>Ga0123355_10016769_pt1 | contig 11559 bp, 8 predicted proteins | sample TergutEmb28metaG_3_FD_89872 | JGI IMG/M metagenome (GOLD analysis project Ga0123355, IMG submission 89872) | Embiratermes neotenicus P1 segment gut microbial communities from Petit-Saut dam, French Guiana - Emb289 P1 | ecosystem: Host-associated > Arthropoda: Insects > Digestive system > Gut ...
GCATCCCTCAAATCATAACAGGGGTCGGCGTAGGTATCGCGCTTGCCATGGCGGGCGGTATCATGCAAAACGTATTACGTAATCCCCTGGCATCAGCCTCTACCCTAGGTATTGCTCAAGGAGCATCCTTTGGGGCAGCAGTCGCCATTGTATTTTTTCAGGCAGGTGTTCAACTGGGTGCTGCTTCTGCCGTCACCCATACCATCACCAGTCCCTACCTTGTGGTTGTTTTCGCCTTTCTAGGCGGCATTGCTACCACGGCAGTAATCTTGCTACTAGCACGCATTAGCGGAGTCAGTCCAACATCCCTCATCCTAGCTGGGGTCGCACTAAGCGCCCTTTTCAGTGCGGGTACAGCGCTTATACAGTACTTTGCAGATGACATCAGAATTGCGTCCATCGTTCACTGGACTTTTGGCAATCTAGGAAGAGCAGGATGGACCGAAATCGCCATCATTTTCGCCTTTAACGCGATTGCCTTTCTCTACTTTGTCTATAACCGGTGGAATTACAATGCCATCGAGTCCGGTACAAGCACAGCAAAGAGTCTTGGGGTAAACGTTGATACCACCATATTAGTTGGCATGACCATGAGTACTTTAATTTCAGCAGTCGCTATTGCCTTTGTGGGAACAATTAACTTTATTGGACTGATTGCCCCCCATATTGTACGCCGCTTTATTGGTAATGACTACCGCTTCCTCATCCCCTGTTCAGCCCTGATGGGGGCGATTATCATCTTAGTCGCAGATATTGCATCACGCATGATAGCCTCCCCTGCAATACTACCGATTGGTGCCCTCACTTCATTTATGGGTGCGCCTCTCTTCCTCTATCTGATTATCAGGCAAGGTAAGCGGACAATATGAAATTGACAACTAGCCTAATAGAGGGTTCTGCAGAAAAGCAAATGAATGACTTCCCCATGATTTCAGTCCAAGGCATTACACAGTCCTATGGTAATAAGACAGTCTTGAGCGAAGTAAGCTTTGAAGCTAAAGCGGGTGAGTGTGTAGCCATTCTAGGAAACAATGGCGCGGGAAAAAGTACCCTGATTACTTGTGTTGCTAAAATCCAGTCACCACAATCAGGCGAAGTGTTTGTGGATGGGCAAAACTTCTTTGAGCTGTCACGCAATGAGCGTGCTCGCACTATGTCCTATGTGGCGCAGAAAAGTGAGGCGAACCAGATTACCGTCTTTGACGCCATCTTACTGGGCAGAAAGCCCTACATTAAGTGGGCATTAAGTGACGAAGATATCGACAAGTGCAATGCCGTCATTGAACACATGGGACTTGAAGACTTTAAGCTGCGCAGCATTGACGAGTTATCTGGAGGAGAGCTGCAAAAAGTGATGTTGGCACGCGCTTTGGTACAGGAACCTAAGGTACTACTATTAGACGAGCCAACCAGCAATCTTGACCCCAAGAATCAACATGCCGTTTTGTCCTTTGTTCAAGAGATCGCCAAACAGCATCAGATTACCGTTTTAGTCGTATTGCATGACGTTAGCCATGCCCTGCGCTACTGTGATAAGTTCTTACTCATGCACGATGGTGAAGTTTATAGCTACGGGGACAAATCAAGTATCACCGAACAGGCAATCTTTGACATCTATGGCGTAAAGTCCAGCATTGTCGAAGTGAAGGGACAGAGAATTGTTGTTGTGGATTAAGCAAGGAATTGTTAGAATGAGTACAGGAGCAGCCTGATGTATTGGTCGCAGACGGTTCGCCCCTAATTTTGGGTTTGAATCGCTACGGCTTAGCTGTGGCGATTCTGTTGTTTACGCTCAATAATAAGTCGTATCAACTTAATGGCTTCTCGCACCACTGTCAGCACAAGTGCTATTACAATTAATGCTTCTGCCATAATTCTCACACCCCTTCTGGGGCTGGATTGAATCGCCTGCAACATCAGGCTGCAAGAGCATCATAATAGACCTAAGTGGCAAAATCAACACTAGTGAATGGATTTACACATGTGCAAGGATTTACAGAACCATAGTCATAATCACTCCCACAAACAAGGTGGTGGGCATACTCATTCACATGCACATACGAAGGCTGTGCTCAATAGACTGTCGCGTGCCATTGGCCACTTGACGTCTGTGCGTGGCATGGTTGAAGATGGGCGTGGCTGTGCTGAGGTGTTGATTCAATTGGCTGCTGTGCGTAGCGCCATTAATAGTACCTGTGAAGTTATCTTGAAAGACCACTTGGATCACTGCATTGTTGAGGCCGTTGAAACAGGTGACAAGAAAACTATTGAAGAACTAAACAAGGCTATTGAGCTACTGATGAAGTAGCCTATATTTGCTCGAACTACTTTTGACCTCTCTGTACTCCACTCAATAGAAGTATTCGCAAGTGATGCTTCACTTACAAATTCTTAAGCCGTTTCATTAAATCTTCGAGAGCATAACCCCTGTGGCTTATGGCGTTTTTCTCTTGCATATCTAACTCTGCCATCGTGCGCCCAGGACTTGCTTGTGGCAAGAACAGTGGGTCATAGCCAAAGCCTTTATCCCCCGCTGCTTCAAAGGCAATTGTGCCCTCACAGGCACCTGTTGCGATTATATGAGTAGGTGCGTGTGGAAGTAGGCTATCTAGTCCTACTAGCACGAGTGTTGAGAGGAAGCGGGCACTACGGGCAGATGGGTCTTTCTTTTCTGAGAGCTCTGCTAGCAGCTTTGCATTGTTGAGGGCATCGTCGCCTTCTACTCCCCCAAAGGATGAGGAATATACCCCTGGCCTACCATCTAGAGCATCCACCACAAGTCCCGAATCATCAGCCAATGTTGGCAGGCCTAGTGCAGTATGTCCAGCCTGTGCCTTGATGCTTGCATTTGCCTCGAAAGTATCGCCGTCTTCTATGGGCGACTCCCAGTCTGGCAACAGGTCAAAGATGGCACGGAAAGTATAGTCAAGCCCAGCCTCTTGCGCCGCAGACTGGATTTCAGCAAGCTTCCCCTTGTTGTTTGTGGCTACTACTATAGTGGGGGTCATAAAGGGCATTTAAGTAAACCTCCATCTTTAACAAAATGATTAGGCGACACCTAGCCTCCTTATCATTCACTTCTATTTTGAGGGGTGTATAGATGAGTACATAGGCGCTATTACGAAAGGCGAAGCGTGCAGCGCACGTGAGTCCTTTGAAGTGACGGCTAGGCACCGTCTATACACCTCTCAGAGCTTCGCGTTGAAGGGCTAACAACTCCTCCAAGCTTGCTTGGGCTACGTTAAGCATTCCATTTAGCTGATGGCGGGTAAAGGCTAGCTGTTCACCTGTTCCCTGGATTTCTATGAAGCGCTCCTTGTCGTCACCCACTACATTCATGTCTACTTCTGCGCGAGAATCTTCGCTGTAGTCAAGGTCAGAGAGCACTACCCCATCTACCATGCCTACACTTACTGCTGCTACCTGTCCTGTTAGCGGATTGCTGTGCAACTTGCCCGCTTCACGCCACTGTGCGAGAGCATCTGCAAGTGCTATGTAGGCGCCTGTGATGGCAGCACAACGTGTTGAGCCATCTGCCTGTATCACATCACAGTCTAAAGTTACCGTAATCTCTCCCAGTGCATCTAGGTCTACTACGGTGCGCAGTGATCGCCCAATAAGGCGCTCAATTTCTAGCGTGCGACCCTTTGCGCCCCTGCGCTCACGACGATTTCTGCTGTGAGTCGCTGCGGGAAGTAGTGAGTATTCTGCAGTCACCCAGCCTTGCCCCTTGCCTGCAAGCCAACCAGGAACATTTTCCTCAATACTAGCAGCACAGAGAACCTGGGTGCCACCAGCAGTAATCATGCAAGACCCTGCTGCGTGGTTTAGGAATCCGCGCTGGATTTCTAGGGGGCGGATTTCACTTATTTCTCTATTATGTGCTCGCTTTAGCATGGACTATTACTCCTCTTGATTTAGCTTTCTTCTAATTTTGCAACACTGACATGACGTACTTCGCCTAAGCCTTTTCCAAATATACGTGAACCCTTTTGGGCAAAGGTCTCTGTGTCATTGCTTGTTGTGTAAAAGGTATAGGTCGAGCTGTTGATGGATTTAGTGGCTGCCTCAGAGTTGGCACCTTCATCTGCGTGAGCCAACTGACTAGAGCCCTTCAGGGTCTGCTTCACTTCTTTAGCCACTTCGGCCGCAGAACAAATCATCTGTATCTCTGCACCTGCCACTGCCTGAAGGGCTGATGACAAAATAGGATAATGGGTACAGCCCAGCAAAAGCGCATCGGGATTTTGGTCAAGCAAGGGGCGCAGATAACCTTCAATCAAGTCGTAGTGTTCTCCAGATTTTTGTAGACACTGCGTGGTCGCCGCTTCTTCCTGGTCAGACTCCACAATAGTGGTTAATTTTGGAGTAGCGCGCCCAATCACTTTAATCTTGTCATTCATTTCAGCCATGGCTTTTGGATAAGCCTCTGATTCGATAGTTCGCTGTGTTCCAATTACTGCCACTGTTCCCGGCTGAGTGCCTTGTGCAGCAGCGCGTGCCCCTGCGTTGATGACTCCAATAACGGGCACCTTACTTTGCCGCACTGCACCTTCAAGCGCACAGGAAGTTGCCGTATTACAGGCAATCACAATAAGTTTCACCTGCTGCTTTTGAAGAAAACTGATAATTTGATGAACGTAACCTTGAATCTCAGAAGCATCACGAGGACCATAGGGGCAACGCGCCTGGTCACCTAGGTAAATTAACGATTCATGAGGCAGCAACTGCGCAATTTCCCTTGCAACAGTAAGCCCCCCGAGCCCAGAGTCAAATATGCCGATTGGTGCTGTGTTCATAACCTACACAGTATACCCCTAGCACCTTTCGGTCGCCCAGCCTCCACACTGATTTGGTAAAAGTGAAATGCTCACGTAACTCAGGGCGCAAAGGTAGCAAGTGCGTATCGTGCATAAGACAGCAAGAAGGCTGCACCCAATTTTAAGGTGCAGCCTTCTGTTTGCGCTGTGTAGATACCTTCTACTTGTAAGGTTATCTTGACTTGCGTATCGCTAATCTGCCAGAAGAACTGAGTTTATAGACTACAGTCAGAGCCAGCATTGCTGCTGCAATCATGTTCAAAATGTGCACACTAGAATTAGTCCAGTCGCCCGTCTTTGGCCCTGTATCAGCACTCCTAGTGCCCTCATTACTTGGAGCAGACACTGGGGCTGTTGTCTCTTCTGAATCATCAGCATCTTCCTGAGGAGTGTAGACCTCTTCGTCATCATTTCCTGGAGGAGGAGTTCCTCCCTCTTCGCCATCATCAACAGGTGGTGTTGGAGGGGTCGGAGGTGTTGGAGGTGTTGGAGTAGGTGGCACAGATATTTCCATCGGAGGGAAAATTACTCTTACTACAGTATCACCCGTATCAGTGACCACTACGTCAAGGTCGTAGAGAATTCCTGGATAGAAATTCGCGCGAGGAAAACCTGTCGGAATTGTTATCATGTCCAAAGTGATTGTCGTACCGACACTAAGGTCATAAATATAACTATGGGTCACTCGTGCAGTGTCCACACTTGCCTCAAAGAAGTCCACTCTAACCGTTCTTGTGCTTGGATAAGAACTTACTTGTTCTGGAGTGTAGACGTTAGTGAAGAGGAGGTCTTCCGTTATCACACCTGGAGTCTGTGCATCATTGTCTACGATGCGTGGAATAATGTTTACGGCATCAATATAATAGCCACCCGCAGGTCCTGTTGTGTCTAGATTTACATAGACTCTCATTTCATATTCAGCAGAAGAATATGCCATGGTCGAAGGTGCAAGTGTATTAGAGGAGCCTGACAGTTCTCTCACGATAAATGAGAACACTCCCTCGCGGTCAAATTCTATATCAGCCAATGCATCTACTCTGGCCGTTGCGATGGTGATGTCATCAGCAGTCGTAGAGGAGCTTGTAGCATTGATACTTACAATTCGATTAGGAATAGTGGGCACAAGACCCGCATCTGCGATATCGTCATTAAAGCTATGTCCTTCAAAGGTGAAGGTAAAGGATTTGCTAGGAATGGGAGTTCCTTCTGGCTTCTGAAGATGTTTAGTAAGGAAGTGTTCGCCCTCTGCTGGAGTAGTTCTAAGAAGCATTAGAGAGCGGTTACCACCACCACGCGCAGCTGAGTTAAAGCCATAGGTCTGTAGCACAAAAGTAGGAACATTTCTGTTTTCTGTGTCACCCAAGCCAAGTTGCCCTTGACCATTAGCTCCCCATGACCATAGCTCACCATCCGAATTGACTGCAAGAAAGTGAGAAGAGCCGCCGTTAATAGATGTCCAATTTGAAGCAGTTCCTACACGCTGAGGAGAAGAAATATCTCCCACGGTTGTGCCATTACCTAGCGCACCAGAAGTAGCATTACCCCAGGTAAAGAGTTCACCATCCGAATTGAGAGCTGCTCCATTCAGGGAGTTGATAGTTGCCCTTGCTTCTACCCAATTGTTGGCAGTTCCTATCCTTGTCGGAGAAAGTGTGTTACCCGTAGTAATGCCTAGACCAGTTCGTCCATTGCCATTATTGCCCCAACCCCAAAGCCATCCGTTCTCTGTTATTCCAAAAGTAAAGGAGTGTCCTGCTGAAACGCTCGCCCAGTCAGACCTGTCGCCAACTCTGGTTAAAACATTGGCCGGAATGATAGTGCCAGTACCCAGTTGACCAAAACCATTTGCCCCCCTAACCCAAAGTTCGCCATCGGCATTTATTGCAAAAAGATTCGAACCTGCACCTCCCCCACTTACTGAAACATAAGTCCAGTTATTGGCAGCTCCTATCCGAGTTGGTACACTCTGGGCAGGAAAACCCGCGCTTGCTGTTCCCCAGCGAAATAGTTCGCCATCATCATTTATGGCTGCGACATTGTTAGCCATTCCAGAAACCATTGTCCAGTTGCTGGCAGTTCCAATTTGCGTAGGCTCTGTCAGTGTCCCTGTTCCAGTTCCACCTTGACCCATTTGATGAGCACTTCTGAGGGCGCCCCAAGCATGAAGGTAGCCATCAGCATTAATGGCATAAAAGCCGCCAGCAGCGGTTGCAGATGCAATCCAGTCATCATCCCCCATTCTTGTGGGGGTATGCGCTGGATCGGGGGAACCTTGTCCCCAGGCATACATGGGCATTCTGTTAGTGCTAGATACAGCCCCTGCGTCCAAAGCAAAGCCCGTAAGCGCAAGGATGGAACCTAGTAGCGCCACAATGAAAGTTAGCACATAAACTAGTCCTGCCTTGAAGGAAAAATTCCGCACAGTCATTTCCATGGTGTCAAATTACCTATTCTAGTATCACCTGTTCAACACATGCTGAGTCTCTCACTACACTGCACAGCAGGCGTACTTTTATCAGTCCAATAGCGAATTGTGCCTATTGACATCACATTGCATTATACAAGACTATTCTGACATAGAGCAAATCATCTATATTTGTTACTTCTATATAGAAAGCTATCCTAGAGAAGTTCGCCGAATCTGCGCTCGAAGGCTTTCTTTACTAGTGTTATTAGCAGGAAGTACAGCACGCAGACTAGTGCCAGAAAGACGAAGAAGCTTAGGGGCAGTGCCGTAAAGCCAATGCGCTCACCGAGTGCTGTGAAAGGTAGCACTGTTCCTACTATGACTCCTAGGCTGGTCATGATGATTACTGGCCAAGATGCTCGTGATTGAAGGAAGGGGATTTTTGGAGTGCGCAAGGCATGAATGACTAAGGTTTGCGTCCAGAGAGATACAACAAACCATGCCCCGTGGAACAAGGCAATGAAACCTAGCTGTGCTGCTGGTTCCAGAGAAAAGAATGAGCCACCAAAAGCGGCAGGGCCAATCACAAAGAACATCACCAAGAAGGTCGCGATGTCAAAGATTGAACTCGTAGGACCGAGCCATACCATGAAGCGCTGCACAGAACTAGCATCCCAACCACGAGGCTTCTTCAAGAATTCTTCGTCAACATTATCCCAGGGCATTGTCGTACAAGAAATGTCATAGATTAGGTTGAGGACAAGAATCTGCAAGGGCAGCATAGGCAGGAAGGGCAAGAAAGCAGCAGCCGCAAGCACGCTAAACATATTGCCAAAGTTTGAACTGACTGTCATTTTAATGTACTTGATGGTGTTCCCGTACACTTTACGACCCTCAATAACGCCTTGTTCCAATACCATCAGGTCCTTTTCAAGCAAAATGATATTGGCGCTCTCTTTTGCAATATCGACAGCAGTGTCGACAGAGATGCCCACGTCAGACTCTTTCATGGCGGCTGCATCATTGATGCCGTCCCCCAAGAAACCAACCGTACTTCCTGTGCGACGCAGTGATTGAACAATACGCACCTTTTGCTGCGGGGACAGCTTTGCAAATACGTCAATATCTGCAACGGTGGCATCAAGCTGCTTATCGGTCATGCCTTCAATGTCAGCGCCCAGAAGCATACCTACCGCATCGCCAGCACCGTCAACTCCAATCCCCACATCACGGCATACCTTACGAGTCACTGCATCGTTGTCACCCGTTAAAACCTTTACCGCAACACCATAGTCATGCAATGCCTCGATGGCAGCCCGTGCACTTTCCTTTGGGGGGTCTAAGAAAGCTAGGTAGCCCATCAGCACCATATCTGATTCGCTGGCAAGGTCAAACTCCCCCACTTCAGGCAAATCATGGCTACGCTGAGAGATACCCAGCACGCGCATACCTTCTGCGTTGTAGCGCTTGACCGTAGTTAGCACTCGGTGAGCCATTTCATCTGTCAGTAGCTCAATCTTTCCGTCATATTCAACATACTTTGACACTAGAAGCATCTCTTCAATAGCGCCCTTGGTAATCATTTGGCGCTTACCCTGCATGTCTTCTACCACAACACTCATACGGCGACGGGTAAAGTCAAAGGGAATTTCATCGACTTTAGAATAACGATTGCGCAGGTCAGCCATATCGTGGCTGTCTCCATGCTTGATGATGGAGCGGTCCAGCAAATTACGAAAGCCCGTCTGAAAGTAGCTGTTCAAGAAGCCGTGCCTTAGAACACGGTTATCTTCTTCGCCCAATACGTTGAGTGAGTACTCTAAGACAATGCGATCTTCAGTCAGTGTGCCTGTTTTATCGGTGCAGAGAATGTTCATGCTGCCAAAGTTTTGAATCGAGTTAAGGCTCTTTACAATGACGCGCTTTTTCGACATGGCGACAGCGCCCTTTGCCAGGTTTCCCGAGACAATCATGGGCAACATCTCTGGCGTAAGACCTACCGCCACGGCAAGAGCAAAGAGCATCGCGCTAGTCCAGTCCCCTTTTGTAAAGCCTGTCAGCACTAGCACAACAGGCACCATTATTAGCATGAAGCGAATCAGTACCCACGATACTGAATTTACGCCCTTTTCGAAGGAGGTCTGTATCCCCTTGCCCGCAACAGCGGCAGCAACCTGTCCAAAGTAAGTGTCTTTGCCAACGGTAAGCACGAGGGCTATTGCAGAACCCGAGATAACACTGGAACCCATAAAGGCCAAGTTGTCGCTATCTAGGGGATTACTGCTCTCACCTTGATAGTGGTGACTGAATTTTTCAACTGGTTCAGACTCCCCCGTTAGTGAGGATTCGCTGACGAAGAGATCCTTTGCTTTGAGGATGCGCATGTCCCCTGGAATGATGTCTCCTGCTGCAAGTTTGATGATGTCGCCCACGACAACCTCGTCTACGGGTACTTCTGCTGCGTTGGAGCTCCTGATGCAGTCTACGGTGGTTTCTACCATCTCTGCTAAGGCTTCTGCAGCCTTGCTACTGCGAGATTCTTGCACGAAGCGAAGAAGTCCGCTGATAGTCACCATCGACAAAATGATGATGACAGCCGTGAGGTCCCTTTCGCCTGCGCTTGCAAGAAGGAAGTCTGTAAAGAAGGATATGATTGCTAAGACAAATAGTACGATGGTGAAAGGGTTAATGAAGGCATCTACAAGCTGCCTTAGGGTAGAAAGCTTCTCTGAATGACTAATGGTGTTTTCGCCATAACGTTCACGAGCAAGCTGGGCAGTATCTTCATTGTGACCATCGTAGGCCGCGGGATTATACTGTGTGAAAAGCTCACTTTCAGTCGCCCGTGCGCCGGCAATGAGGCGTATTTTTGCTTCGCTACTGGTGACACTTTCAACAGTTGGACTATGTGCCGGTGGCTTATTGAAGAGAAGGTTTTTAAGTGCGGTCCGCATGGAATCTCCTCCTTTAATAGGAATAGTCCAGACGCGAATAGGCTTGGCCGTTACCGGTGCTTAGTAGGGCAGTACCTCTGCTAGTATCCATACTACTGCAAGTGCCACAAAAACAGAAGGGAGCATATTGCCAATTCGCAACTTTGTTCCCAGTGCAAGGTTGATTCCGATGCCAGCAATCAGTACCCCGCCGACGGCTTCAATCCCCGTGATTGCGACTAGGGGGACTACGTCACCAACACTGAAGGCAAGCAGGGCAAGGGTTCCCTGAAGGATAAATAGAGGAACGATTGAGAAGAGTACCCCAATGCCTAAGGTTGAGGCGAAAAAGATTGAGATAGTGCCGTCAAGTACGGCTTTTACTAAGAGTATGTCAGGGTTGCCGAGACCGTCCTGAATGGGGCCCAGCACCGTCATTGCCCCTACGCAGTAAACAAGGGATGCTGTCATGAAGCCCTTTACAAAAGTGTTGTCTTTTTTCTGACCTTTTTGGAAGCGTTTCTGCAGGCCTTCGCCCATGACTTTCAGGCGCGTCTCTAGAGAAAGGATTTCACCAATCAGGGTACCAATAATGAGACAAAGGCAAAAGATTACCAGAGAAAAGCGGCCTAGGATTCCTGATTCTTGCGACAGTCCTGTCAGGCCAGTGATTGAACTCATGACTCCAATCACGATAACAGCAAGTCCCATCACCTGAATGATGCCTGCGCGGACGCTTTCTTTAATGAGGCGACCAACAGCAAGTCCTATAAGCGACCCCACAACAATGGCAGAGATATTAACTAAAACACCTATTCCAGGCACGTACTCACTCTTTTCTCGTGTGTGAAACAGTACCTGCCGATTCTATCATCAAAGCTGTGAAGGTGCACTTACAGCCAGTCACTCACGCTCTAAACTCAACTTTCCCTTATATAGCCTATAGCTAACATCACTTTGATTTGCAATAACAGTAGAATGTGTTACTACTATTACACATTTGTTATGTTCAGAAGCTAATTTCTTAAAAATATCTATAAGTTCTGTTTCCATCTCTTCGTTTAAGTTTCCTGTAGGTTCATCAGCTAGTATTAAATCTACATTTGTAGCTAGTGCTCTAGCTATAGCTACTCTTTGTTGTTCTCCACCTGATAGTTTTGTTACTGACCTATCTGCTTTATCTTTTGTAATACCTAGGTAGTCTAGTAAGTTATAAGCTATTTCTTTGTGATTTTTAGGTAATGTGTTTTCTGTAATAGACATAGCGACTAATACATTTTCTAAAGCAGTCATATAACGTATGAGGTTATATGACTGAAAGATAATACCTACTTTGTTTCTTCTGTATTTTTCAAGGCCAACAGAACTTATTGTTTGTCCTTCTATAAGTATCTCTCCA
>Ga0123355_10016770_pt1 | contig 11558 bp, 4 predicted proteins | sample TergutEmb28metaG_3_FD_89872 | JGI IMG/M metagenome (GOLD analysis project Ga0123355, IMG submission 89872) | Embiratermes neotenicus P1 segment gut microbial communities from Petit-Saut dam, French Guiana - Emb289 P1 | ecosystem: Host-associated > Arthropoda: Insects > Digestive system > Gut ...
GTGGGAAACATAGACAGGTATCCAACATATAAAGGTGGAAAAGTTACGGAGGTGGTCGTATATGCAAACTACATAGGACTTTGCCAGTTCTACCGATATGTGGTCAACATCAGCAGGTGGTCAACTTGACAGGTTTTACTGTAATAATATTATTATTATTATTAATGTAATCATTTTTAGATGTTATTTTTATTTAGAAGTTATGTGGTAAGCCAGAGGTTTGATTAGTGAATTTTTGGTTAGCAAAGTAAGATTCAGAAGTTTAAAACTATAGTATCCTATTGCACTCCTTATCATGTATGTTACAATGAGTTAAGTATTTTTAGTGGTGTAGTGACTGTATTGCTGCACTGTAGGTTGATGGTATGGATGTACTGGCTGTACGAGAAGCAACTAGATATTCTGTTGATTATTGTACAAGAGGTAGAGGTCCCATTGTCTTGGAAATGGCCACTTACCGCTATAGTGGACACTCTATGTCAGATCCTGGAACAAGCTACAGGACAAGAGAAGAGATTCAGGAAGTTCGACAGACAAGAGATCCTGTCACATCCTTTAAAGAGAAGATTATAGCAGCTGAATTAGCTACTGCTGAAGAAATAAAGGTACACTGCAACCTAAGTTAAGCACCAAATTTGGGTGGAGGAAAGGCAGAAAAACTAAAATGAAATAGAACAGTGTTCTCAGTAATTTCCTTATAGATGCTGACGATTTATTTATTAGATGAAAATATAACTACTGTAGACCATAATGTAGAAGTCCTGTTACAGGTCAGCAAAGAAAGTTGCTTGAAAATACATGTATACAAAAGTGAAATGTGAACATTAATGTCAGGTATTCAGAACGTGACAGATTAACCCTTTGACGCCTAAAGACCCCTATAGTGGTCGTACCGCACCGCTAACCTCTAAACGTTGCATTTTATATATTTATTCAAGAAATACAGGTACTGAATATTTTAAATGCGGTATATACTCTCCGTTTTTTTCTCTTCAAAATGCAGTTTGTTTCATAATTTTAACTTATTTGGCTCCTGTTTTATTCACATTTTATATACAGTGTGTGCTAAAATTTAAAAAAAATAATTCCGGCGCCAAAATATTAAAGGTACAGTAACTGCGTGTTTGTAAAACAAGTAGCAAGCATTTTATTTCTTAATATGATCTTTGGCATTTACATTACAGGTTAGACTGGTGGGTGGAAATCTTTCACACATCTTTGTTAAACCTCTTATTTTGTCTCTTCCCATGGTTTATCCACATCTGATGAATGACCCTCTTGGATGTCATCTAGGTCCATCATCCTTTGGATGTTTTGCCATTCGTTTAATTGCAGAATTCTTCTACATATTTAATATGCATCCAGTCTTGTAAGATATCTGAACCAATACAGTCATTTCATGACATCCATTCTTTTCTGTTTATTTCATATTCAGTTCCATATCTTCATTTTCTCCGTGGTCATTTTTAAAAAATTTGTATTCATTCAATGTTTATGCTTGATAATGTATACTTACTGTATTTCCCTGTGATAATATGCATGTTGTTGTCTTCGTTAAATTTATGCCAGTACTGCAGGTGGCAACTACTTCATGAAGGTGCCATCTGGGCTTAATCTTGACCCATACTCAAATTGGAAATTCATGTTTATTTTTTCCATGATTTCTCACTGGATTCATCTATGCAGTAATCCCATTTGTCTAATTACTTACAGTTCTATTAGTGCTGTTATAGGATCAATTTCCTTTGAATGTTCCAGAAGCATCTATATTGTTGGACTGTAAAGTATTCTGTAATAGGTTTGTTGTTCTAAAGCCACATGTGAAAGTTTAATTTTGTCATTTTTCTCGCTATTGTTATAAAATTTCATATTCTTAGCAGTCTTGTGTCTGTTAGATTTGTTCATTAGTGTTGCTGTATGTAGGTCATTGACAGCATGTGCATAAAAGAAAGGGCTTTATGTATGCAGCATTAGAAAAGTGGGTGCTAGTATAGCCAAGTTGGTGTAGTGACTACATTATAAGCTGGACCGCCAAGGAATTGTGCATCATTTCTCAGCAGGAGCAAGAGATTTTTCTGTACTCTGGAGTATCCAGCCCAGCTTAAGGGAACAGCCTCGTACTCAGTGGGTACCACGGGCTATTTCCTTGGGGGTAAAGCAGCCATTGTATGAAGCTGACCACTACTGTATGTAGTGACAAGATTAAGAATGGGTGGAACTATACCTCCAGTTCTGTATATGCCTTCATGATGCATATAGTGACAAGTTTACATCTGAAAATGTGCATATGCAGCTAATAAATACCAACTGTTCATGTGATGTGGCTTCTATGCAGTAATCTGATTCTTTTTCATAACAAATGCAAAAGTAATGTGCATATTTTATTTAAGTTTTAATGTGCTGATATACATACTTATATTTTTGGTTCATGTTGGTCTAATTCTTTCCTTCAGAATCTGGAAAATAAAATTCGTGCCTCAGTGGACGAAGACGTAAAGAAAGCGAAGAGTGACAAGGAGATTGGACTGGAAGAGCTGGTAACTGACATTTATGCTGACAGCAAGGAACCCATCATCCGAGGAGCAACACCATGGGATCAGTATCAGCACAAGACTCTCGGTACAGCCGTGAATGTGTAAAAGAAATTAATTATTAAATGGAGTGAAGTTAGTTGCTGGTATCTGTGCTGCAGTTTCGAAGTGTCTTCAGTGTGAGTAACATTTTCACTTGAATGCATGGTAGTGATTTCAGCATAAGGCAGTTTCTGGAACCATTTCATAATTACGACTTTGTGTTATGTATATTAATCTTTGACTGCTGCATAAGTTTTGTTAAATCAGATTTAATTACTGGCTGACAGTGTTAAACTGTATTATAACACACTATGATCCAGTAGAATTTACTGATAGAGCAGCTTTTCATATACTAATGGAGCCAAGTTTGCATAATCAAAAAATATCAGCTACAGTATCTTCTTCAAACCCCCGTAAATTCTGAGAAAAAAATGGGTTTCCCGAGCAATAAAAATAAAATTATATAAACAGTGAAATACTTTTTTAAAAATTATATTTAATTAATCTTTTATGAACTGTGATGCATTCTTGTGGCAAAAATGAAGACTAAAATATTGTATGTTCAGCAGTATGGTATGCAAATATTAAGTTTCATGATATGAAAAGAAATAAATATTGTCTGAGAGAAATGGTAATTCAGTAGTACTGACTGTTAATTTTAGCTTCAAGAAAAAGAGTTTAATTTCTTCTTAATTAAGACACTGTTAGTCTTGCTTCAAAAAAGAAGTAACACTGGGGAACCAATCCCAGTACTTTTATATGTCTGAGAAACGATAAAACCACTTCACATATACAATTTTGTCCTTTACGAATTCTCAGACTGTTGGTCATCGTTTAAGCTTCATTTTTTGTTTACCCTCACCTTTGCATCTTTTTCACAGTTTTTCATGTTCTTGGTTAGAGTGGATTTGTAATTTGAATTAAAAGTTTGGTTGTGTGGGGGTGTATGAGAATTGATCACATGTTTAAGGTAGGTTCTGCTTGATATTTTTCAGAATCGATACTAAATGCATACTGTTATCAGTTAAAAGTACTGTGACACATGTGACTATTTTCTGACACCTTTCCTTAATTTTTAACATGGAGAATTGCATACATTAAAAAAAAAAAAAAGTAATGGTCTGTTTCATAACATTTATGTATTGAACTTACATAAACAACTAATATACAGTATGTTGTTCACAGTTACGTACTGTAATTTCAAGGCATAACATACTGAAGACCCAAAATGTGAAATTCTGTCTTTCAAGACAGCTTCAAGATTTTACTCTGAAATATTCAGTCACTGCATTATTGATGACACCCATTGGAAGCCCAACACAGTCTTACCAGTTAATGACATTAAGGTTAGATTTTATGCCTGTAATCTGTCATTTGACAGAAGACACAACTTGAAAAACAAATTGAAATGTTTATATACACATCGAGGTATGCTGAAAAATTTGGCATCAATGTTTGCCCGCATGGCGAAATGTTTTTGCTGAAGGAGGGTCTCATACATTTGCAGCTAGGTTTCAATGTAGTAGTGAATTTAGATAGCCAATAAGTGGTTCAGTTGGAGACTGGTAAGTGTGGTACCTCTCTGTTGTGAGAGTCCCTGGTTAAGATTTATACGTACGGGGCTTATTCAGAAAGTAAGTACCATTTCAGTGTAAAAAAAATCAAGTAAGGTTTCATATAAAATTTTATTGCTATCAGATTCTACATTCTTCAAACTATTTTTCCACATATTTGCCGCCATTATTGAAGCAGTTATCGTAGCGGGGCACAAGTTTTTGTATACCCCCCTCATAGAATGCGGCCGCTGATAACCCAAATGACTACTGACAGTGTCATAGAGTAGAGTCCTTGAAATCTGGCGAAAGTGCAGGGACAGATCAGAAATTGTGAAACATCCGTCGTCATGCTCTCTTTCGTTGACCTTGCGCACCAAATCATCATTCACCAAAGATGGACGCCCACTTCCCGCCTTATCATGCACGTTCTCTCATCCTTCATTGAACATCTGAACCCATTTCCTAACCATGCCGTCACTCATTGCATTGTCTCCACTTGACAGATCAGGTGATGAATCTCACTTGGTAGCACATTCCTAGCATTCAAAAAACAAATTACAGACCGTATGTCACAGTCGGCGGCCCCTTCAGTTGTCTTAAACATGTTTAACACACAGGAACAAACATAAACATAACGAATTACACGAAATGGCATCTGTGGCTTTTCAGTTGATAGAGGAAGTTACTGCACATGCACAAAGTGACAGTCTCGAGGATGCACGAGAGATATGTGCAGATGGTACTTACTTTCTGAATAACCTACGTACATAATTCTTGTGTACAGCACTGACTCCTGCAACATGTAGTTCTGAATTTAACAGATGAGTATTGTAAGCTGGACCTGTTCCATCTCGTGCTATTTGGCCTGTGAAAGGGAGTCATTACTGTTACCTACTGCATTTAAAACTGGATTGTGATAATGGCACTAGTCAGTAAGGCATGGCACAGAAGTAAATAATAAAAATCATATAATTTATGCGGTATGTTCTCAGGACAAATTTGCTTGCCCAAAAATTGTTTGTTTACTATAGCTTAAAGAGTATTGTACATTTTTCACTTTGTGCATTGTGATATAATTGTTACAACTTAGACAAACAAAATGCATACACTTTAAATGTTATAATTTTTAAGTAAAACTCCTACATGTTTTGGGCCTTAGGGATTGCAGCTGTACAAAACAGTCGCTAGGCCATGCTGCCATCTGCAGTATACGGAACGGTGGTGAGATCATCAGTGTGATATACAGAGGTGAATATGTACACAATAATTGGAGCAGCCTTTAGGTTGGAGTGTGTGCAAGGTCACTTCCAAAAATGTAATTTTATGTTTACCTTAACTTAGCACAAGGATTTTCTAAAACACCAATGAAAGCACTCTGTTTTATGTTAAGCTGCATGTAAATATACTATAGACATTCAGTGTTAAAACTAACATTTTTTGCTTAAAGATTTATATGTATCTTAACATGAAAAATTTGTAGTAAATCATTGAACTGGTAATGTGGAGTCTAGAATATAGCTTGGGCCAGATAAATCTCCCGAAACAGAGAGTGCGAAAATTGAACGGTTTCCACTGTTCGCCTCTCCCATACCTCCAGAGTTTCTGCACAGTCAAGTCACTCGTAAGCCATAATGCTGTGAACATCACTTAGCAGTACAAAGCACAATAAAGTCCTCATGGAATGCACTATGCCAGTTACTGCCCACAGCATGTCATTTCCAACAACTCAAAGAGGGAGTAGGGTTCTGCATATGAAATGTTTAAATAATGTTATCCATATGGAGACCTGAAACAGGCTATGTGGAAAACGTGGCTATGGCGCAGTGTGTTCTCAAACAGGAGAGGTCCATTCTAGAATACACATTGTGACCTTTGAGAAACTAATAGTATTCTGTTAGTTGCATGTTATCAAGCATTTTCTATGTAAATAGTAGCTTGTTTCACTTTCCTGCCCTTCAGTTGAACTGTCTTTAATGCATGTTGTGGCAGATTTATCTGGCTCAGGCTCTATATATGTGTGTGTGTGTGTTATGTACTAGTAGTATAGTTTATTTTGCCCATGGAAATGGGAGGGTATAAAGAGAATACAGGAACTTAAAAGCCTCAACAGAGAAACATGACAGCACCATTCACAACTTCCTATATTCTGGTGTGTATGCAGTGTGGTTTCTTTCTTGCATCCACTTTATTTGGGTTATTATTAAAATATTCAAAGCAGGGATTTTTTTCAGTACTGACAATTCAGCACAGGTAATCATATATTTATTCATAAAATACACTTTAGTGTTGCAGTTACTGTAAAATCAATTTTGCATAAAAACTGAAATCTGCACATGAGGTTAGGTAATACCCTAATGGAATAAAATGAAGTAAGTTTGTACTTCAGAGGTGAATTCAAGTTGTAGAGTGCAATTCAGGCAGTATATAGGCCATTTCTGACTGCCTGTATGTATGTTGATCAGCATATGTAAATATTTATTTACATATGTGATACTAGACAGATGTTCCTATAAGTGTACTCCGTATGGAATAAAAATAAAATATGTCAAATGGTTTGTCAGTGTTATTTGAAGGAACACTTTAACCCTTTCCCCTCCCTAACGCTCCAAAGCGCTTGGGATTTAAAAGTCCCCTCCCCCTCTAAACGCTCTAAAGCGTTTCTGGTTTAGTACGTAAATTTAAATGTCCCGTCAAAAAACTCGGCTCTTCTGCCCAGGCACTAGCGATTTCAATGGAACGGGGAAAGGGTTAAGGGAACCTTTCCTGTCCGAGGTCTATAATTAAAAAATAAAACACATTTTTTCTAGTGGGGAAAGTTAATATCTCTTTTTGAAGTGAAACTTACTGTACTTACAGAATTACACCGTTATTCAGGAAGTTGGGCGACCCTTGATGTGATATAATGCACCTCCTATATAATGAACACCCCAATCTTGAGAGGTTAAATTCAATAGCAACAGGCTTCTACACACAATATGTACAAAATTTATTAACAGCTTTTAAATACAGTGAGGAAATATTATACAATTATGGAATCTTCCACTGGAATATTTTTTATGTCAGTTTATATGTGCACAAATATAATAGGCACTCACTTTCTGGCCATATTTGGAAGATGAGATGTGCACATTATATTCAGGTAAATACAGTAAAAATTCTACATTAGAAGTAATTCAATGAAGTCACTCAGTATTGCAGTTTTCTCATTGATTCCTCCTCATTAACAATTTTACCAGTATTTATAGGATTTCATCATTCTCAAAGGTGAGAAGATACAATGTTAAATTTCTTCCTCAGGAAACCAAAAGCCATTTTTCTTTCTTACAGGCAGACATAAGTGTATCAGAGTTTAATGCAGAATGCATCGTTCAATGTGTATATTATCATAGGCCAAGCAAATACTGGTATTGTAAGTTCAAACCCCACATACAGCATAAAATTTGTGTACATTTTCCAACCCTGCCGATCATCCTATTCACCATCATAACCCCCATGTGGGGGTTCTGCCACAGGCTGACAACCCATTCATATGAAACAGCGTTAAGAATCCTAACAAACGTCTTCATGGATTAGGTAAACCAGGAATTTAAAAGAAAATTAAAACTGTAGGGGGGGGATTTTGCCTCATCCATTCCACTTACATTGATCCTACTTCAAACAATAATTTCCATAACATACCTGTTTTCAACCTGTGAAAGAGGGTCTTACTGTATACTCAACTTCCCAGAAACTTCTTACCTAAGACAACAGATCTTGAACCCAGAAATGAAACAAAACAAACAATTCCTTTCCCACATTCTTCACAACTTTGCTGAATACATTCAGTGCTACATTTCTGCAAAGTCCATGCACTGAAGCTATTCTGCCATGAACATTGTCAGTCTGAAATTTTCTGTTTTAACTGTTTCACCAAAATCTTAATTTACTTAATGCTTCTAGATGTTTTATATCGGAATGCACAAGCTGTGCTGTGTAAATCCAATGAAATGGAAAGAATAATGCCACCCCACCCAAGTAATGTCCTTACTGAAATCTGTCAAACAACTTTAGTAAAAATTTGATAATGTAAATGTTACTTTTAATACAATATACATACATTTTAATCACTACTAAAACAATTCAAGCCAAATTCATGTCCTTTATCGTTTTAAATTATATAAAAATTATCTTAATATGATGTATTATTTTGGATTAATATCTGTCAGAACATAAAGTAAATGAAATGTGTTTGTGAGCCACTCTTAACCTTAACACTAGCTGGAGGTGAGTGGTCAGCTTGGGACACTGTATCTCTAGGAAAGAGCCCCTGGTACCTACCAAATAGGAGGGTGGAACAAAAGAATCTCCCTGTCCCTGCCGGAAACAACCGTGATTTCTTGTAGTCTACTCATGACTGAGGATGGCATCTCAGGTCAATGCTTCAACTCGCGTATTATGTCGAGAAACCGCACTCTCCTCAGTTATTACACAGTGAGTAGTAGTAAGATTACCGCTACTTGCTGAGTAATAGCCTAGACGAGCGCCATTCTCATCTACATCACAGAGGAAGCCTGAAATCATGCAACATAGTATGTCACTTATGAAGAAAGAACTAAAATGTAAGGTTATACTATAAATGACTTTTATCCTTAATAGTACATTGTAAATTCTACCCCAGTGCATGAGTTAATGCTCTACGCACTGTGTAATTGTTACCAAAAAATAAGGCACTGATATAAGTCAATTGTTGCTTCTCTAAACAATAATCATTGGAAAAAGAAAGGACAGCATTTGATTTCCATTTATCCTACAGTTAATCCTAACAGACAGAAAGCAATTTTCAGAAGACAACTCAAGATCCATTCAGCACCAGACTAATGTGTAAGCTGCTATGTATAAGCCCATCCAGCATTTGTACCTGAAGGTATGTTGCTAGTACCGATATTTTATTCATTGACATTTCGCAGTAGTCAATGGGGTAAAACAAAATGGCCCGATGAAATATCAGACAAAGGTACTATTCCTCTTTTGAGTTTCTAGATCTGTACTTTTTGCTTGTACAGGCAGGTCTCATTTTATGCGATTTTGCATAACTTGAAAATTTACACCACTTTTTGAATTTATACAATAATTTTTGGTTTAATGCAATGTGGCACAAATGGTCTGTGGCCTCACTTATCTTCCGTATGAGGCTAGCAGAACATGACATCACTGTCACGCCATCAGTCGCACATGGACTGATTATGTTGGTGATATAATGCAGCTTATTTAATATCCTCTTCAAGGGCAATGGCATTTCTTACCAACATGAGTGAGAAACGTAAAATCTAAATCACCTAGTGCAATCTGAATAATCGGTGGAAGACAGCACTTAAGAGAAATGAGACATAATAAGATGACTTGAAAAGGTGAATGAATTGTTGACATATGCTGTAATTTTAGACCCACTCACTGTAGTGTATGTACAATTCGTGATAATGCTGACAGAATTAAATAAAAGTGCTAAGTCAGGAAATAAAATGTTTGTGTAGCAAGACTACCACAGTTCTATCCAAATAAACTGTACCAAAAACTATGGATGCGAGTCTGTTACATTTTTAATGCATTACAAATGCACACCTATATTGAGGGGAAATGTGTAATGTACAGAAAGCACGCACACACGCGCACACACTGTATATACAATACACAGATACGCTACAAGTCTGTATGTTAACTAGTGGTATGGTCATACAGTATTTAGGATGAGGCCGTCTCTCTCCTACCTCCAAGGCAACACACTGTTTTAAAAGGGAATCTTGTGTTCAATTCATAAGATTTTGATTTGCACAATAGTTTTCAGGATATAATCCTGGCATAAAATGTAACCTGCCTGTACTTGCTCACCTGTTTGCTACCTTATAAACACTGTCATTGTAAAGATGTAGTTTCATTGCACTGCAACACTGTGCAGTTTCCTACGTGGTTACCAACACTTTGAGGAACCTGCTACTGTCATCGTCTGGGTGAAATGAACCTGAAGATAGAAGCAATATATTTGTCCAGCATGTATGTAATGGCCTACTGAGCTGTGGGGTATAGTATGGGAGAACAATACAACCTTTGGTTCTTTACTGCCATGAGAATCTGAAATCTACCAATTTTAATCTTACTTCTCTTCGCAACTCAGTTTGTATATTATATATCCAAGCATAATTAGCAAATACAAATCATTCATTTTGATTTTTGGTAACACATGAAAACACTTCAGAAGCAATATGCTGGAAATACACCAACACCTTTTTGATGAGTAAAAATACTGATATTTTCATAAAACATGTAGTGTTACCTCTAAATAGCAGACATGAATGGACAGGGTAGTTGTAACACATAAGAAACAAATACATTGATTATTAAAAAGGCAAGAAAGACTTTGTTGTACATTGTACAACACAACATGCACCTCATGCTCATGACTTTCTATCCCAACACAAAAACACACAAAAATAACCTCATGATTTTTCTTTCAAATGTCCTTTAAAACAATTCTCACTTTTAGTCAGGTTTTTATTATCTTACATAAGCTTCCTGGAATGTTTGCATTTCCACAAATTTTATATACAATATGTATGTGCTATAGATATGTCCAATTTTCTGCACTTTCACTTAATGAAAGCTCTTTGGAGTACGAGAAAGTTATGCTTTTCGAACTCATTCTGAATTTCAATTACAAAACTAAAATTTACTATATATCCAGGAACAGTGAAATGAAAAGGTCAACCATTTGTTTGTTCTGTACCATATCAGCATGTTGTGTGAAGTTACTAATAAAACAGTGACTTGAAAATTTAATTTACTTATTTCTGTAACAACAGAGACTTAAAATATTTTAGTACATAAAATTTGATTGAACAAAACAGCATGTAGGGCTCAGACTGCACCTGTTAGCCTTTCTTGTAACATAAATATGTTCAACCTCAAAAAAAATTATCCATTTTTCAGTTCATTTTAAAAATCTGAAACTCATTGTGTTTTGATAGTTAAAAACTAGATATTTCCTGAACTTCACATGCCAATTCCAACAAAGGGAAATGGAATAAGAAACCAACTAGATGTCACTTAGTATTATATTTATTTCTTCTTTATAAGTTGCTCAACGTGTTTCAGGCCACCTTGTGCCCATCTTCAGGAGCTGACGACTTCGTGGTATTTTTTCGCGTGTGGTGTAGTGCCGTGGCTGTGTAGGCTGTCAGATCCGGTTGGCTGGTTGTGTGTCCATTGGGAAGTACATAGCACACGTGCTACGTACTTCCCAATGGACACACAACCAGCCAACTGGATCTGACTGCCTACACAGCCACGGCACTACACCACAAGCGAAAAAATACCACTAAGTCGTCAGCTCCTGAGGATGGGCACAAGGTGGCCCGAAACATGTTGAGCAACTTATAAAGGAGAAATAAATATAATA
>Ga0123355_10016771_pt1 | contig 11557 bp, 13 predicted proteins | sample TergutEmb28metaG_3_FD_89872 | JGI IMG/M metagenome (GOLD analysis project Ga0123355, IMG submission 89872) | Embiratermes neotenicus P1 segment gut microbial communities from Petit-Saut dam, French Guiana - Emb289 P1 | ecosystem: Host-associated > Arthropoda: Insects > Digestive system > Gut ...
CGGCTTTTTGTGCGATAAGTTTGGGCGGATAAAGCCGTTTTACTTTGTTCTTATGCTTGCAATGCTTGTATCGGTGTTTATTATCTACATTGTGAGACCGCCGATAGAGATAATGTTCATAGCCTTTGCCATAATGGGGGTATCAATTCCAACGTGCATTCAGCTGGTTGACAGCTGGATATTGGAATCCGGCGAGGCGATAAAGCGTCAGTACGGAGTTGCTCGTGGCGCAAGCTCATTTGGATGGGCTGCGGGTCTGATGGTTCTTGGGTCGCTTGTTGTGGCGTTTGGATACGAAGTTTTGCCGGTTGTTTCACTGATATTTGTAACGGTCGCATTCATGCTTGCGTATTCCCAGCCAGATGCCAAGAAGGCGAAGAGCGCCAGGAAGATTTCGATAAAATCAATTAAGGAGCTTTTTGCGAACCACCGCTACATACATCTTTTGATAACGACATTTATGATATACGGCGTGATTTCAGCTGAATGGATTCTTAACGGCATAAAGGCGGCACAGCTTGCAACGCCTGTATTGTTCGGGGTATTCTTTGGGATACTGGCAATGTCGGAAGCTCCGTTTTTTACGGTATTTCAGCGGCTGGGACAAAGGTTTAGGCTCGAACACATATTTATTTTTGGGATAGCAATGTATATTCTGCGTATAACTTTGATGGGGCTTGCGCCAAACATTTGGGTGATGATGTTAATTGCATTTACAAATGCGGTTGCATATGCACCTTGTTATATCTGTACAAAGTTGTTGATAGATGCGGAGATTCCGCAGCACCTAAAGACCACAGGGCAGCTTATTGCGGCGGCGGTTTTCACAGGGCTTTCAGGGATAATTTTCCCGCTGGCAATCGGTTTGATTGTAGATGCCTTCGGGCTTAACATTGCGTTCTTTGCGCTGGCGGCATTTGTCACATTGCCGTTGACATCAGCGATTATATACAACAAGCTGCCTAAGCAGCAAACAGTGGCATAAAGTAAGATATCACACATGTTCATGATTTCACGAAAGGCAAGCGCGCCTCAGCATTTGCCGGACAGAAGGGATTGCTAGATTTGTTCAAAAGAGTTATAATCAAAATTAGCGGAGAACAACTTGCAGGTGGGAGCGAGTATGAGCATTTCGATGCCGAGTTCCTCAAGCGTATTGTGAAAGAAATCGACAAAATTGTGAAATTGGGTTGCCAAGTCTGTCTTGTGGTTGGTGGCGGGAACATCTGGCGCGGGCGCGATGCTGAATCTTCGATGGATAAGGCGAAGGCACATCACATGGGGATGCTTGCAACTGTTATCAATGCAATCTATCTTACAGAACAGTTCAGAACGCATACAGGGCGCAAAGCCATTGTAATGACTCCGTTCGATGTTAACGGTTTCACAACGTATTACAATCTTGATGCAACGCGTATGCATATGGAAAATGGTGTTATCCCAATATTTGCGGGCGGAAGTGGTCAGCCATTCCTTTCGACAGACACAATTGTTGCAATAAGAGCTTGTGAGCTTGAAGTTGATGCTGTGCTCTATGGCAAGACAGTAAATTCGGTTTATGACAAAGACCCGCGTAAGAATCCTGATGCGCGCAGAATGCGTTCGGTGTCATACAATACAGTTTTCCGCGATAACTTAGATGTAGCGGATATTGCGGCACTTAGCATAACCCGTAGTGCAGGGCTTCCTTCAATTGTTTTCGGTGTCGCGATAGAAGGTGCGATGCTTGCCGTTAGCGAAGGTGTTGACGGTGTTGAAAAAGTAGGTGGAACTTATATTTCGTCGGATGTAGAAGATGTGTATTATTAGGAATTTGCGGTGTAAAAAGGAGGTAAGCTATGGACAGCAATGATGTAAGTTTGTACGATATTTCGGAAGAACAGCAATGTGCTAAGTGCAAAGAATATGAAGAAGATGTGGAAGCATATGGAGTTTCGTTGCTTGTTATGGCTTTTATAGGTCCGATAATCGGCATATTAATCGGACTGTTTGCAGCAAAGAAACTCTTAAGCAAATAACCAGAACACCACGTAATTATTATATACGAGGAGGATAATTATGATTTCTGCTTATGAAGACAAAATGACCAAGACAATTGATACCTTGAACAGCGACCTTGCGACGATACGCGCAGGACGCGCTAACCCGCATGTGCTCGACAAAATTACGGTGGACTATTTCGGTACACCATCGCCGCTTAACCAAGTTGGCAACATAAGTGTACCGGAGGCAAGACTGCTTCAAATTTCTCCATGGGATAAGTCGATGCTTAAGGCTATTGAAAAAGCAATCCAAGCTTCTGACATCGGTATTAACCCAACGAATGACGGCAGCGTTATCCGCCTTACGTTCCCTGAGCTTACGGAAGAACGCCGTAAGGCACTTTCGAAAGAAGTTAAGAAAAAAGGCGAAGATTACAAAGTTGCTGTGCGTAATGTGCGCCGCGATGGAATGGACGATCTCAAGAAGAAGCAGAAGAAATCCGAAATAACTGAGGACGACCTCGAAATGTTTGAAGATAAGCTGCAAAAATCTACGGATAAGTTTATTGCGCAGATTGATAAAATTGTTGAGACAAAAACTAAGGAAATAATGTCGATATAATTGACCATCTCATGATGTAGGCTAGACGTTAGGGGCGCACAATGTGCGCCCGCTATTACTTGGAGGATACATGGGGGATATTGATACAAACTTTCCGGAGCATATAGCCATAATAATGGATGGCAATGGAAGATGGGCAAAAAAACGGTTACTGACCAGGAACGCGGGGCATAAAGCAGGTGCGCAAGCCTTGCGCAAACTCGCTGAAGCTGCTGATAAAGCAGGGCTCAAGTATATGAGCGTATATGCCTTTTCAACGGAGAATTGGAAGCGACCCGAGGCAGAAGTCAAAGGGCTTATGGACTTGCTCCGAGGGTATATTCAAGAGTATATAGATGATTCGGACAAGAATGATATCCGCATGAAGGTAATCGGGCGGAGAGACCGGCTTGCGCCTGACCTACTCGAAAAGATTGAGTACCTCGAACAGCTTACCGAAAGCAAGCCAGGACTTACGCTTATAATCGCGTTGGACTACGGTTCGCGTGATGAGATTTTGCGTGCTGCAAGGAAATTTGCTATTGAGTGTAGGAATGGCGAAGCCGATATCGAGCTTACCGACGAAGAAGATTTTGCGAAATTTCTAGATACGGCAGGCATTCCTTATCCACAGCTTGTTATTCGTATATCAGGTGAGCATGGGCTCAGTAATTTTTTGATGTGGCAGTTTGCCTACAGCGAGCTGTATTTTACCGATAAGCTTTGGCCGGACTTTAAGTTTGAAGATATGCAAGAAGCCGTGAAGGCGTATAACACGCGTGAACGCCGATTTGGAGGGTAGTATTCCTCCGCCAACTAAAAATTAATTGTTGGAGGAATAGCATATGTTAACCCGCATTATAACATCATTAGTTGGACTTCCGTTAATAGTATGGCTATTGATAAGTGGTGGGGCTGCGCTGTTGGCAGCCTTGCTTTGTGTTACAATTATCGGTATGCATGAGTTCCACAAGGCAACGGGTCGCGAGAGTACACTTAAAACAGTGTTTTGTATAATTGCGGCAACAGGATATTTTGGTTTGTTCTTATGGCATAGTACAACGGCTGATTTTATGGCGGTTATAGCTCTCACAGTAGTGGCGAGCAGTATATCGCTTGTTGTCTGCCGCAAAACGGTTGATTATATTGACGCGGCACTCATGATTATGGGATTTTTCTATGTCGCGTTCTTATTGGGTTTTGTATTTTTGCTGCGAGAAAGAGAGAGCGGAGTATTCTTGGTATGGTTGGCATTTATTGCAGCGTGGGGCGCAGATACCTGTGCGTATTTTACAGGTATGCTGTGTGGAAAACATAAACTATGCCCGGAACTTAGCCCCAAGAAAACCATTGAGGGGGCAATCGGCGGGGTGTTAGGTGCGGTTGTGCTTGCGCTACTTTTTCAGTGGTTGGTTGTATACTATTTCAACTATACATTTGACTTTGCAAGCTCTACACTTGCCGTAATCATAGCTATTGCGGCAATGTTATCTATATTTGGAGATCTTTCAGCCTCGGCAATTAAACGCCAGACAGGTGTGAAGGATTTTGGTAAACTATTCCCTGGACACGGCGGTATACTTGACCGCTTCGACAGCGTGCTGTTTACCGCTCCGGCGATATATATTATGTTGAATTATTTTTAAGCAACTAATTCCTCTTCATGGAGGGGTGGCACGCATACGGGTGAACTTCGTTCACCTAACACGTGACGGGGTGGTAATTTGGCGAAAAACATAACAATTCTCGGTTCTACAGGTTCGATTGGTACGCAAACCTTGGAAGTTATTGATAATATGGGCGGCGCAGCTGCCGTAACTGCACTTACAGCCAACAGCAATGTTGGTTTGCTTTTCGAGCAGATTCAACGTTATAAACCAAAGCTTGCTGCGGTTATGGATGAACAGGCGTATCATGAGCTAAAGGATAGGGTGAGCGGAATTTCGCTTGATATTAAGCTGGTGCAAGGCATTGACGGTATTGTAGAAACGGCCGCACTTAGTGATGTAGATGTCTGTGTAAATGCGTTGGTTGGAAGTGTTGGTCTATTACCTACGCTTGCCGCGATAGACGCCGGCACAGACGTTGCGCTTGCCAACAAGGAAAGCATCGTGACTGCTGGTGAGCTTGTAATGACGCGTGCCAAGGATAAAGGTGTCAGCATTATTCCGATTGACAGCGAGCATTCGGCGGTTTTCCAGTGCCTAGCCGGAAATGATGGTAACAAGATACGCAAAATAATTCTTACTGCATCGGGCGGACCGTTTCGCGGGCGTAGCCTGGAGCAGCTGGAACACGTTACATTAGACGAGGCATTGCGCCATCCTAACTGGGTGATGGGGCGCAAGATCACCATAGATTCAGCAACTTTGATGAACAAAGGGCTTGAGGTTATCGAGGCACGATGGTTATTTGGGGTTGAACCTTCGCAGATTGAGGTTGTGGTGCATCCGCAAAGTATTGTACATTCGATGGTGGAGTTCGAGGATGGTGCGGTAATGGCGCAGCTTGGCGAGAGTGATATGCGGGTCTGCATACAATATGCACTAACGCATCCAGTGCGGATAAGGTCCGACTTTAGGCGGCTTGATATTCTAAGCCGCGGTACTTTGACATTCGAACTGCCGGATACACAGGCATTTCCGTGCCTCCAGTATGCATACGATGCATTATCAGCGGGAGGCACAGTACCAACGGTACTCAACTCTGCCAATGAAGCGGCTGTTGAGCTGTTTCTAAGCGGCAAAATTTCGTTTTTGGATATCCCAAGGCTAATAAATTCGGCGGTTTCGTCATACAATGAAAGGCATGAACTTGACATTAACGGCATACTACAAGCAGATGCCTGGGCACGTAACTTCGTTCGTGAAAATGCGTTGTCGCTGCGCTCCTTTGGCATTTCCACGAGACTTACGGAATAAATGCTGCCGGAGTTCGCGCAAGCAGCTACGCTGCCTACTTGGCGGCATTTCGAGCGTGACGTACACGCCGCCACGCTCGATTTCAATTGGGAAGCACTTCGTTTCCCAAGCCCTTCTGCGATTTTGAGATATTTTCGGATGTTGATTAGATGTTTTGCGAGTTTGATATGTTAGCAGGTTAGGAGGTAAGTTTTGAAGAAGGCTCTATTTTGGGATTTTGACGGTACATTGGTTCATAACTCTGGAGGAGGCTGGGCGAACTCATCGCACGCCGCGCTTGCAAAGTTTGGCTACGATGTAGATATAGAGAAGGTGCTGTATCACTTTAGTAGAAGCATGAAAGGGTTTTCGTGGCATTCGCCTGAGGTTTCGTACACTGATGCCATTGGGCAGCCCTGGTGGGATAAACTTTTTAAGCACCTAGACGTATTCTATAAAGAGCATAATGTGCCGCAAGAAGACGCAGACAGGGCGAATTCTTACTTCAAGAGCCATATCTTGGATTATAAAAACTATACTCCGTATGAAGATGCCATAGAAGTTTTGCGTAAGTGCATGGAGATGGGATACAGGAATTACATTGTATCGAATAATTATCCTGAACTTGAGCTGGTTGTAGAGGGTTTGGGGTTTGAAAAATATGTCGATGCTACTATAGTGTCGGCACTTATCGGTTACGAGAAGCCAAGGGTCGAAATTTTCCGGTATGCGTTAGAAATTGCAGGTTTTCCGGATGTCTGCTATATGATAGGCGACAATCCGGTTGCCGATATACAGGGCGGGAAATCAGCGGGTATGGAAACGATATTGGTGCACACTGACGCCGAAACAGACGCTGATTTTACATGCAAGAATCTATCCGAAATACCGCAATTGTTGAAATAGATTAGAAAGCCGGAAGGAGATGGCATATTGCAACACATCATTCCGATACTTATAGGAATACTGATATTTGGGCTAATTGTATTTGTACATGAGCTTGGACATTTTATTGCCGCGCGGAGGTGCGGCATATTTGTAGAAGAGTTCGCGCTCGGTATGGGACCGAAGCTGCTTAGTTGGCAGCCAGGCGAAACGCTTTACAGCATTCGGGCATTCCCGATTGGCGGGTTTTGTAAGATGGAAAGTGAGGACGAGGAGTCCGTTAGTGAGCGTTCTTTTGGCAATAAATCCGTACCTAAGAGGATGATTACAATTCTTGCGGGCTCGGCAATGAACTTTGTTCTGGCATTTGTTATATTTGCGATGGGTGCGCTGACAGGCGGCTTTGCAACTGCAACAACTACCATCGGTGCGCTGATTCCGAACGGACCGGCGGAGCAATCCGGTATGCTTATAGGAGACGAAATTACGCATATTAACGGAAGTGCCGTAGGCAATTTTGAAGATGTCAGAGTTGGAATTACGACTTCCAGCGGCGAGTTCATAAATATTGTATTCTTACGTGATGGTGCGCTCCATCAGTTGGATGTGCCCGTGGCTTTAAGTGATGACGACAACCGTAGGATTATCGGTATTGTGCCGCGGGTATACGCATACTTAGGTGCGTTCCAAAGTGAACGAGAAGGCATGGAACGGGCAAGTTTTGCTGAATCTGTAAGGGCTGGAGCGCGTAATATAAGGACGTTTGTACAAAATACATTTACCGTACTTGGTGAGCTTGTAACTGGGCGTGCCTCTATGGATTCACTGATGGGACCGATAGGCATTGTCGGAGTTATTGATGATAACTTCCAAGCTGCTGTAGCCGTGGCTGAGGAAGTTCCAAGAAGTGATGTATTTGCGCAACTTCTATGGATGAACATGATGTTTGCAGGGATGCTTAGCATAGCTATAGGTATATTCAACCTACTTCCGCTTCCTGCACTTGATGGGGGACGGTTTATCTTCCTTGCACTTGAAGGTGTGCGCGGTAAACCAATAAAACCTGAAACTGAAGGAACAATCCACTTTGTAGGCTTCGTACTGCTGATGTCTCTCGCGTTGTATATTGCTTACCGTGATGTGATTCGGTTGATGATGTAGTGCGCAAAGAGCGACCACCCCGTCGCTTCGCGCCACCCCTCCAAGGAGGGGAATTGTAATCCGCATAAAAACAGGCAATTTGGCAGTGTAACCTGTCAAATTGCCTGTTTTGTTGTAGGGATGGTCGTCCTTGACCGTCCGCAATATTAATGATAATTAGCGAGGCATTCTTAATTCCCAGCCGATTTGTATCTCACGAGGGTTTGTTACAAGATTTCTGTTAAGCTCAAGGATCTCGCCCCATCTGTTAGGGTTGCCAAGGCGGTTGCCGGCGATTCTGTAGAGAGAGTCGCCGCGAACAACGATGTACATACCGCTGTCTGTTACAATTACCACAGGTTCTGGGGCAGCAAGAGGAGCTGGAGCCGGAAGAGTAACAGGCTCTTGAACTGCCGCAGGGGCTTCAACGACCACAGGGATTTCAGCGATAGGCGGTACAGCGTAAACCGCAGTGATTCTGCCTTCAGTAGCTGCGTTAGCTACGCGTTCTGGGTTATTTTGAATATACTCGATGAGGACTTCTTCGAGCGCGCTGAAATTACCTGATGTTGGATAGTCTGTGAACATTGTGTAACCATCTCCGCCGACTCCAAGGAAGTTGTTTGTGGCAAGAACATATGTTGCGCTTGGATCAAGAACAGTTCCGCCGATTTGGGCTTGGATAACGCGTGCGCCAACTTCTGCGGCTGGGTTAAACGTGAAAGTGAGACCAGAGATTTGCAAGAATCCGCCGCTTTCACCTGGGTATGCTGAAATACTGTGCTCAAGCGCTTCGAGAATTGTTGCGCCGGCAACATCCATAGTTATAACATAGTTTCCGAATGGGAATACCGTTACAAGGTCACCCCTGGTTATTTCTCCGGCTTCGATAGAAGCTCTGATGCCGCCGCCATTGGTGATAGCGAGGTCTGCGCCTGTGGCCGTGCGGATTGCGTCAGTCGTAAGGTTGCCGAGGTTAGTCTCGCTGGTACGTACTGTTGCGCGCTCACCGTCAAGAAGAACCGCAGTGTAGCCGACTACTTCTGAAAGTATAACATCTTGTGCTGCTTGAAGGTCAGAAATCATTGCTTGTACACCTTCGTCCACAGGAAGTTCATCGTTTGCGTCGAGAAGGTGCGAAGATATCTCGCCATCCTGGATTACAATAACGCCAATTTGGGACATATGTCCGGCTGTGCTTGCGATAACAGTGTCGCCATGAGGCATAAGCACAACGCCTTCTTGTTGTGGTACACTATGTGCGATAGGAGCGTGGCTGTGACCGTCGATGAAGATATCAATACCAGCTACTTGAGCGGCAATCATATCAGCGGTTACTTCGCTGTAGTCGTCGATGCCTACATGTCCAAGGGCAACAATCATGTCCACATCTTGTGCTTGCAGTTCGGCAACAACGCGCTGAGCTGCTTCAAGAGGGTTTGTGAATGTAAGCATTTCAACGTTGCGAGGGTTTGTTCTGATAGGTGTATCTTGTGTGGCAAGACCGAAGATACCGATGCTCAGACCGCCAACTTCGATTATAGTGTATGATGGGAAAGCTTGTTCTCCGGTTGCGTTAACAATAACATTTGCGGAGATTGTCGGGAAATCCATAGCGGCACTGAGTTCAAGCAGACGGTCGAAACCGTAGTTGAAGTCATGGTTGCCTGGAGAAAATGCGTCAAAACCTGCTGCGTTCATAAGTTCGACGATATCCATGCCTTGAGTAATTGTCGCCATAGGCAATCCGTGTAAGGTGTCGCCAGCGTCAAGCAGCAATACAGATGCGCCTTGAGCTTCAAGCATGTTTCTCAAACCGCTGACTTGGTAAAGACCCAGCTGATTCCCGCCGGATACAACACGCCCGTGAATATCATTCGTGTGAAGGATAACGATTGCGCCTTCAAGATTCAGTTCTTCAAGCGCGATTGCAGCCACAGGTATTGCCAAAGATATAGATACTGCCAAACTGAGGAGTAACGCCAAAAACTTTTTCTTCATTTTTCAAACTCCTTTGTGATTTTATGTATTATATTTCCGTGAAATTGGGCTGCATACACAGCAGCGTATCCAACTTCAGCCAATATTAAGAATAGCATTGCTGTATACATGTGTCAATATATTGAGATGTAAAATATAAGTAAATTATATGTTTTATTGCTACACACGTTTGTGTTATTATACTGTCAAATACTATTGCTTCGTATTATTTTAGTATCTAGAAAGCCAGAGCCCCATGTGGAAAGATTTGAGTTTGGAATGGAACGGAGATTGCGGGTCAAGCCCGCAATGACGAGACCTGATGTTTTAAGAAACGTTTTGTAGATGACGCATGATGCTCATCTTACATAGGAAGTTCATTGGCAGAAGTGGAGAATATGTCTGATAAGAACTCTGGAGTAGTCAAGCTGGAAATATTCATCCCAAAGACGCATATGGATGTGCTTAGGGATGCACTGCGTTCTGTAGATGCAGGGGTTGTAGGTAATTATGACAGTGTGCTAAGTTACAGCACTGTTTGCGGCAATTGGAGACCGCTGCCTGGCGCAAACCCTTACGATGGCGAAATTGGCGTGTTGTGTGAGGGGGAAGAGTACAAAGTAGAGGTGCGCTGTGACGCAGAAAAATTGGTACAAACGATAGCTGCCATCAAAGCGATTCACCCCTACGAAGAACCTGTGATTAATGTAATTCCTTTAATTCTGTAAACGAAAACCGCTCTAGCTATAACAGGTTTAGAGCGGTTTTTTAGCGCAACTTATTCATCTTCAACGTATTCCAATATGTCGGATACCTTGCAATCTAAGATAAAACACAAGGTATCCAATGTTTTTGTAGTAATAGCTTTGCCGTGCTTCATTACTATGCAACGTGTTTGCAGGAAAACCATGCTTAAAGATAAGTTGATATTCGGTGATGTTCTTCCTTAGCAGCGTTTTATAAAAAGGAGCATAGCTTATCATGAGTTTCACCTTACTAGTTGCTTGTTATCTGTCTATAAACTTTTCTTTTACTTGTTGTAGCATGTCTAAAATAAATTCTTGTTGATTTGGCGATAAGTCATCAATAAATAGGTATGTACGTTCGGAAAAACCGAGAATATAATCAACAGACGAGTTATAAATCACAGCCAAAGATTTTAGCGTTTCAACAGAAGGAATGGTGATATTCCGCTCGTACGCGCTTATTGTGGCTTTATTTATGCTAAGTTTTTTGGCAACATCAGCTTGTGAAAGTTTACGCTTTTTTCGCAATTGAGATAGTCTAACCCCAAAATCATATACCGAATCATCCACACATATCACCTCTATTACCAAGTTTACACCATCAATGTCGCTTAATAATTGATATAATATTTGAAATTTTATTGGTATTTAATTGACATTGGAATTTGAATACCCTATAATCAATATATAGTAATTATCTAGCATAATTGGTAATGACTTTGCAGGTTGAAGGTGTGAGGATAATGGAAAATAGTAGAACATTAAGCGGATTGCTCAAGAAAATAGCCCTTGAAAGGCAGTTGAGTTTGCGTGCTCTTGCCAAAATTCTAGGAGTAAGCCATGCCTATGTTAACAAGTTAATAGTCGGAGTAGACCCGCGCAGCAACAAGCCAGTTAGCCCAACAATAGTCACATTGTTCAAAATTGCCGATGCACTGGAAATTCCGCGTGCGGAGTTCATACGGCAGTGCGGTTATCTTGATAAGTGAGATGTTTATATATTTGAAGCAGAATAATAAAAATCCCCGAGAGTTTAAACTCTTGGGGATTTGTCTATGCGTGTATTATCTACAGTTGCAATGTGCCCGATGTCTCGCTAACAGAGGAGATTGTGGGTCAAGCCCGCAATGACGAGCCGTTTGTAGAGCGAAAGCTTGCCCTGCCGAAACATGATTTCACATTAGATATACAGTATGCCATAAGTTGCGACATTGTAATTCCCCTCCTTGTGTCTGCGCTTTCGCTTCGACTGTGTCTTCGCGCAACGGCTGTGCGAAAGTGGCACTACGAACCCTGAGAAAGCAGGGCGGCTCTAGAACCCCG
>Ga0123355_10016772_pt1 | contig 11557 bp, 6 predicted proteins | sample TergutEmb28metaG_3_FD_89872 | JGI IMG/M metagenome (GOLD analysis project Ga0123355, IMG submission 89872) | Embiratermes neotenicus P1 segment gut microbial communities from Petit-Saut dam, French Guiana - Emb289 P1 | ecosystem: Host-associated > Arthropoda: Insects > Digestive system > Gut ...
ACAATAAACTGTACAAGATACACGGAACATAAAATAAACTGTACAAGATACACGGCACGTACAATAAACTGTACAAGATACACGGCACGTACAATAAACTGTACAAGATACACGGCACGTACATCAAACTAGACAGATTCAGGATGCAATTTAATTTGATTGTTGCCGTTGACCGATTGTTTGGTATCTCGGATGGCGGAATGTGGACGAAATAGTGGTGGAATTACTGCAGCTCAATGTGATTTTTTTTGTTTTACGGTGTGTCGTTTTAGAATATCGATTATTACTATTAGCGTCGATATAAGAAGTATCGATGTATATTGACCACACTCAATTTCGCCTTACAAAACAGCTGATTAACAAAATATTTAATTCCGTTGCTCCGGGTTTTTTGTTGCGCAGTTGTGAGTGAAATTTGTATTTCTATTTCACCACGAAGGACTGAAGAAACTGTTGACGGTACATTTCATGCAGGAAAAGTTTTGTCAGGCTAGCGAACATTTACGAAAAATATTTATTGAACAACGAAAGTTGTGTGTTCTTTTACTCTATAAGGTGTGTTTCAATTCCGACCAAAATGATGGGGTTCGAATATATGTATCACAAGGAAAATACCGCTCAATAACCAGTTTTGTAAATTTTAAGCTCATGGTGCCGTGCATCGTAATTCATTGTGAATAAAAATCCAACAGATGCAACAGTATGCAGATATTTATTTACTGCAAAACTACTCTACATGTTTCGGGTGTCACAGCACCCATCATGCGGGGTATTAAAAACTGTACCCGCAGCCTCCGGTACAGGTCATAATACTTGTACCGCTACTCCCCTCCAACGTGGTCTGATCGGCATACCCGAAACATGTAGAGTAGTTTTGCAGGAAATAAATATCTGCATACTGTTGCATCTGTTGGATTATTATTCATATTTGCATCAACCAGTACACAAATTCTTATTCTGTTTTACAGAAGACGTTTATTGTAGTGGTGACGATCCAGAGTAATATTGGGAGACATCCTGTTGGAATCTTAGGCGGGATAACAGGTACCGTAGAATTTGTTGATGGTTCATTCAGTTCGTTCAGTTGAATGCTAGGATGGTACTTTGAACTAGAACAGGCTCTTGAGACCAGCGATTATTCGTGATGGTCTTTCCATCTCATCAGAAGTTGGACCCTTCCGTAAGGTGAGAATCCACAATGCATTCTTCATGTACTTGAAATTGACACAAAATCGAAGGTACTTCAAAATGGGGCAAGACAGGCAATTTACTTACAAGCCGACATTGTGGCGCGTTCGCGTAACCATTGTTTCCTTGGAACAGCAATAAGTATTACGTATTCTGAGTGTGTTATTGTAGCCTTAGTTATGCAGCACGCGAAGCGCATTCTCCATTTCACGTCACCTGTGGCCTGTCTGGCTCCACCATATTTTCCACATTGGCTCATAAACGGCACGATTTTCGGAAAAACGAAGTTGAAAACTAAATGTGTGTTGTGATTTTCTGTGCAAGTGTTGTGTGCAACATTTTGCGTTGTAAGAAATATTAAGCGAGCCGTTGTCATACATGTACATAGGTGGTCATGTGGTGTACCTGTTCTTCGTGTCACATTTTAGTGAAAATTGAAAGTATTCGATTGATTTTCGCAAAATTCTCAAGTATCAAATTTCACGAAAACCCGTCCAGTGGGAGCCGAGTTGTTTGATGCGGACAGACGGACATGATGAAGCTAATTGTCGTTTTTCGCAATTTTTCGAACGCGCCTGATAACGTTTCTCACCGAAGTGATTTTTTATGTTAATGTTCCCTTCGATTGATGAGCCTCGCGTGTTTTAAAATCCCAATTGATGGCGTGGTTCAGTTAGCGGTAGGCGCGAGATGAGACGGAGAGTCTGGGTGCAGCCCTGATGATGGATGTGTGCAGTGCATCGGTGGACGGATGGCCGGCCGGCCGGCAGGGTGAAACTGAACTGCTCGGATTAAATAGTGCCCAGTGTCACTGTCACTGTTCACCACAAAACTCGCTCGTGCTGTCCGCGCCTTGAAACTTCGCGGCACTCCGCAGTGAGGGACTGAGCTATGGCTGAGCTATGACTGAGTTATGACTGAGCTATGGCCCGTCCAGTTAACGTTTGTTTCGCTACCGTGTCTGAGTATGATCGTGAAGCCTCGATAATGAGGAGGCCCTGACCCAGTGGGGGCTGTTGCGCCATGGGAAAAAAATGCAGTAGCGTGATAATGGGACAAACAGGGACCGAAACATGGCGCAAGCCATAATAAATGTACGGATGTGTTAGACTGCAAATTCGAATTCTTGTTGCATTGTGTGTGTGTATATATATATATATATATATATATATGTACGTATTTTATTTGTATGTATATGTGTGTGTGATTTTCTTCGTTAATAACTTTCTAACCTATTGCGGGGTTTTGATCTTTTTCGATATAAGATTGCTGACACCCCGATTTCAGTTACGTCATAAATACAGGCTGTCCAGCTGAAATTGCAACACGTTCGTAGCTACATTGCTGTAAAGTGACCAGTGACGGTCCTGGCTCCATCGCTATCGGTTCCGTGTTGCTCAACACTTTCTATACACACGTTTATGCATTTTTGAACCAGTTTATAAATAAAATAAACATTATTGGTGACGTGGCCTGTAGGATTTCAGGCTTTCACGGCAGATGTTTCCTGAGATGACAGGCACCCTGTAGGTTTGTAGGTAGACACCGACTTTTCTCCGACACGTAGTCATCTTCCTATGGTCATACAGAGTGTCCAACCTTAGAGTACTCTGAACTGTGCAGGCCGTATTCGTCCGCCTTGCACCCACCTGCATGCCCATGCCACTGCCGAAATGTGCTGAAGCCATTTCTATCACGTTTAATTCTGGGGCACTTCACAAAAATACGCAGTGGTAGTGTGTTTTGGTCCAGTTCGGTGTATCGTGGGGCGTTTGGGTGTGAATTAAATTCATGTGGCCTAAGAGCAGGATCAGTGGTGGGCTTATGTTAGGACGGCACTGAAACTTTGGGCCCCACAACAGGCTAGGAATTTCGTCTAAAGGGTTCTAGTAATGGCATATGACATTAGAATTAATTGGTTTCCGAAATTTTCCCATTGTCTAACATTCCACAAAAACAGTGCTTCGGTATTTGGAACTCTTTCTGTGGTGAGATGGGAAGGTGGGAACTCACCTAGAGGTGCTGTTCAGTAGAGATTGAGAACAGCCCCTTCTCCTGGACCGTACTCAGTAAGTTCCTTCTCACCCTTATTCTGAGAATATACAAATCCTTTCCCAGAATGATGGTTTTCTTTTTAGTGGAATACCGGACAGTAGAAAAGCTGTGTCAGTTGGGATTTCTGAGGGATTTTCTTGAATACTGGACGGTCCATTGACTCTTCACGAAGTTCTGTTTTCCGTGGGGTTAGCTGCATGCAGTATAACCGATAATTCGCCTGGAGCTCAATTCAAAGTTTAATCCCCTCTCTCGAAAGTGCCACTTTGTATAAAGACCATTAAAATTACTTCAGATATACGGATAATTAAAATGCACTTTGAATTGAGACTGTTTAACACCGTTAGAATGTGGCTGTCTGTGTTGGCACGTTCTGGGAGCTATCACAGTTTCTGACGGACCTGCTAGCCACTTCGTCGGACTAGATGAAGGCAGCAGGTTCCTCGGACATATTTGTAACCACCTGCGAGACTACAAAGCTCCATAATTCAGAGGTACAAATCTTAACCTCCATTGACACCTGTAGCTCATTTTTCTGTATGGTGCATATTTAGCCAAATAAATGCAGTTACATATTAAACAGCAGGCAGTGTGTGCTGTTCTGCGTTGCTGACGCTTATTGATTATTAATGCCGCAAAAATTAATTCAGTATGTCTGATACAAAATTGATACGTAGCCTGTTTACATAATATAAACTTAAAACCTGTTGATAGTACGGGCTTCCTGTCCACTGGTTGCCTTTAGCTTCGTGGCTTGAAGCTAGCATATCGTGTGTGCCGGCTTTTCTCAAGCTGGGTTCCGCCAAGGGGTGTGAAGGGTTCTGAGAGACGATAATGCGTAACGGCGGAAGAGCTTTACTGGCGGTGCTAATTTTGTTTGTACGAATTGAAATTCGTGTGGCGACATTAGACACTAATCATTCCGTCGCTGATAGCACGCAGACAATCGCTGCTTCAATGCAGAAGCTTTCTGACTGCAGTAAAGCCAGCCAGTCTGCACAGCTCGACATAGTCGATGTGTCAGGAGAAACGATCAGATTATTGAGCAGTTTGAGTTTAGCCGTTGATATGTTTACATGTAACTTACATGAAAGATAAATAAATGCTGATATTTAATTTTACATTTCACTCATTATGTACAAGTGGGGATTCCTGACGACGTTGTGTGGCTTTTAGGGTTCTGGCAGCTAAAATATGTTTAGACGTCCCGTTCTGTACGATGTTTCAGAAAGGGTGGACCTGCGACCTGGCGTTCCCCATGCGGCGTAATTAAACACAAGACAACCGTACTTTGAAAGTGAAGGTATGTGTACTGACAGTATGCTGTGCCACTGGGTTCTTCCTCGACGTTGTGGAGACGCTAGACAAACACGCTACAAAACAGGACAGGGTTTGTTACTGGAGCGTGAGGCTCCGGAGCAACATCTGTGTCTGCAGTGTGCTATAAAATGCAATTGGCGGCTATTGTACGCTTCACTTTTGTTTCGCGTTGTGCGAGTTTCCTTTTTATGTATATTTCTGCGTGGTTGGCTGGTCTATTCAGCTGAGAGCGGTGCAGCAGCATGCTCTCATTAGGAGCTGATTCAATGTGAATTATTCACTATGTAAGCTTCGTTAAGGTCCAATCACACGGCACAAAATATGTGTGTTTCGGTTGAGCGAGTTATCCTGTGGACGTCGCGTTTTCGAGCGCCGTTGCTACAACCAGTGACAAACACACAAACACACATCTCTCCCTCTCCATCTCCCTCACCCCCCACCTTCCCCACTCCAACAATAGGGAGCTCGTTAACGTTAACAAGACCCTGATTAACTGCCAACTCGTCAGAACCGCGGTTGCACCAACATTCATTAAAACGTAATGAAGCGTGTGTCTGCGTGAATCGAGTGCTTAGTTGATGGAAAGTAGAGGACAAACTGTATCAGAAATGTCTGTAAGAAAGTTGGATGAAAATCACTGGAGCATTATGAAACACTGCATCATATCGGAGCGGGTGAACCAGTGTCACTTGATGTGCAGCGACTGATGCGACGCTTTGTGGATTCTGTCAGTCTGGCTGTCCGTCGTATTTGAAGCTTATTCGGCGGTGACTGCGATAGTTAGTGTCTTCTCGTACGTCATGGCTGCGTAATGTGGTATACGTGTGCCGGTGTGTTAGAAGAATCTGGTGTCTTTGTCCTCAGAAAATCTGACCTACATTTTCGGGGCAGGTACTCATATATATATATATATATATATATATTTTACTACGAAAAAATAATTTTTCAGTGTAATATCGTAGTAGACAATTTTTAAGCGCGTTCGCCTAGCTTCGTCGTGTCCGCCCGTCTGTGACTGGACGTATTTTCGCGAAATTTGGTATTGGGAACTTCAATGAAAATCCGTCTAGTAAGTCCAGATGTGGCTAAAATCAAGCAAAAATTTCGGGCACTTTACTTAGTCGTGAGTACGTTTTGTTGTTGCCGGCGCCATTAAATAGCTATATATTTTTCTTCTTCTAGTAACATATTATCAGGCTGTTAGAAAAGCCGCGGTGATATAAATATTACGCGAAAGCCTGTCGTGTATTTTACTTGTCCTAGCAACTTTACAATAAACCCCCGCTGTGTAACACACACAACATCTACAAACACACCGAAGCTTAATATCATATTCCCCAGGTGCCTCAGTAATTTACTGCACTGCTTAGATATGAGTTCTTCATGACCGCGACTGAGGTCACTTTCTTCTTGGATCTGACGCCGTGTAGTTTGATGCTAGATGGGTACCGGTCTTCAGGACTCTACACTGAAGGTGAAGGCAATAGGTTTCTGGGAAACATTGGTGCCATCTAGCAAACCACGCGATATGCCATTCCAGAATATAGCTCTCCTAGTATTTGTCACTTTCCGGAATGTAAGCTGTGCTGGGCACTTGGCTGTATTTATGTCAGTAACATCGGGCGTACGCCGGTCCCAGTGGCCGCGGGGTCTAAGGCGTGGGTCTAGGGCCGCTCGCTTGCTGGGATTGCGAGTTCTACTCCTGCCGGGGGCATGTCTGCCTGTCTGTCTGTCTGTTGTGAGTGTTGTGTGTTGTCAGGTCCGCAGTTCCAACCAGCGAGCGGCCGTCTACCCACGCATTAGACCGCGCGGCCACCGGACCGGCTTCACAACTAATAATATTAATATTATATAATACGGATGTTTACGGCAGTCCAGTTCAGACAAGACGCACGTTACGTAACCCGGTCACGGCCTGCACACGAAGGCGACTCTTCGCGCCGTTACAACCACGTGTTAAATGGCCAGCAGTTCCACGAACCGAGTAACCAGAACTGCACTCAATACGCCACACAACAGTCACATCACAACTGTAACCTGTCGTTATACTGTAACGACGTAGTGTTTAGTTTCGTACACCATAAGGGCCACTCCTTACAGATCGCACAAAACTTGCCACTTTATATGCAATTTAAAGCTCGAAAGAAAACCGAATGCGTAACTCCGTTATCAACAGGTTCAGTCTAAAGACAGACAACCGGAACCACATTTGAAGTCGTCATGACAAACACAACACAATGCCAACAGCCGGCAGCAGTCCCATTACTTTCAATACGCAATTAGACTTGACCGACATTCCTGGCAGTTAAATTCTGGTAATTGCTTACTGAACAAAGAAGAAAATGAGAAGTTTGTGTTCAATGAGGTTACACTGTAGCACTTGGAAGAGCATACAGTCGTCTCTCATTCTCTTACTTGAGAGAATGAGTACATACAAAGTATATAACTATATACAGTATATATAAAGAGCAAGGCAGATCTGAAGCATGAGGTATACGTATAACAGGGTAGATTGTGTCGGGACAGAAAGCTGAACTTTATCCAAACGAAGTTTCTTAGTTTTCTTGTGGAAAATTTAATTTGAGTTGCTTGCTTACTTACCGGCTAGTTGGTTGGCTGCAAAGTGAACACATGGACAGAATTAGCTTCCGGCAGTGGAATAACCCCACTCCATCCCAACAACACCCCCTCCCCCAGCCGTAGCCACTGAGCTTGCCCTCACCTACTACCTCGTTTCTTCACCAAAGTAAATGGCCAAAAGCAGTGTTCCAAGATTGCTCACAAATTGACCACAAATCTACAAGACAACGAAATGGGTCTTCATTATCTCCGGCGGAGAGACAGAGAGACAGAATAGATCGTTGTGTAGCAACAAAATAAAAACTTCAAATCGAAACATGCGAATCTAGATAATCGCTTTAAGTTTAATTTTTTTCTACATAGTGACAAAATCTTAACATCTTATTGATATCAACGGCGAATAAAACCGTCTGAAGAACACTGCGTGCTGCAGTACTGCTTTTTCTGGGTTCAGCCCATTCCGCGGCTGAGTTTTGTTCAGGTGGGGGTATTAAAGTGGGTCAAAGATAAACGATAATAAAACATTATCATTGGTAAATACAATTTATGAGATTACTGCTTGCAAGAAGAGAAGGAAGATTCAAGTACCTCTGGAAATTCTTCTGTTACTTATCCCGTGCACATTCTCATAAACAAAACATCACCAACACGCAGTTCATGACAACTATCAAACTCCTACATGTTTCGGCACCGGAGTGCCATCCTCAGGGAGTCTTCTGGAACAAAGGAATTGAAGCCTCACACGCTGACCAAAGTATTGCATCGCCCTCACTGGGGTGATTAAAATACTAAAATTCCAAAACACATAAAATTAATAAGCATAAAATTATAATGATATTGTGATATTAGCCTTTTAAATCCTACTGGTTACGTCATACACCATTAGGCTTAACATTCTACAACTGTACGCTCTGCCCACAATGTATTTTTGTGTTCTGTATTTATCTGAGAACAAACAGCGACTTGTGCTACTTACAGCATAAACTGATTGGTTTTTATAACCGAGATGAAACGTGTTTACAGCGCGGTACGGACTGGGGCTTTAAATAAAGCAGTTTGCGCTTCGTCTTTGAAGGTTTAAAACTATGTGATATCCGTACCAGGTACACATTTGTAGCTAATCGCATTCTGTATAAGAACATGCATAAGATTGTTGATGTATTAATTACTCTCTCGACTCGTAAAGAGCCACCGACGTTTCGGAGGAGCGAACTGTCTTCACCTTATATAGATTATGCAGTACTCTTCTTGGACTGCTTGACCCCGAATGTAAAGGCACTTTGTTTCTCCGAAACGTCAGTAGCTATTTAGCAGTCGACATGGAGAAACGTCGCAGAAGGCTAGAATCGTCAACAGCACCGCTGTGAGAACCTGAACCTGATGGTACAGACGTAAGTGTAGTGGTCAAAGGAGAGGCGCTGCCCCTTCGTTCAGGATTCAGGCTTGGCAACCGGCTATCATGGCTGAAGGATTTCTTGATTTTCCTCGGCCCCTCCACGCACATATTGTGCTCCTTCCACACAACGTCCTATTCGCTGCTCACTAACCGTGCCGTTTTCACACGCAATGCAGCACACAGAATGTAAATAAATACAATACAAAGAACAACACACTTGAGTCCCTTCAGTCACTCTTCAATCAACAAGTAAGACTTCCGAACAGAAGACAGTGCATTTTGCTACGTATCAATATGTAACCAATAACAGCACATGAAGACTTACAGGGACGGAGGGTCACCGGAACAGCTATGTGCTGAAGTGCGACCACCACAAATCAGTTGGACGTCAATTTCAGGAAATCAAATTTCAAAAGGAAGCAGAAGCTCGGATGGTCGGTGACACACCTTACAAGTGGCTCCATGAACCAGAGCCTTGTAATATGGGGTACCGTACACATCAGAACTACAAACATGCAGCATGACACAACGTTCCTGCTTCACCGAAGGACCGTTTGGGAACACTATTGGGGAAGGACGACCACGATGTAAACAATTATCAAATGTCATTTGAACAGATTCCCACTTTTAAATGCTATGATACTTGTAACAATGTTCATACAATGAGCTATAAAATAAGAATAAATTCATAACATAATCAACATTGTATTCACAAATAACTTGCAACTGAGAAGAGCGACGATAAACGTGACAGAATGCGGGCGGGCATCGGCCTTCCGCCCAACATTCGTACTCATTTTTACTCGTTTGTGTCAGCATTCATTCGCCATAACAGCGGGTGAATTCCCCCACGTAAGCCACGAAGGCATGAGGGGGAATGGAGACAAAGCTCCACTCACTCGTTAACATCAGCAATGGATTGAGTGAGTGATCAGTTGCGGGCCACGGCCGCTTTAATCCCGGTCCCCACTGAATAGAGGGCAGCGTGGGCGCAGTAACAAAGAGAAAAATCTCTTGCCTCTTTCAGGAACCGAACCCCGATTCCTCGGACGTCCAACCAGTAGCTAGTAACTACACCGACTAAGCTGGCCCGGCTCCTAAAATGGAGGCACATACCTTAAAGGAGGCCAATAAATCCATTCTTCAGTACAAATTTGTATAGAATACTGAAGATTGAAAGAAAAAAAAAATTCTATCAAACTATGAGGACAGTAATATTATATGAATATATTATATGAATATATTACAACATATTAATTGATAACAAAAAGTGTTTACTTTCAGTTCACCTCATTCCGGGGTTTAATTGAAAACATTCATATTTATATTTCATGGAAAGGGTAATTAATTAGTTATTTGTTTGGTTGTATGCTGAAATTTTAATAATTCTCCATTTAAAAATGTATTATTTGAATGGCTCATGAACCACACCTGCCTGCCTGGGGAACTGCACAAATTAAAACAATACGCCCGGCCACAGGCACTACAATATTATCTGAAATAACAGCGCTGCATATCGAAAACAAAACGGTTTTTTGTATTTGGTTAGTAGAGTAAAGTTTTAGGACTGCTTCACTAAATTTTCTGTAAAACTTTCAGTTCTGACATCTACCTATTTTTCTATGGTCCAACTTCATGTACAGTACAAAGCTGAAGAAGAAAAGAGTAACGCAAACACAATTTTTGCTGACAATTCATAGGAACAGGTCACTGTGGACACAACGACGTATCGGAACACGAACAGTGGAGTTTGGAGAAATATATTATGAAATGAATTGTAGTGGCTCAGGATCGCTTTTAATACGGGACGATGTAATGACACACAGGGATATTCAGTACGGTACATCCACCATTCAACACAGCACAATACAGTAGCAAACAACAACAACACAACAATGACACAACACTTGCCATTATGATATTATTCAATCACTCTGTCATTATTCTATTTACAATGGAAAAAACCCGTTTCGACTATCCGGTAGTCATTAGCATGTTTACATCTATTGCGCTGTTATATACATAGGACCAGGGGTGTACAACTCCCGGGCGGCAGGTCGCCAGGGCAACAAAAAGTTCTGCACCGTTGCGCGTCATATTTGCGGGCCCTCAGAGTGATACCTGCTTCAAGTTACCTTTCAGGCGCCCAGAATTTTGAGGTGTTTTTAGAGATTTATGAACAATTTCTATATCCCTGCACACCTTATGGCCTTTTCCCGTAATTTCCCGTGACAGACATTAAACCTCAGAACGCAAAAATGTGACACATAAAAGCAACACAAATGGTTTACTGAGAAGTTTTTTTTAAACATTCCTGACACACGCATGTGACGTTTCAATAGAATATATTTTCAAGAACACAAACCCAGTACAAAAGTTTTCGAGTTTCTTTAGCAGGGGGATTTCTGAGCAGTGTCCAAGTGCCGATCAGGGAACAGCCCTTACCGCAGGGTCACATCTGCCTCCAACAATCTTGCATGCCGGCCCCTAAGTCCGTCGGGTATTTATTTGCTAGCTTGCTGGCCATCCTTCATTCACAGAAATCGACAGTAACTCACTGTACAACAAATTACATCTGTCGCAAAACGACCTCGACGCCTCATTCGATAACAAATGCATGTTCTCTCACATCCTGTTCCATAAAGGCCAGAACGAAAAGAAAGGCAATGTGGCAGTACGTTTCTGTCCAGTTCTCCCCCACATCAGAAAAGTGTTGCTTTCAGTGTCTTCAATTAATTCCCACAAAACGCACACAATATGCTATACACATATATTTATCATCAATTACCTCCTACACGTTTCGCTGTTTTTACACCATCTTCAGGGCGACCATTCCGTTACTTGCTCACGAACTGTACGCTTTTCTCAATGTTGCCCTAAAGTGTGCAATATACCTTTTTTAATTTACAGTGCTTGTTGCAGTGTTTAAAGCAATATGCAGTTCGGTCTGCTGTATGTTAAGAATCTAAAAGGTTAAAATTCTTACTGCAGCACATTAATGTCTGTTGGTTCCTGCTA
>Ga0123355_10016773_pt1 | contig 11557 bp, 8 predicted proteins | sample TergutEmb28metaG_3_FD_89872 | JGI IMG/M metagenome (GOLD analysis project Ga0123355, IMG submission 89872) | Embiratermes neotenicus P1 segment gut microbial communities from Petit-Saut dam, French Guiana - Emb289 P1 | ecosystem: Host-associated > Arthropoda: Insects > Digestive system > Gut ...
CGCTATGAAGATAAGGGTCCCCCCCACCTCACCCAACCGGTTAGAACAGGCTGCGACCAGTAGGAGAGCGGCAAAAAAATATATTTCATGACTTTTGGGACACACCTTGTATACTGGCTCCATTTTCCACTGGCCTGTGAAGACAGTAACAACTGATACAGAATGTTCCAGCCAAAAATTAATGAACATAAACCAGACCTGGTGGTGTCACAAGCCTAGCCAGTGCACTGATCTCCTTAGCATATGAATTGCAATACAGATTACAGGTTTAAGAATTATATGTGTCATGAAAAGTAATTTCGGAATGAACTTTTTGAAAAGAAAATGTTACGCAAGAACCAGGAAGACTTATTAGCTTCTTGCTATTGCCGTAACTAGGAAGCCTGCAGCTTTACAGAGTAATCAAATTCAGCAATTTAGTAGCTTGCTCTACTTATTTATACAGTAACCACAGCTTGACTGACCTACAAGTGTTTCCTAGGTTTCGAAACTGATATTAACTAACGTCCATACATGGTCATGTAGGAGAAGTCATAAAACGCTGACTGATGTGCCTCTTTACCATATAACGCTTTTGAAAGCTACGATAAACGTCTTTCCTCAAACTGATTTTCGGCGCAAATAACTGGACGATACTATAACCGGCGAACTATGTATCTATGGACAGAAGTGCTGCAAGTTATAATACTGCCATTATAAGCTGGTATTTAAAATAACAATTGTATATACAACAAAACACTGTGTACTACAAATACCAAGGTAAGCTGGCTTTCTAAATTCAGTCGAGTCGAAATTCTAAATTCGAAGCATTACTTGAATTATTACGTGAGAGGCAAGCGTGATAAGTTAGATCTTTTAATGACAGAGTTTAACCATTTTTAAAACAGTGACTATGCCATGTCAAACAACACAACGGAATTTTACTTTCCTTTGTGTTGTAGCAGCAATTCTGAACTGGGGACAAACACATTACAACAGATCACACATGAACCCCATACAAGTATACACAGCATAAAATTTGTACACTGTTACACCCCAACCAGAAGGACCTAAAACTACCTTTGCACTCCATGTTTCTACATAATAGCTTGCTTAAACATTGTCATAAATTTCTGTTCTATGCCAGCTACAACAAATCTGACACTTCGCTGTGTCACATAGCTCATATTTCTGACATCATGCATGGTAATTAATTTCTCATTTAAGTTAATCAAAATTTCATTCACTAAATGCTACCTGAATGACTATGGGCAGTTTATAAAAACATGCTACAAGGAATGAAATGAGACAGAATCTTTCAGTTCTCTCTTTTAAGTACTTTTACATCATGGCTGATTTAAATCTTAGATAAAAAACCATCTTGTCCTTATCCAATACACATCCTTCTAGCAACATCATTGTTAGCTTCTGACATCAGGAAGACATCTATTTCTCATTTAAACTGCATATTTCTGAATTTGTCTGCTGTCTACAATGAGAATATGTTATCATTGCTAAAGTTAAGTGTAATGAATTGGATACATAATTCCCTACAAAAGACTTTTCTTTAAACGTGCCAATATTGTAATGATTCTCTTTTCGAAGTAAAGATGCTCTTGCTGCCCAAAAAAGTGCCCCACTTCCCCAAAAGCTAACTCAAAAAGACATAGTGAAATGAAAATATAAAGTATCAGTTGTCATCAGCCCTGTAACTGCCACCTTGGCAAAGCATGCTGCATCTATGGATACATACACTTGATATGTTATTATCAGGTTAAGTTATTTACAAATTGCACACCAAGAAATTTTGTTGTAATAATGAATTTGAATGATTCATTACCACAACCTATATTTAAATTAATATACATATATTTTATTGCTTGTAACACATCTGGTTAAGATTTGTATGTTTATTTCCTTTAAGCCAGTTCTCCATCTCGGCAAGTGCATTGTCAAGGCAATTTTGGAGTTCATGTCTTTCAGGACACGATAGTATATGATACCAATGATATCAGCCGGTATAGGTTAGGCCTGAAAATTGACAGTTTGGATAGGAATCGTTTATGTATAACTGAGGAAACTCCACACGAAAACTGAGTTATCAACAGAATAATGAGAAGCATTAACAGGGGTCTGTTGTAAGTAAATATTTAGGAAGTACAATATTCTTGCACTTGCCAGTGTATCTGCAGCCTCCACAGTACGATTGGCTGTGGGGATGGAATTATTTCCAACATACTCGGGCATACACGATACATAATGTTTCCATGCCAAACGCTACGCGTTGCAAATGACACAGTTTACGTACTATCCTGCAACCAAGTTATTCAGTAACATTCCCCCGAACATCAATAATTTAAATCATGATATACAGAGTTTTTAAGGTACCATTTTAGAAGTGCCTATTATGCTCAACCCTTGTCTGGACAGAAACGTGCCTTCATTAAAAATCCGAAAACAAAAACTTGCATGCTAAAAATTGGATAGTTACATGAAAAAAGTACCTCAAAATCGTTGACTAACGTAAAAGTACGTATTTGTATTTAAGTAAAGTGTCAGATTAGGCCCTAACATGTTCTACATTCTTCGCTTGCTCCTATTAAGGATGAATGGAATGCGAATAAATTATATTTTATTTTTAACGCTGACCACAATGGAAGACCACCATTTTGCATCTCTTGAAAATATACTTTGCTACACATGAATTAACAGGAAATGACATGAATATCCCATACTAGGGCCACGTATTGTGTAAAAACACCATGCACTATAAAAATACATTTTAATACACGTAACTACCCAAGAATGAATAAACGTAATGTCGCCACCTTCCGTAACGCGAATTTTCAGCGGCGACAGTAGCTCGTTAGGTACTACTAAAAAAAAAGAAAAAAAGTTTCGTTTTGTGCATGCACATCATTAGATTTACTCAGTTTTTACAACTGACTAATAATTCCTAAAACCCTGACTTGTTTATTTCTTCGGAATGCGAACTTAAGCCCTGATTTCCAAAAGTGCATTGTTTTTGGGGGTTTCCAAGCCACGACGTGTGTCTTAATGCGAGTAATGCACAGACGACATACGTCAGTTTTTGCAGTGCGAAAACGCCGCACTTTGCCTTAGCCCATCTGTTACATTGCATTCCTGCGAGATTAAATTATTGGAGTGGACTATTGTTCGTGTATGTGTGTGTGGAGTGTCGTAACATTAAATATTACATAATATATACAATACGTACATGACATTGTGTATTCGGAAGTATCTCCTCTCGTGCGTAAACAATATTACGCTGAGCACTGTACCCCAGATTACTTAAAACGGCGGGAAAAGTTTGTGACTAAATGCTCGACACCGTAACGTACACCACGGATTGCAAATCTAAGCGTTGGACGTTTTCTATTGGTACAACGAAATGCTCCATTCCTCACCTGTGGTCCTACAGAACTATTGACGAAGTCTATGCATCACGGGTCGTGTGTTTAGTCAATTTATGGTAGCTTAGCGAGCGTGGCTGGTTGGAGTATATGCCGTAGTAAGCGAGACGTATTTATATGCATGACGTTGAGCCCACGCGGATTAGATACCAAATTATTTGAGCAGACGTTGTAGATTATTTGATAATTATGGTTCTTTTCCGTGGACATAATATACAGAAGCTGAATCTGAGAAACCATGAGATATTTCGTGTTCAGTCATGCTTTGCTATTGTCCTCTTGTAGGTTTTGCGGTCAGATTGGGGTGGTATATAAGCGTAATAAAAGAATTCTTAGTAATCATAATATTCGAGGTAGACCAAGAAACACGTGCATATTTATCGGTTTATACTACTAATGAAAAGTCTCAGTCTAAACAATATTTTGGGTTGAATCTCAGCCACTGAGTAATTGATTGTTGGTGTGCCTTTCCTTTGCTAAAACATTTTGCTACTGCGACCATTTCTTAATGTGACATGGCATTATAACAGCTGTCGGTGAAAAAAACAGGCTTAGCAAGTTACATACAAATATGTCTGAATGTTTGCCCCAGTAATTATGGTAATTAGAAAGCTGCCTTTTTTTTTATATGCAAGGTAGTTGTCTTTCACACGGTGCCAATAAAGGTTGAAAAGTAGAGACAAACAATGCTGTATCATAACCACTGAAACTGCAGTGTAGATTGCCTTGAACAAAGAAAAGGTTTAAGCATTATGAACATTGCTATTGTTATAATATTTAAAATAAGACACTACAAATTTATCTAAATGTGATGACATACTGATAATAAAATTTTCAGTTTCATTTATACTGCAATTCTGAAACATAGACAAATTTATTTCTATTGGAATGCTGGAACATAAACAGGTTTAACGAACTCAGTTGTGGGTCTGCCTGACACAAAGAATAGGAATATTTTCACTGCAGATGTTAATGCTCTGCCTATTTTCATGGCTGAATTAGCTCGAGTCGGAGGGTTTGGGCAGGCATGTTTGTGGAAAGTGGTTCACCATCATGTATGAGCTAGTGGTTACCAAATATCAGTTTCCTACAGTATACTGGATTGAAATGTATACATTATGGCATACTCATACTGACTTTATCCCACCTTACGACAGCAGACAGGAGAGCCACTAGACATTGATTAAATGCCCCAAGAATCAATACCTCAATTCCTCATATGAGTAAGAGACTCTAGACCGATTCTGGGGCCCACCTAGCCTCACATGTGATGTACATTGCACATAAAATGGCCATGGCATAAAGCTGACCACCCACTTCCATACAGAACTGGGGTTAACAATCTGTGGAGACATACCGGGGTGCTGTTAGTCCTTAGCCCAACCAGGAAGGAAACAAGCTTGGAAGCATGCCAGGGATGTGTGCAATTTCAACAATATCAAAATGTGAGCTGTCATCAAGTTTTTTTTCCCCCCTGCAAGGCAAGGTGCAGAAGGAAATTCACGCCATTCTGACAGAAATATTAGCTTGTTTCCTTCCTGGTCGGAATAAGGACTTATCAGCACCCATGTACCTGTCCTCCATCACATGCCTTCATGGTTAGCAAAGGGCAATTTTATATTGAAATGGATCTCAGGAAAAGAAACGAAGGAGATAGGAAGCTAATTAGAATTGCTCAAATGTGCCTTCATGGAGACAAATGACAAAAATTATAATATGTAACAAAAAGTGATAAGTTATGTAATATATATCAACAAATTTGTTACAATAATGTACAGCTGAATATGCCTATGTTAACTTTAAATGCAAAAGCTATTTGAACTAATTTAATTTATCATGATGGGGAAAGAACAGTTTCTTGTTGTGAGGGTAAAACTCTCATGGTTTGCCTTTCAGAATTTAGCTATTATTTTGCATCGAGACATCTCATTGTCTACGTACTGAAAGAGACATAAAACGGCACATCACTATAATGGTACTCTTTTTTAATGACATTAAGATGAAGAGTAACTTGGCAACATGTTTCAGCTTAAATTAGAAGCCATTATCAGGCCAATTAAAATGCATATAGAGGAAACAGTCACAACAACACTAACGATTTAAGCCAAGACATGCAGCCAACCTGTTAATGTTACATCAATTAAAGGAGTTAAGTCAGACTGCTGTGCCACTTTCTCTTTCTCTTGAAGTTTCTACTATATAGTAAATGCTTGGCCTTGTATTATGTCCGCAGTAATTTTTTTTGGAGTATATAAAAAATGTTACCAGCACCGTATGTTGTAAAGCTATCTGTGACGATGTGTGAACAATATAAAATAAAACCACACATATTAATGGATATGAAGTGTCAAGATGTTATGAACAGTGTGAATTGGAGAACTAAATGGGAAATGCAACAAAATGCTACTGCAGCTATAATAGAAAATCAGATGCCAGAGTAATGCAAACATGGGAGCAATATGCTCCTTTTAAAGAGTGGGACCCACCTACCAAACTAAACGTGACCATAGTCCGTAAGATGACAGTATGAAGCTTCATCACTGCGAAAACCTGCTCATGAAATTACTTTTGTTACAGAGAAATCTGAAGTTTTAGTTTAACATCATGGTATAAGAATATGAAATGCAATTCTAGTTACAGGGTGTAATGCAGTCACACCTTATCACAGGACGTCACAGCCAAGCTGCTGCACTAGCACTGCTTGGAGTGGTGCCTCACTGACCAAAAACTTAATGCAGCCAGGTAGTAGTAAATATGACCAAAATTTTCTGTAAGGAGGTTATTTACTATGTTGAATCAACTACACATTATTCAACATTAAATGTAAGGATGATTGCACACAAACTGTAAAAGCTGGCTGAGGAAACATTCCTGGTGCACTTAAGGTGATGACGGTGAGGGAAGAAAGCTACACAGAAAAATCTCAGTCTATAGCAGCTACGTCCCAGTCAACATTCCAGCCAGTTACCTCCTGAATTGAATTCAGGTATGCTGAAGTTTACCTACCCACCAAAGTACATATATTTCATATAAGTGAGTATATAACTACATGCAGCAAAAGTCCTTCCTGCGAAACAGTAACTTGTCTAGTCAATAAATTCCCAAACATTTATGTAACACAAAGGTTTAATATCACGTACACAACAGCCTGCCATTGGTCCCTACCCTGAGTAAAGTGACTATGCTCCAAATCTTCCCACTCTATTTGCTTAAGACATATTTTTAATAGTTTCCTAACGTTTTGTCCAAGTCTTGCTAGTTGCTTGTTCCCTACAGATTGTTTGACCAAATCTTTGTATGTTCCATCTATGTCATGTGCGCAACATGCCCCGTGCTCTCATCCCATTTGATAATCCAAATAATATCTGCTGAGAAGTACAGGCTCCTCCTTATATGACTTTTTCTTACATCTTATTATTTACTGTCTCTCTCTATCTCTCTCTTAGGTCTGAATATTCTCCTCAGCACCCTCATCTAAGAAGTCCCTTAATTTGTGTTCTTCCCTGACTGTGACAAACCTACTTTTCACGTCCATAAACAGTGATATATTTACAGTGCCATATGTTTTAATTTTTTGGTTTTAAACAGGATGACAAATGATTCTAAAGCAAATGGTAACAAGCATTTTCTCAATTTAACGTGATCATAATTTCTTAAAGTTTCATCATTCTCAAGTGCCTGAACTTTGACACCTTTTCAAAGGATTTGTTTTTGTTGATTCTGGTAATCAGACATGAACATATTCTTTATTTTCTCTGTGTGTACTTAAATACCAACCTCTCTGCTATTAACTAATAGAGAATTTGTGTTTTTCTGAATGACATTAATGCTTTTTTAATACATCAGCATAAACTGTACATTTATGTGTTCCATTTAATTCCTGCTGTTGCAAACTTCATTGGCTTTTCCATCACTAGACTTGATAAAACAGCAAGCCATATCTAAGTATCTGGATATGGCATGAAACCAATAACTTGCACAGTTACTGCCGTCTGACTGTCGTGCACTTGAGTTCGGGGTGTCTCCTGAATTAAGATGGGTTCATTCTGAAGCACATGCAAGTTTTCCTCAGGTTCTATCTGTAGGGAAAGTGTTCTGTTTGCTGGGACTTCAACTGCACATTCACCAGCAATACCACTGCCCTTGCGCTTCTTGTCCAGACTGCAACAGATCCAGAAATCATACTAGAGTGGAATCTTGATATTCAAGATTGATTGAAACAAATCAGACTGTCAAGAGCAATGAAGATATAAAATAACCTCAAACAACATAAAATACAGTACATTATTGAAGGACAGATGCACTCCATAAAGCAAGAAAGTAATCACCGTAATGCAAGACAGAGCTCGACTGAGCTGAGTGACATACACAAGAGCAGGGACATTGAAGGAAGCTGTCTTGCCAGCCATGTCGTCTTATCCTGATTTTCAGAACTAGTTGTATGAAAGGTTAAAATCCGAAACATGAAGATCCTACTGTATAATGTCAATGGAATCTGTACTTTCACAATTCTAACACCTTTCTTAACTGTTTCAGCAGCTGCCACTTGTTGTTCATGTACTGCCCCCACAATATGATCTGTGTTCACTTTTCTCATGTCCACCCACACAGGCAAGGGTATTGTACCCATCTCTGCGGTGAGGGCACCCATAAAATGGATTATATTACTATTAATGATCTAAAATTACATTACGTTACCTGTGTTGTTTCATGTGACGTCTGAGGGCGTATTTGGTGTTGAATTTTCGAGAACACTGTGAACAGGAGAAAGCTTTCGGGTTCTTGTGAATTGTGAGGACATGTTTACGCTGTACTGCACGTGTCTTGAAGGCTGATCCACAGATCTCGCACAGGAAGGAACGAACATTAGAATGGACAGCCTGTAAAAACAGCATACAGACACAATAAGCACTTATTTAACCAGCTGTGTAAGTACTGTGACAAAAGCCTCCATGGTATCAGAATGAGGTGACATTCCTATTAAATTCTGTACCTGTTTACAAAATTGCATGGTGCCACATCCCTTAGTAGTTGGTGATATGAGAAGCTTAAATCTCATATGGTGCGTAAGCATGTATTCTGATGAAGATTCCAGTCTTCTGGAATATGATGCTGTGTCAATGGGGGAGTGGTTGCAAATGTTCTGAAGGCCCTGTGATCCTTCTAAATACCAGGAACCATGCATCCAGTGACACAGTGGCACATCCCAAAAGCCTGGACTCTTCAGCAACACCACTATAACAGCCTCAAACTTCATATATATGCTGATGCTTAACAAACATTTGCAAATATTTGAAAATCTCATGAAAGTGCAAAAACCTTCTAGAACAAAATGAATTTTCCTTGTCTGTGGCCTCTTACCAAATGCTGGGTGAGCTGGGCCTGGGCACGACAAGACTTGCCACAAACCGGACATCGGAATGCTCCCAGGCTGGAATCCAACTCTACGTGAGTTACACGGTGCTGTTTCAGGGCATCAGGCCGCTTGAATGCTTTACCACAGTGATCACAGAGGTACGGACGCTTGTTGTTGTGCACATTGTTCACGTGCCGAATGTAGTGTTCCTTGCGACTCGTCTTGTACGAACACTGACAAACAAAAAACTGTTACAGCACTTGCATCCCAGTATGCAAAGCAGAAAACTTTAAGCAGAGTCTGAAAAAAAAATCTGTCATGTCTGTCTATAAGTAACAGTGCTGCAACTGTTAACAGTTTGGATGAAACTTCACATGGTATCCATACTACATTCTGACGGGCCACTTAATACTTTGGTTGGTTAGTTACAATAAAACGGAACACTTTACTCACCTGTTGGCAGTGGAACCTGTGTTCATCCCTAAGCACAGAACTGTTTGTGCTTGTATGAGCTTGCAAATGTCTCTTGTAGAAAAATGGTCTGGTTGTACTGTAGGAACACTCATCACATCTCAGTATCTCTTTTCGTGCTACATTCTCACGTCCCTGGAAGAGCATGTAACAACACTATTATGAAATGTGTATGTCAGTAGCCACTGCATCCCTCAGTTTTGCTACCATGGCTACAGATGTGCACATAATACAAGGGGGTGCTGATAAGTCCTTAGCCAGACCAGGAAGGAAACAAGCTACAGCGACCAAACTCGGGATTTATTCAACATACTCCCCATGAAGCTCAATACACTTCTTAGCCCCTTGCTCTAACTTTTGCAAGTCACTCAAAAAATTTAGAAGGTTGTCCATCCAACCAGGTCTCTGTGGCAGTAATGACCTCCCCATCGGACCAAAAATGGTGACCTTTCAATTGTTTTTTCAGTCCAGGGAACAGGTGGTAGTCCGATGGGGCCAGATCCAGAGAATAGGGTAGGTGATCAAGACATTGGAAGCCCAGGTAGGCCAGTTTCTTCTGGGCTACAAGTGCCCGGTGAGCCGGGGCATTGTCATGCAAGAACAAGACCCCATTGGTGACCTTCCCGCGGTGTTTTTCCTTCAAAATGTCCTTCAATTGCACCAGCAGAGATCAGTAATTCTCTGCGTTGATAGTTTGGCCCTTTGGAACATAATCAATGAGGAGGATGCCATCTTGATCACAAAAAATCGAGGCGAGAACTTTTCCAGCAGCTTTTTGCACTTGGAATAGTTTGGGGCGGGATAAGCCCCGAGGCCGCCACTCCAATGATTGCTGCTTTGTCTCCGGGTCATAGTGATATAACCAGGTTTCGTCCATGGTCACAATTGCAACAGGAAATCATTTGGATTGTGCTAAAAAAAATTCCAAAAGTTGCTTAGACCGTTGACGTTTTTGATCCGTGTTCAGGCATATTGGGACCCACTTTGCGGAGAGCTTCTGCATGTCTGAATCTTCATGAATGATGGAACCAACCTGCTCATGTGAGATGCCCAGTTGCTCAGCTATTGATTTAGCCCAAAATCCGGTGGTCTTCCAAGATTAGCTCGTGAATAACCTCTGGGGTGGTCACTGTTTTGGGTCATCATGGATGAGGCACATCACAGGTGGAAAAATCACCATGTTTAAACTGGGCCACCCAATTTTTGATGGTGGTATATGATGGTGCATGTTCCCCTAATGTTTCTGTCAGAATGATGTGAATTACCTTCGGCGCCTTGCCTTGCAGGAAAAAAAAACTTGATGACAGCTCGCGTCTCCATGTTGTTGAAATCGCGCACATCGCTTGTCATGCTTCCTTTCAGCCTCTGTAACAAGGAAAGACTTGCAATTCAGCACATTAACAGACCCCTCTTCCCAACGGCACTATCAATTCCGACCTACGACATCGGGAAGTAGGTTGGGCTAAGGACTTATCAGCACCCCCTTGTAAAGGAATCCAGTTAAGTTCTCTTTTACTGTGGGGGTTACATTCCTGAACATTGCAATGTAGAGCAAAATAATGTAGAATAAAGCATTTTTATAATACAACTTAATGTACTCAAGACACACCCTTCAGCATTCTTGCCCTACCCATTATCACTATTGTATGGCAAAATACAATCACTTATTGTGCACATCACCTTTTTTATTAATGCACACATAATGGAAACATAAATAAAATACTGCACACAGTATAAATAAACAGAACATATACACAACTGTGCTCTAGTTCATTAAACACAACATGTCTACCTATGCATAAGATTTCCTTATCCATGACAAGAATGGCATCTTTCATTCCCTTTGGAACATAACTGTATCCATACCAAAGCTGACTCCACATACTATTCATACACTATGCCTTAGCTAATGTAGAGTGTGTGTACTCGTCTAACACAACTATATTTATTGGTAGAATATAAAGTATTTTCTACATAAGGTACAACTACATGTTTTGGCACTTGATAATGGCCATCTTCAGCTTGTACATGAAATACTTATTAAGCAGTTATACAAAACATACATGGGCTGTTTATATGGGGAAGGGAGGGGGTAAAGTGGGCACGAGATCTCGTATCTGTCAGCAAGGTTGGGCGGTGTAAGTATACTGCCTTGACTTGGCCACTTTATACATGGATATACAGGGTGTCCCAAGAGGAATGTGCCAGACTTCGGGAGAGTGTTCCTTATGTTAAACTATACCGATATAACCCAAAACACCTATATCCAAAGTTGAATGGTTACGGAGATAATGGCCAGAGAAGTTTGAAACTTTGA
>Ga0123355_10016774_pt1 | contig 11557 bp, 6 predicted proteins | sample TergutEmb28metaG_3_FD_89872 | JGI IMG/M metagenome (GOLD analysis project Ga0123355, IMG submission 89872) | Embiratermes neotenicus P1 segment gut microbial communities from Petit-Saut dam, French Guiana - Emb289 P1 | ecosystem: Host-associated > Arthropoda: Insects > Digestive system > Gut ...
AAATCTAATATCCAAATGAATTTTGTGGAAATGCCTAGCTGGTCTGTAAATGGGGATTATTTTTAGGCATAAATCGCCGTCACCCATATATCTTACCACTGCGGTACTGTTCCCAAACTTCCTCAAACCAAATATCACCTGCAGGCATTTCTCTTACTGGCTCTAAGCAGGTTTCTACTTCCATTGCATCTTTATGATATGTAGAAACACATGTGGTTTTGTCTAACTTTTTGTCTATGGAATATTCAAAATTAAGATATTTGTGGGTGAAGCTATTATCCCCAACAGGCTCAATAACTATATAAGAGCCTCGGCTTTTACCACCATTTTGCATATACGAAACCATGGAATGCAAATAGGCATATTGGCAAATTAACATATCATAATTGCGGAAAACTTCTTTTAGTTCCACTGGGGTTGAAATGACAGAGTTTTCAAAAATAGTTTGCAAGGCTGTTTTAACATTAGGAATATGTGTTTCAATTTCGTGCTGCACTCGGAAGAATGCAGCTATTTTTGTCATTTGTTTTTGTTGTTGCTCCCGTAACTGTGCTGTGTTAGAAACCCCAACTTGTACAGTACTTGCTTTTTTAAGCATGGCATCAACCTGCGGCTGAACTTTTTGTAGAAATATTACTTCGTTTAATGGTTGGTAGTTTCGTTTTTTGCAAATATAAGTTGCAGCACGTGCCCCGCCCGTTTGAGTAGAATTTAGCGCAGAGCCGCCAGGGCGGTATACTCCCAATGTTCCCGCAACTTCCCCTACCGGGAAAAAGCCTTTTAAGTTGCTTTGCCACCATATATCCCCTTGCAAGCCACCGTTATTGTGCTGGGCACATACGTCAATTTCCAGATACTCTGCAGTAATGTCTATGCCATTTTTTGCATACAGGTCTATTGCTAGGGGGTTCATTTTTTTTAGCCTTTCTATTGGTTTGCCAAACAAGGCGTTTGAGTTTTTTAAGTAAGTGTAACCTTCTGGCGACAGAGCAGAAAATATACATTGCTCTGTTTCGCAACCATGAAAAACTGGATTTTTCGTGTAATCCAAAAACACCCGGCGGCCTTTGATCTGCGTTTCGATATACACCAAAACATCTATAGCAGAAGAACCAAAATTCTCAAGTTTACGTGGGTCAAAAGGCCATTGATACCCTTTTAGGAATACAGCGTCGCACATTTGCCCTATGCTTTCATAGTAATCACACAAAAAATCCTGCTCGTCGTTTTTGTTTTTGTCTGTAGAAACATACCGAGGCAAGACTTGCTGGTAAGTGCCGGACACATTCCAGCGAAATTTTGTGGATGCAAGGCCATATTGCCATTCACCTAAATTAACCCCCGCAACACCTGCCGCAAGGGCAACTCCGGTACCACCAAACTGGCTTTTGGGATAGACCGAATTCCAGTATAAACAAGCGGGGCCGCCGGTGCAGTAAATTACATTTGTGCAGTTAAACAGCTTGAATTCGTAATTTTTTTCTGTTGTATACAAACAAAGCAACCCGCACACGGCATCTTCGTCCTTTAAAATAGACACCACTTGATGGTTGTCAAAAATGTGGATACCCTTTGATTTTACTTGCTGCTCTAAGCATTCTGTCATGTATTTAGATGTTAAAGGCCCTGCAGAACTTGCTCGTGTAAAAGGGTCGTGGTCGGTTTTGTACCCCACATGCTGGCCGTATTTATCTGTTGGGAAAGGAACGCCAATACGTGCAAGGTTATAAAAATTAGATGTAGACAATGTCGCTTCTATTAACGCAATATCCCCGTGCATGCCACCACCGTCAAAAAGTGTTTTTGCCATTTGGTAAGGGCTATCCGGAGCTTGCCCGCTAGTAGACATTTTATAGTACGTTTGCTTGTCGGAGCCAGTGTTGCGGGATGTTCCGCTGTTAATGCCCTCGGTAACAATTGCAACGTTAGTTTGCCCCATTTCGTATAACGTATTGGCTGCGTTAAAAGCAGCTGCGCCACTGCCTACTATTATTGTTTGGTATGTTTGAATGTCCACTTTACAGCCTCCTGATATGAAATCCACCATCTACATTTATAACATCGCCTGTGCAAAAATCAAATTCCTCTTGGCACAGGACTTTTACTATGCCGGCTACGTCTTCGGGCTGGCCCCAGCGTTTAATTGGAGAAAGGCCTTCTGCTATAAGTTTATCGTATTTTTCTGCTACAACTGCTGTCATGTCGGTTTTTATAACACCGGGGCGCACTTCGAATACACGAATACCTTCTTGTGCAAGACGGTCTGCAAAAAGCGTACGTACCATAGATAAGGCCGACTTTGAAATGCAGTATTCCCCCCGGTTGGTTGAAGATGTGTATGCAGAAATAGAAGAGATGTAAATAATGCGGCCTGCCGTTTGCTGTTTTAACATTTGGTTGGCTACCATTTGAGATAGAAAGAATGCACCCTTTAGGTTGATGTCCATTACATAATCAAAATTTTCTTCTGTAATTTCTAGGATATCTTTTCTCTCTTTTGGAGCAACTCCGGCGTTGTTAACCAGAATATCAACTCTACCAAAATGTTGTAGTGTTTGTACAAGGAGTTCGTCTCTGTCTGATTGAAGTGAGACATCAGATTGGATGTACAATACCTTACCACCATGTTGTAGCAGTTTAGGCAGTGCGTCTGTTGTTTCGCCACGGCCTGTTATTACTATATTATAGCCCTCTGCAGCAAGGGCGTTGGCTATGGCAAAGCCTATTCCTCTTGTTCCGCCAGTTATAATTGCAGTTTTATTTAGCATATTTTTCTCCTGTAGTTCGATTGTGTTAGTCTGGGGGAAATTGCTATGTGTGTCTAACCACCCCGCCCTCGGCGCGGGAGGCGTTCGCTACGCTCACTGCGCCGCATCGGGCACCCCTCCAAAGGAGGGGAATGATGCAATTCCCCTCCTTCGGAGGGGTGCCCGCAGGGCGGGGTGGTTGCTATCTGCAAGTTCACAAGTCAAGTCTTTTTATATGTCTCTTTATAAAGCTGCAAATAAGCTTCCGTGTCCCTTACAACGCAGCCAGAAGTACCAACATCACGTTTTAACTGGCTGCATTTACTGCAAGCCACGCATACTTTGCTTAGGTTAAACTTGCCCTCCCGGATAACGTCTTTATATAAATCTGGGTAAGACAGAATTTGCCTCCCATAGCCTATCATTGCGGCTTTGCCCTCCTCTAAAACAGCAGCGGCAATATATGGGGAAAACCCTCTAAACCAAGAATATCCAACACCTACTATTTTAGCTTCGGGTACAGCCGCTTGTAAGTCTGCTGCACCTTTAATTAAGCGGTATGTGCCTTGCAGTGGGTTTTCGTTTGGCATGTATGTGCCTAAGTCGTACGGCCTGTTTATGTGAGGAATATAGTATGGGTTGCCCATGGTTATGCTAACCAGCTCAACCCCTCTTTCCACAAATTGCTTGGTAAGCTTAATGGGTTCGGTTAAATCAATTTCATCTGTACCGGGGGCGGCCATCCCAAACCCTTTGCCAATTGGCATTGCATCAAAAATATTTATTCTGCTTGTGAGAACGAGCTCTGGAGCGGCTACTTTTATTTTGTCAATTATTGTTAGCATTAGTTTTGTGCGGTTTTCGTAGCTGCCGCCGTATTCGCCTTTTCTGTTAAAGCAGGAAAGAAGCTCGTGAAGCAAATATCCGTGGCAGGCTTTAACATCCACTCCATCAAAGCCCGCTTCCTTGGCTAGCACTGCGGCTTTAACAAATTGGTCGATTAAATTTGTTAAATATTCGTCTGTTACAAGCGGGTATGTTTCATCTATATGCAGGCGTTCGTCAAGCTCTGGTATATGGCTTGCGATAATTGGCGCATGTTTGCCCATAGGTTTGCTGTAACGCCCGCTATGCTGGAGCTGCAATATTAATAAAGGCCGCTCCCCTTTCGGGTGAAATTCTTCCGCTGCTTTTAGTGTGCGTTGCACAAGTTTTTTAAAGCCGGGCAGAGTTTTATCGTTAATCCACAATTGCCCCGGGTTAGACCGTCCTTCTTCGCACACGCTAACGGCTTCCACCCATATTAACCCAAAGCCGCCCTTTGCTACACGCTCGTATTTGCGGAACGTTAAGTCTGTTGGGTTGCCTATTTTGTCTGCGTCGCCGCCTTCCATTGGGTGGGCAACTACGGAGTTTGGGATGCGGTGGTTTTTTAGCTGAACCGGTTTTGCAAGGGCGTTAAAGTTGGTGGAGCAGTTTAGGTCTACGCCCAAGTTTTTCATGTCTGCTTGCAGTTCTTCCAATGATTTGTAGTTGAATTTTTTGAACATGATTGCACATCCTTTATCTATATTGCATTTCATATGTTTTTATAGGGGTAAGTATAACATTTTTTAGAACTTGTGTTCAACTAAGAAAGCGGCTCTGCCGCTTTTTTTCCGCAAGGTTTGGCGGTTCGCCGAAGGCGAATTCGCGATTGCAGCGAACTTGCGGAGCAATTTCTTAGCATAAACGAAAAAAACCAACTGATCCGCATTTGCGATCAGTTGGGTTTTCGTCTTGCAATAGACTTCTCATCGAGTTTCCGGAGACGTCTAACAACTTATCGTACAACAATTTCTACCGGTTTTAAAAACCCTTCCACCATGGGGTTGTAATAGTCAAACACTCGTACATGCCCACCGGTTACAGCAACCGGAAATGCCGGACGGTATGCAATTGTTAAGTCTATTATTTCACCCGGGTCTGTATCACGCATGTATAGGTTTATATTATCAAACCGCATTTCGTACCTTTCTATAATGCCCATGTGTTGCAGCATTGCTAGGCTGTTACGCTCTACCCTAAAGCCTTGCGGTATGGAAATAGCAACCAGCCCGTTATTTACAATATCGCCAGATGTGTTAACAATTCTTATTTCTTGCTGTACCAGCTCGTGTACTGCAAGCTCTGTGTTCATGCGGGAAGAAAGTTCAAAACCACGGTTTAGCTCCACAGAGTCATATGGTGCAAAATACTCTACTACAATTTTGTATGTTACCCTGCCTAAGTCTGGGAACCTAATATCTACGATATTTTCCCTTTCAAGCTCTGTAAAAGACACTTGATACAAGTCCAGCGTATTTTGGCTGTCAATTGTAATAACGCGCTCTTGGTCGCCAATGGTTACGGTAATTTGTCCATCTTCTAGTGGAGCCTGCGCAGTGTGGCTTGTTAATGCTTTTAACGACAAAATTGTAGCCTGTGTGCTATGCCATGTTCCCCAAGTGTCTCTGCGGCTAATAATGTAGTTAATAAGCAAATCGTTAACAGAGTCATGAGAGCCGTATCTTGACAGTGCAAGTGATGTTAATGCCGTGGCCTGTAAATACTGTATGCTGCCAAATGCACCAAAGTAATCGCGAGTACTGGATGTAACGTGGGCGGTATTATCACCTAACACAATATTATTTACGAGCCTGTCAACAACATAGCTTGCCATAGCGTCACCAACGTTTACCAGTGCATTGGCGAGTAGTGCCAGGGTGTAATTGTCATCAATTGCGTATAAATTAAATAGCAAATAGCTAATAGAATTTGCAAGGCGTGGGTCGGTTGGGAAAGCCTCGGACAATGCCCAGGTTATATAGGCATTAAACGCAAGCGATTGACTATCACATATCCTGTTTACATCACGCCCTGTAATTTCAAACGAGCCGTCCCAATTTTGGTGCTCGAATAAAAACTCCAACATTCTGTAAAGTACATTACCATCAATTGTGTACACGTTATAAAGGTCCTTTAGCTGCATTAGGCCGTATGCGGTAAGCAGTGTTTCTGCCGGGTGGCTGCCAAATAACGAGAACCCGCCTGTTCGCCCTCCTACTTCAAATGTAAGAAGCCTTTGGTAGCCAGAGTTGATATATGTCAATGCTCTTTGGGTTAGTTCCGGGCTGTCTAAATTATTTTGCCGCATATATTGCAGTGCAAGAATGTTGGGGTATAGTATAGAAGATGTTTGCTCGAAACAGCCAAACGGCATGCGGAATATATTTTCCATACCCTCTATAACTTGCGACATTGCTGACGGATAAAATGTAATAAACGCACGGCGTGTGTCTGCAATGTCTTCTTGCATAAACAAAAGATGTTGCCATGTGCTGCTGTTTATACTGCCGCTAGACACAACTTCCCTAATACGGAAGCCCTCTGGGTTTATGCTAATTGGCCTTTCTGCTGCATCTGCAAAATTAAAAGTGTCTGCATATACACGGAAAACATAGTTACCAAACTGTGTAATTGTAATGGGTATATAAACCATTTGCGAGCGGCCATGCGGCACGGTAATTGTTTGCACTGCATCGCCATGCAGCAAAAACCAGTCCATTTCTGCAATGGTAATAATTACGGTTTGGTCTTCTTCTGTGTAGTTAAAAACAGTAACTGGGATGCTCACCTGGTCGTGGCGGATACTGTTGCGTGGCAGCTCAAAATCTACAAAAAAAGGCTGGAATGCACGGATACTGCTTTGGGAATAGCCAACAATGCCGTCTTTGGTGTTACCTACTACTTGAATATTCCACGTTGTAATATTGTCTGCAAGTATAAATGCCAGGTCTGCATGGCCGTCTCTTGCAATAAGCTCTGGTACAAAAAGCATTGTTTCCAAAAATAGGCGGCGGACTCTTGCTGTTTGTGTTTCTATTACAGGTGGGGAGTCTGTTGGTTGTATTGGTTGGTGTCCGGCATGAATGCCGGCGACAGATGGTGGTGCATCTGCGGCCATTTCAAAAGATGCCGAAAAATCGGAATCTTGCCGTGGTATTGATGGTGCTGGTGCTGCTTGATCAAACGCTACATTATCTTGCCGGACGGAGTCAGATTCAGAATCATCACGGTTGCTGCTGCAAGAGGATAAAAATATTAATGAGAATAGAGCCACAAACAGCGAAATTGCAACAAGCAAAACGACCCTTTTATTGCTTAATATAGGCATTGTGTCGGTAGAGCTAGCATGGTCTATAGGCTGAATAAGTGTCTTGTGTTTCGCTCTATAGGAGATAAAAAAGCAAACAGATAAAATCATAAGCAGTATAACCCTTAATGCGTTTAAAAAGGATTGCCACGCTCTTTGCCAACTCATATTTGCAGGAGTGTATTCCGGGTTAACTAAAGTTGCCAGCCGTATATCAGGCCTGGAGCTGTCCTGCCTAAGTAATAGCCTGGTAAGTGCTTGTTCGGAAACGCCTGCTATTAACGATGTGTACAGCGTAGCGGCATCTAAGTCGTTACCAAAGCGGATATCTTCTAGTGCCAGCCTGATATTGTCTATACTAAGGTCGTTTGCTGCTAGGCTAAGCATTGCTTCATCTACAATGCTTACCAGCAGTGCGGCTTCTAGGCCTGTGCCTGTGTTATCTGTTACATCAATGCTTAGGTTAACAAATTCTCCCGGTTTGTACTCCGGCCTGTCGCTTTGTATGTTTAGCTGCATGTACCGGCCTGGGTCTACAAATATTGTGCGGTGTGCATGTGGCAATGTGCGTGTGTTGGTTGTGCCTGTTGGTACCCATATGGCGTAAATATCTATTAGCCCAAATGCGCCATCAAAATTAAGCTTTGCCGTGTTATCTGTGGTTTGTACGATTTGTAACAGGCGGTTGTTCCTGTATGCGTATATTTTAAACATGCCGTTGCTGTCTGTGCTGTTAAGCTCTAGGTAAACAGTTCCCCCCATTGCATAGCGGGGTTTGTTTGTGCGTAGTGTGATGTTTCTTGCAACGCCGGCAACGTAAAAATCTTGCTGTATTCTGTTGCCTTCCATGTCTTGTGCTATAACTAGTATATGGTTCTCCAGCTCTGCATCTTCTAATATAAACATGCCAATGCCGTTTTCGTCTGTGGCAACTTGGCGGCTAAAGTTGCGCCCTGTTACTTGCATAAATGTGCGTACGGGTGCGCCGCTTGCCCTGTGTGTGAATATATAGACTGTATTTGGCATGCCTTGCACCAAGTACCCGAGTTCGGGCATTACTTCTATTTGGAAAATTCCCTCGGATGCATGTACGGTTAATGTGGCTTCTATTCTGTAGTTAGAGTTGTCTATAACCTCTACCCAAAATTCGTATGCGCCAGGAGTTTCTGCAATGTGTGTAAAGCTAAAATTACCGTAATCGTCTAATTCAGTATTAAATGTTTGGTTGTTTATGTGTATAGCAACATTGCCTTGGTTCACGGGTTCGCCAAAAAAGTACATTGCATTGCCGGTTAGTAAAATGGCTTCGCCCAATTGGTATTCGGCTTTATCTGTTGAAAGGTTTACTTCAAAGCGTGGTAGCACAAATGGGCTTACTTCAAATACAGCCTCTGCCACAACAGCGTTACCGTGCGAAACTTGCAACCTGTAAAACCCGCTGTTTACTTCATCTGCAAGGCTAAAGCGGCCGCTTATAATGCCAAATTCAGACGCTTGCGCAGTTTGGGAATATACCCGGTTGCTGTTGCCATCAAAAATGGATATGTTAAATTGCCCTCTTGCAATGGGTTCTGCTGTGCTGCTGTACAATGCGAGTATCCTAAAAAGAACGTCATCGCCTGGGTTGTACAGCCCCTTGTCAAAATTAATGACAAAATTTTGCGCCCTATCTTCTTGTATGTGAAATGTATTGTAGAAAAACTCTTCGCCCATATCACTTTCTACTGCCATCCGCAAGGTATATTCGCCGCTTGCAAGGTTATGTAGCGGGAACTCGATTGTGGAATGTCCGTATTGATTGGTATAAAAGGGGACTGTGTGCATAATTTCATTTCCATTGTGCAGAAGTGTTGCATTAATGCTTGCTTGCATCCATTCCCCATATATGTTGTTTACCTGTACTGCGGCCATGAAGTTTGTGTTTGCAAAATAAGCATTGTTGATGATAGTAATTAGCTGATGCCTTGATTCGCTTATAGCTACCTGTTGATATAGCTGTTGCGCTGCCATGTGGTTACGAATTCTAACTTGTACCAGGCGTGCCGATGTTAAAATGATGATAAAGGCCAGGATATACAGCGTGTAATTTGTGTTTTTTTGTGTCATGATAATTCCTCCTAATGTTTGAACAGTGTGTTTTTGCGTTTGTCAAGCAGCTTTGTATTACAATTATATTACATTTGCAAAGGGTGTCAATTTATTTTACTTAACAATTCGCTTAATATTTATGGAGCTGCAAAATCAACTGATCGCAAATGCGGATCATTTGACTTTGAATATAGACCTGTCCGGAAACTCATTCCCTCGCACGAAAATGCTCCCTAATTCCGCAACATTTTCGTGCGCTTCCGACAGTTTCCGGACAGGTCTAATAATTTTCATTTGCTATAAAAACCGCAAAACTGCTATAATCATTACACAAATAATTCAAAAGGAGATAAAAACATGCCAAACGTGTACGACAAATTACATGAAATGAACATCACTCTACCCGCCCCGCCGGCCGTAGGCGGAGTATATTCGCCATGTATCCCATTTTGCAAAAACCTAATTTACACCTCCGGCTTTATCCCGCACATTAACGGAGAAGCCAAATACGCAGGCAAACTAGGCGACCTATCAATTGAAGAAGGCCAAGCCGCCGCAAAAGATTGCTTGCTAAACGCTTTATCTGTCCTGCACAATTATTTAGGAGACTTAAACCGCATCAAACGTTTTGTAAAAGTTTTATGCTTTGTTGCCAGTAAAGACGACTTTTACGCCCAACCAAAAGTAGCAAACGGCGCATCGGAGTTTTTGCTAGAGCTATTTGGCGAAGAAAAAGGCCTGCCGGCACGCTCTGCCATAGGCGTTAATGTGCTCCCGCTAAATGTTCCTGTGGAAATTGAATTTGTTGTAGAAATTGAAGAATAGCCAGAAATAACGAAAAAAACAGCAAAAGCCCTTGAAAAAACCTTATAAATAGTCAAATATGAACTATTACGGCATTTGCAATATCACTTGCACGATATTAAACTATCTATTAGCACTCGGACATGATGAGTGCTAACACAACCACTCAAGGAGGTTCCCAAATGAAGTTAAACCCATTATGCGACCGTGTAGTGCTAAGGCAGCTAGAGGCAGAAGAAACCACAAAATCAGGCATTGTATTACCGGGTGCCGCACAAGAAAAACCACAACAAGCAGAAGTAGTAGCCGTAGGCCCAGGCGGCGTTGTAGACGGCAAAGAAATTAAAATGGAAGTTAAGCCAGGCGACAAAGTAATTTATAGCAAGTACGCAGGCACAGAAGTTAAATTAGATGGCGAAGAGTTTATCATTGTAAAACAGAATGATATTTTGGCAGTAGTAGAGTAAAAGGAGGATACAAAAAATGGCAAAGCAAATTAAGTACGCCACAGAAGCGCGTACAGTTTTAGAAGCCGGCGTAAACAAACTGGCAGACACAGTAAATATCACATTAGGCCCAAAAGGCCGTAATGTTGTGCTAGATAAAAAATATGGCACACCACAAATTATTAACGATGGTGTTACAATAGCCAAAGAAGTAGAATTAGAATGTCCTTTTGAAAATATGGGTGCGCAACTTGTAAAAGAAGTTGCCACAAAAACCAACGACGTAGCGGGCGACGGCACAACAACCGCTATCGTACTAGCTCAAGCAATGGTACGTGAAGGCTTAAAAAACATTGCTGCTGGCGCAAACCCAATTATTTTGCGTGGCGGTATGCAAAAAGCAACCGACGCTGCTGTAGAAGCCATCCAAGGCATGAGCCAAAAAGTTAACGGCAAAGACCATATTGCAAAAGTGGCCGCAATTTCTGCCGCAAACAAAGAAGTTGGCGACATGATTGCCGACGCTATGGACAAAGTATCTAGCGACGGCGTTATAACAGTAGAAGAATCTAAAACCATGTATACAGAGCTTGAATTGGTAGAAGGTATGCAATTCGACCGTGGCTACCTGTCTGCATACATGTGCACAGATATGGAAAAAATGGTTGCTCATTTAGACAACCCATATATCCTTATTACAGACAAAAAAATCTCTACAGTGCAAGAAATTTTGCCTGTGCTTGAGCAAATTGTACAAACAGGTGCAAAATTGCTTATTATTGCAGAAGATGTTGAAGGCGAAGCTCTTACAACTCTTGTGCTTAACAAATTGCGCGGCACATTCCACTGCTCCGCAGTTAAAGCTCCTGGCTTTGGCGACAGACGCAAAGCAATGCTTGAAGATATTGCCATCCTAACAGGTGGTACAGTTATTTCTTCCGAGCTTGGCCTAGATCTTAAAGAAGCAACAATGGACCAACTTGGCCGTGCAAAATCTGTTCAAATTGATAAAGAAAACACAATTATTATAGACGGTGCAGGAGACAAAGCTGGCATTAACGCCCGTGTTTCTCAAATCAAATCTCAAATAGAAGAAACAACATCTGAGTTTGATAAAGAAAAACTGCAAGAGCGTTTGGCAAAACTTGCCGGCGGCGTAGCAGTTATTAAAGTTGGCGCACCAACAGAAACAGAACTTAAAGAGAAAAAACTACGCATGGAAGACGCACTTGCAGCAACACGTGCAGCAGTTGAAGAAGGCATTATTTGCGGCGGTGGTAGTGCATATATCCACTCTC
>Ga0123355_10016775_pt1 | contig 11557 bp, 7 predicted proteins | sample TergutEmb28metaG_3_FD_89872 | JGI IMG/M metagenome (GOLD analysis project Ga0123355, IMG submission 89872) | Embiratermes neotenicus P1 segment gut microbial communities from Petit-Saut dam, French Guiana - Emb289 P1 | ecosystem: Host-associated > Arthropoda: Insects > Digestive system > Gut ...
GCAATGTTCCAGTTATGGTCCTTATATAGAACCTTGGCAGTCTCTGTGGTGCGCGGATTTTACACTGTTTAGCTAATCGTGCGCTAATGTTTTCACTAGTATGTTCCAAATTTACTGACTTTGGCGTCCGCTAGCACGGTGGTGCCTGTCCTAACCGGATGTGGGTCCTGTTGTTGTCTAGATTGCATTCACTTTCTGTACCTGTGCAACCTTGTGGTGCGGTCCGAATGTTGAGTATATGGAGTCCAAACTCATTATTTTGCTGGAAATCTCCGTGCTTCTTCGGTGTGTGACAATTTATATCACCTGTTTGTAGGCACCTGTGTGTGGTGTGCCTCCCACGTCGACAGCCCGTGTTCGATCCCCAAACCGGCCAGACAATTAAGTTAATGGTTGTGAATTTAGTTGCTAAGTTAGTGTGTGTGTGTGTGTGTGTTGTGTGTTTGTTGTGTGTTCATCAAATGTACGGAAAGCTGTATGCAACAAGACGAAGAGGAAGACCAAAAATGAGATGGCTGGATGATGTGTCCACGGACCTGAGAAAGATAGGAATAAACGAATGGGGACATAGAGTCTTAGTCTTAGTGTGAATTTAGTTGTAGTTGTAAGATAAGGTAAGATATGGGAGTCCTAAAGCGAGGATTGAGCCACGGATGTCTTTATAAAATGTTTAAGGAAAGATCCTTAAACATTTTATAAATTTAATTGTTTGTATTTTCTGCTTCTTTTTAAATGTGAGAAATACTAGGCAAGTTAAGAAAGAAACACATGCAGTAACCATTTACGTACACAAAATATGTAAAAATTTAAATTGTAAGTAGTCGAAAAACACGAAACCTCCTACACATTTCAGGGATAAATCGTCATCCTCAAGGGGATGTATGAAGATAAATGTAAAATTAATACATCTAATTTACATGAACAATGTTAAAATACATAAAATATGAGCTAGAAATATAAGAATATATCGCATTTATCTCCATATTATAATGTTTATAGGCGATATTTTTAACTCTGTGCACGTAAAACTGATATATTATTATTGTATGTTCATTTGCTGTGATGTCTCCCTGAGGATAATGATTTATCGCTTTAACATGTAGGAGAATTCATGTTTATGGATAACTTATAATTTTATTGTGTGCGTATGTTGGTGTCCATACACGATGCACGGAACGGATAATAGTAAATTTGTGGATGGAGCAGTAGTATCTGAAACGAAGAAACAAACGAAATAAGCAAAATAGAGGGAAATATGTATTTGTATGTTGGTGTTTACACACAGCGAAGTGGGTACTGGGCAGAAGGTAATCTAATTAAAACTGAAAATAGGTACAGGTTCCATAAAAGGAGTGAGATAATGACTACAGCCAGGAAGATTTGTTATACGATATGGAGGAGTCGATGAATGCGTTCAGCCATCTATTAGGCAATTCCGGTACTACCACTATGTGTCGGTTTCGCTTGTTCAGTCGTCGTGTTCGTAATCTACAGTAACGGAATATGTTGGTTGCGGCGTTGAGCCAAGAAGTATGCGTGACAGGAGCTAAATGTTACAGTTACATCTGCAATGTTATTTTATGACACATGAAGGTTTAGAATGATTGCATTAAGACTGTGGAGTAAACTACATATGCTTGGAAGATATTCTGCTCTTGCTGGAAGTATTTATAAATCTAAGCTAAATGACTTCGTGTTTTATAACCTAAAACCTGTGTATCTTCACGTGGCTTGTATTGCAGAACAGAACGTGACGCAAGATAGAGCATTGGATGAAGGAACCAAGGATAATTTTAGTAATAAACTAAGGTATTAGGCACAAATTCGAAGGACTCAGAAAACGGGCGAAGTTCTTGAAATCCGCTCTTGTGTGGGATCTCACGTGGCGTTGTGTGGTAATTTCGCGCCGACGTTTCGGAACAACCTTTCAGTTCCATCTCCACCGTTAGGCCCCGACTCGTCGGCATGGAATTACGACTCGGCGCTGACGCTGATTATGGGTCCAGTAGTTTGGCCCGAAACGTCGATATAGGATTATCACTCGACGCTGCGTAAGATACCAGATGATCGCAGATCTCATGTACATTGCGGCAGAAGCCTGAAATCACACAGTGGAAAGTACTTAAATGCCCTACCCCCTCCATATAATTGAACATTTCTGGTCTGCAGGGATGATAAAGCGTAGTATTTAATGACACTGCCAGTTGTTAAGATTATATATAGCTGGTGACAGATGAATAAATGAGTATGGATCATTGATAGAATGATAATGGCAATTGAAAATCTGTCCCAGTGCCATTTTGTCCACCACAAATTCCATGCTGACTGGCATGCAAATGACCTCATGTTTATGGGAAATTTTAACTGTATTACACACTCTATTTCCTTTGCTTTTACTTATGTAGTATTTGAGCATCTTTTCTTGTATTTGCCCATTTTGTGTCAATGTTGTTTTGTGTAAATTTTTAACAAATGAAAGTGTGGATTTTATATGTATCAGTTCATTTCAGATTTACCAAAAATGAGGTAGTCTATGGCAACAGTAGACATATAAAAAGAGCACTGTTATTTTTGAATTCATCTGTTCAGAAATCAAATAGAATACATAAGTGTGACTTGGAAAGAATCTTGCTAGATATCAAGAAAGAAGGTTAGTATAATTTACATATGTAGTTGGCTGAACATAAATGTGTTTTGAGCTCTAAATGTTCTTCCCTTAGTGAACAAAATTCCATTTAATGTGCATCTCATTTTCACTGCATAGAGCTTGTCATGTTGATAATTTCAGTATATTAGTCACTTATTTAGAAGTCCAACTAAATATACTTAGAGTAGTTTGTTTACAATATTTTTTACATATTGTTATAGTCTGTTCCATGTTCAGCCTCATAGGGGCCATCTTCAAGGATAAACATAGTTACAAGAGACACATGTGTGCACATAAAATGTGGCTTGTGCATGTATAAAATATAGTATATATTCATTTTGTGGGACTGAAGAGATTTTAGTAGAGGATTGACTACATATTTGGTCCTATGTCACAGCTTTGTACACTCTTTGTGTTACATTTACAATGGTCTGAAGTAGGAATTTATACTACTTAGCTGTGATATAAAGGAAAGATTTGCATTGATTATACAAATATAAAATGATGCAACACAACATTGCATTATAAGGCAATAATGCTGACTGTGGAAGACAAATATGCCCTTTCACTGAACAGGTACAGAATGTTAATACAAAAGGTACTATGTAAGGTGATATACAAAGCAATACAATGCAGGATAATAATAGGAAAGTATGTGAGATTTTATTTTGTTACATGCGAGGTTACATTTCAAGACTTCTAAGACATTTACAATGTGTCAACTGGAAAATATTTGTTATCATTTCAGAGGAGTGTAGTGCCTCCATCTTCAGGTTCAGGCAGGTTAGACCCCGGAGGTGGAGGCAGTGCTTTTCTGAAATGTCATAACTGTTTACCAGGTGACATGGCACAACATCCCAGAAGACTTGAAACTTAAGTGGTAGGGTGTGTTTATTATATAACTTGCTTATAACTGAAATGTATGAAAATATCAGAACTGACAATATTAATAACTCAAACTCTTCTTGACATAGATGATGTTTTAAGTGTACAAGCAGCCGATATTTCCTGTTAACACAATCACTCTGGCTACAAAGGATTATAAACGTCATGAAATAATGTAACCTAATCTAAACTACAGCATGGTGGTATGATAATAGGAAGGGTCCCAGGCTGCTTGTTATAGAAATTACAGTCTTCAACAGTTGGCCTGCTAAGATGGAGTTAATGCTTTGCACTTCTTCATGGTAGTCAAGAGTTACTTCCACTTTTGTGTGTGTACCTGGTCATTTTGTAAGGAACCATCCTTTTATATATATCTTGCAGCTTTTATTCATTCATTCCATTGGCATGTGCAGAATGGGATGATTCCATGCTGTTCTCAGGAGCTTCTTCCATTCCTCTCTGTTGTGTATAATTTTTTCTGCCAACCTTCTCCACCAACTATTCTTCCATCCTCTCTCACCTCATCTTGCCATCTATTTCTTGGTCTACCTCTCAATCTTGTCATTCCCAAATTCATATATAATACCCTTTTGGGAATTCTGTTTTCTTCCATTCTCTGTATATGCCCAAACCAACGTAATCTATTTAACCTTATTGTCTCTATTATAGCAGGTTTTTTAACACTCGCATAAATTTCTTTGTTGGTTAATATCGTCCAATTTTCTTTTTCATTGTCATATACTGGGCCTAAAATTCTTCTATACACTTTCCTTTAAAATATGTTCAATTGCTTTCTGTTTCTCTTTGTTAGTGTTCAAGTTTCTGATGCATATGTTAATGTTTTGTCTATTGTGTTCTTTAGTCTTAATTGTAGTTTCTTTGGTATGTTTTTATTTTTAAAAACATTTTTTGCACCTTTTGCAGCAACAAAATTCAATAAAATATTTTTGGGCTTACATCTGTGTGAGGTCATTCGAGTAAACTGATGTATTGGAGATTGCCATCCTCAACGTCAGGTTCAGGTTGGTAACTCTGATGATCTAGACAGAGTTGATCTTTGAAATGCTTGTTTATTTAGGTGACCTAATGCAGCTATTAACCTGAGAAGATTTTATTGAAGGAACCTTTTTATTTTATATGAAGTGTTGCTAATTATACACATGTACTACAAGGAGTGTATTGTAAGTTTGTTTGGGTTAATAAGCTTCCTTGCTACATATCTGTGTGCTTTAAACATTTGCCTGTATATTACAGTTAGTACATTTTATGTTTGTAGGACTGTCCGAAGCCCAGCATGGCTTATTGCTCCTCCAGTGCTGTGGTAATTTGTTGCCTGATGAGCTCCCAACCACTAGAACCGATCTTGCACATAAGATTTGGGATACTCTACAGGAACTAGGTATATGGCATTTGGCATTTGAGTGTTAAATTTCAATTAATATTGGTATTTGGAATTTTATATACAAGTTCAAATGTGGCATATTCTGTAATGCGACTAATACACTTCTATTGGCTCATATTCTATTTGTTACACATTTGTCTTTATACTTGAGATAAGATAATGAACTACGGTATTTAGCGAACATTGTAGCTCTTAGAACTCATGGCTTTCTGGACATTTTCCTTAATTAGTGTTTTGAATGGCACAGCTGTTTAGAATATGGATATAATCCCATTCTGGATAGGCAACTAAATGGTTGGATGTGTTGGAAACATTTAATCTCAGTCACTGGACCACTGAGGTGGGTGGACCGTGACTGCGAGTAGCTGTTTTTGATGGACCAAACTGTGTAGTTGCCTTTTTATTATATATTCAAGGGTCCGTGCATCATGAATCAAATTGAGTAATTGTCCAACAAGATGCAACTGTATTCAGTTTATTATGTATCTGTAGGCAGCTCTACATGTTTCAGGTGTTTTGACACCCATCATCAGGAACTTGTACAACTGTAATTACAGCTTCTGGCATTGGTCATCCGGGTCTGCTGCCGTCCGCTCTCATTGTTGAGCTGGAACTCAACAATGAGAGCGGATGGTATTAGACCTGATTGACCAGTGCCAGAAGCTGTAATTACAGTTGCACGAACTCCTGATGATGGGTGTCAACACCCAAAACATGTAGAGCTGTCTACAGATACGTAATAAACTGAATACAGTCGCATCTTGTTGCACAGTTATTCAATTTGTGTAGTTGCCTCTCAGTTTGACCATCTCAGGGCAGAAACTGATTCAGTTGTCATGCATAGAATGATGGACTGTGGTTAAAGCCCTGAAATTCAGTAGCTGTAAGTGTAATGTAAGCTTTAGAGGTGATCTAATGTTGTAGTATGGTATTCAAGCAGGATGACTGGCTATCCTTCCAACAAAATTAGTTTTTATCTACTAATTTAACCCGTAACCTTCGTTAACACATATTTTACATGTTTAATATATTGTTCTGTCTATGGGAACCACCAATCCTTAACCTTGATTTAATCAAATAATAATAAATACATACTGCAAGATTTAAGAACGTAAAATTATTCCCCCCCCCCGGTCTCCCAGTCTTTTGGCTAGTTACGTCAGATAGTGATGTTTGAATCAGTTGCAGGGATTGTCATTGAATAAGAAGAATGTGTGATTGTGCACAGTGAAATGGACAGGATGGGGGTGGAAATGGTTTGTTTAAATTTTTACAGACTGAGGAAAAGTACAGTAACCTCATTTTTATCATTGCACTGTGCATTTTGTAGTTTATTTCAGTAACACACCAACAAATGCACGTGTATAGTCTTTAATAATCTAAAATTTACATTAAAACACTTAAAACGCTCCTACATGTTTCGATCATACATTCATCCTCAGGGAGCATACTTTGTTCCTTGCTAAAGTTACAGTTTAAAAACACTTAGTGATTACTTTGTTATGTTTTTTTTTAATGTCTTTAGCCTGGTGTTCTTATAGTTGTTGCTTAGTCTTGCTTGAGTGTTTTAAACTGTAACTTTAGCAAGGAACAAAGTATGCTCCCTGAGGATGATGATATGATCGAAACATGTAGGAGCGTTTTAAGTGTTTTAATGTAAATTTTAGATTATTAAAGACTATATATGTGCATTTGTTGGTGTGTTACTTAAATACAGTAACCTCAATTTTGACAGGTACTATTTTGGTCATTGTGGACTGGCTAACTTCTGAACACTTCCAGCTGTTGAACTGTCCTACTTGGTGTTTTCTCTTGTTGCATATGAGATACAGGTGTCCATTTTATCATGTCCCTAAGCAGGGCTTTGTTGTCACATGTTTTGAATCTGCCAGCATTTTCTGTTCCAACTGTAATGCTAAGGGACGCCATACAAGGGACAGAGTGTATCTTGTCTGCAATTGTACTGTGTCTTGTAAGGTCCCTAGGCTTGTCTTTAAACTGACAACTTTATCGCTGGTTAACAAGCAGATTTGTTTTATTTTTTTTACCATTCAGAATTTTCGGGGTCCAGGACTTATGTAGTTAAGATAAAACCAGTCAAACTTCAGTGCAGTTGGATCCACTTAGATTTTCATGGTTGATGGATGCAATATGTTTTTCTAAAATGCCCTAATTGCCTATCATAGCTGACAGCAGCACAGTACAAAACATGAAGGTTGAAATAATGTGAAATACCAACTTCATGCAACAAGGTAATTTTATTGATGTATTCTTAGCTTGACATGTTTCAGGTACATACACCCATCATCAGGAGCATTAGATGTTGATTTGCAGCATATGGTTTTCTGCACCGAGTTTTTGGATGGGTGGTGGTCTTGAGAGCCGCTGCGTAGATCGTGTGTATGGTGCGGATGCTGCAACTCAACATCTAATGCTCCTGATGATGGGCGTATGTACGCGAAACATGTTGAGCTAAGAATACATCAATAAAATTACCTTGTTGCATCATGTTGGCATTTCACATTATTTCATGAGGAAGATGCGCAGTCAAACAACCCTCAATGGAGGTTGAATTCATCTTTTTACCTTTGGAGTATCAGTTTCTTATTAGCTGCAAACAGATTAGTTCCTGATGAATGATTTATTACCTGATGTTTTACTGACAGTTCAAAACACTACTTGAACGTGAGATTTAAGGTTCTCTAACGATGAAGAGTCAGTTCTGGGATTTACACCATTTTAACTGGTAATTATTTACATACATTTTGAATATTGATGTTGTAGTGTCTTCACCCTGCAGATGAAGGCATGGCTGTTCTTTGAAACATCTTTAAATATTTACCAGTCACAATTGTGTAATGTCCCAAGAAACTTTAGACTTGAAGTTTCTCTACATGCATGTTTACTGTAAATGTTCTCTTACATAACAAAGTGGGCGGGGATTGCTTAGGTGGTATAGCAACTTGCTATGGGCTAGACAATCCAGAGATCAAATCCCAGTGGGGACAAGATTTTTCTCACCCATCCAACCTGTCCCTGGGGCCCACCCTGACTCCTGTACAGTGGGTACCAGGTCATTGCTAGGGGTAAAGGGGCTGGAATTTGGCATTAACCATTCACCCCCATCTCAGGGCGTGACACTGACCCCTCACCCCCTTCTAGTGCCATGGTCAAGAAAGAGTAGAGCTATACCTCTACTCCCCCTATCAGCCATATGGCCTGTACAGAGCCTCAGTGCCTGTATAAGGGTGCACTATTCACCCCCATCTAGCACTGAGGTTAAAGAAAGACTAGAGCTATATCTCTACTCCCCCTCTGTACCTTTGTGGCGTGTTCTAGGGTGAAATTTACCTTTACCTGCAAAACCAAATGTGTCTGCTAAAAACTAAACTTGCCCTACTCATTTTATAAATCAGTATCACTCGGTTCTGTCATCTGGATTTCACATTTTACAGAGTAGCACAAAATGTTTAATATCTTTGGTAAGCAATCGTCTTGATATGTTGTGGAAATTTTGTACTCCATTGTGTAATGTGCAGCTTTGTTTAGTGTGTGGTCTGAGTTTCTTTTGCTAAGAATTATTCTGGACTTACCTTCTGTGTCCCTTTCTTGTAGGTATTCAGTTAACGGTCAAGCATTATAATGCTCTGCTGAGCTGCTATATTGAGAATGGCCATATTATATCAGCTACAAAGTTCATTGATAGTATGCGTGGTGTTGAACCGAACGAGACAACATATCATCTGCTACTGGCATGCGTCTGTGAGAGTGGGGACATTAAACAGGCTACAGAAATAGTTACTATGATGAAGACAAAAGGCTTTCCTGCCAGTGAACCTGTCTTCACTGCTCTGGTGTTGGGACACGCAAGAGCCGGGTAAGAACTTACTACCCAGGTCTGTAATGGAAAGTAGTGAGAGATATTCCTATGAGGACAAGAGCTAGGAGGTTTAAAGGACCGTAGTTTGAGGTAAGGTAAATTACTGATGTGTCTGGGCACCACTCCAAGGTGTGTTAAATTACTGATATGTCTGGGCACCACTCCAAGGTGTGTTCGTGGTCTGCAGATAACAGTCCACATATTCAAGATGTCATTACTGGATAGAAGTGTGGTGAGCTTCACACTCCATCTGGCTTACCTCTGAGGGAGGAGATCTGAGTAGAATCCATTAAGTATGACATCACTTGCAGTGGCATGTGGGAGGGGAAGTGAAAGGGAAAGAGGAGAAGGGAGTGGGTAGCCGGTATATCACACAACTGCCACTGCCACTAGTTGACTGATCTGTCCCCCAACTGAGTTACGTGGACCCTTCCATTTCCTTGCAAGATGAAGTTTGGTTTCTGTGCAGTTGCCATCTAATTCTAACTGCACTCTACCAAGTGGACAGAAACCTCACAGGACCTCAACCAGTATGGATATGGTGAAGCAGTGGTGTACCGAGGGGGGGGTTTGGGGGTGTTCAAACCCCCCACCCCGAAATGTCGAAGGACCTCCAAAATCGTGCCAAACTCAACCCGATTGTGAAAACTGTTAAAAATTGCTGAATTTAGGATGCCAACACACCAAGATGTTGGGAAAACAGGCAGTAAAATTCTAAAACTACCTAGGTTCGCAGTTGTTTGATATTAGCAATGACAAATAAATTGGTTGTCATTATAAATAGTCTTAAAGTACCAAAAATTAAGAAAACTTTACTATATGAAATGAAATTTCTTGTACCAAATTACAGCTGCCTCCAGAACCCCTGACTAGGGGGCTACCGCCCTCCAGATCCCCGTTCTCCCTGTCCTCTGTCCTCAACTGAATTTGTTGAAACCCCCTGAACAAAATTCCTGGGTGCACCACTGTGGTGAAGAGATAACCCCTTGCCTTCTGTATGAAAGAAACCCCAGTAACTTTTTCCACTCATCTGTGGCATAAGTTATGTTTTTTGCAGTTGATGGTAGTACTTTGCCCCTTGCAGTCTATATGACTTGTTAGATCATTAGGAACACAATCCCATGTAGTCAGCTGTGGTCTGTTGTGAAGAACTAAGAACTGTGCTGGAAATGCAGTGAGTTATCAAGCAATTCTGCAACAGTGTAGCTATATGAAGGAAAGATTTTCATATACTTCAGTTTCTGGGTAGCTCACTCATTATAGAGACTAGGCTGTGAGATGGATGACTATTTTCTTGCAGGAGCGAGAAACTTCTCTTTCGTTCAGGGTTTCCAGAATGGCTCCGAGATCCATCCAGCCACATATCCGGTGAATATTGCGAGATCTTTCCACAGGGGTAAAATTGCTGGGATTTTGAAGGTGACCACCCACCTCCATCTCGTGCTAAGGTTGAGATTGTGTGGTGCTCTGCTGTCAGTCCTGCACTTGCGACTTTACCTTTCTAATTTCTTTTACAGGGTCTTTCTTTTTTTGCTGCATTCACTACACTAGCTATATTATATAGAAAACGGCATCTGCTGGGTTATCCCATGATATCTTCCATGTCCAGGATGTTAATAAAAAAAGTGCACTGTATTATACAGTGCTGTAGTGTGAATTGGCAGGAGATTTGCACAAATTTGGAGAGGAGTGGTAAAGTTTATTTCTTTAGGCAGACAGTATTTAGGCTCCCTGTTATGTATTCATTTTATGTGGTTCATGCATGGTTGTGTAAAAATATCCTGTTAATTTTTTGTGTAAGGGATGGACTTCTTTTTACACTTGGTCTCTTACAGCGATATGACAAATTCTGTAGGCATGTTGGATTTGATGCATTCAGCTGAAGTAACCCCCACTGCTGCCACCTATACAGCACTTCTTCAAAGCTTTGCAGAGGCTGGAGACAAAAAAAGCCTGCTCAGTACACAGAGGGAAGCCTCGGTTAGAGCGATTAGTTTGAATGTAAATCAGGTCATGAAGGTGGTTACAAGTCTTGTAATGACTGGACATCATGACATGATGGAAGATGTAAGTTCTTTTTAAAATAGTTTAAAATAGAATTAAATTGTTGGCAACTAGAGAGAGAGAGAGAGTGAGAGAGAGGGGGGGGGGGGAGAAGTGACTTAAATTTTACAGATGATGAACTCTTTTACAGAGGATGTGTGTTATAAGCTATGGGGAAAGTGTAGTGGGAAATGAATTTTGAGGAAAACAGGGAATTTATTAATTTTTGTGTGTTGCATTCACTTGATACTAACCTGTGTGATGAACAGGAATGTGAATAGCTCCACTGTAGACTAGCATAGTGTAAAAGCAATCAAAATGAGCACCTGGTGCCTGGGGGTAAAACTGGGGCCACACTTTCTCCAAGGCATATTAAATATGGTGGCTTGGTTCTTGTGGTGGAGGGTTGGTTGTGGGGCTGATAACTCCATCCCATAAAAAACATTTTGTTGTAAAACCAAACGATGGCCTCAGAAAAGGAGGCTGCTCATGAAGGCCAGTATTCTAGAAGAGTTGTAGCACCACACAGTGTTGTTGTTGTTCACTTCATACATCTCTTGCTATCGTATTCTCTTCCTCCTGCTGCTGCTCCTTTTTTTTTTTTTTTTTTTTTGTTTTTTTTTTTTTTTTTTTTTTTTTTTTTTCTTAAAAAACTCACCGTTTTCTTTTAAACAATATTTTAGTTTTTTTTCAAGAGCCC
>Ga0123355_10016776_pt1 | contig 11556 bp, 4 predicted proteins | sample TergutEmb28metaG_3_FD_89872 | JGI IMG/M metagenome (GOLD analysis project Ga0123355, IMG submission 89872) | Embiratermes neotenicus P1 segment gut microbial communities from Petit-Saut dam, French Guiana - Emb289 P1 | ecosystem: Host-associated > Arthropoda: Insects > Digestive system > Gut ...
CTAGTCTTCATGTAACATAACTATTATTATGGTCAGAATTTTAATAAAACTTTAATTTTCTTGGCAGATTTTCAAAAAATACTTAAATATCAAATTTCATTAAATCTATCCAGTTGGAGCCTAGTTGTACCACGTGAACAAGTGGACAGACAGACATGGCACAGTTAAAAGTCACTATTCACAATTTTGTGAATGCTCCTAAAAACCACACAATACCACAACCAGAATCTGGAATAAGATTCAAATGCTGCAACATGTTAAACACAATGCAGATTTCCTAACAAGTACCATGTTCTATGAAATTTGGTGTCAGCTCCATGAACTACAAGATTACTTCCAATACTTTTTTTTTCTTTCTTTACAAATAAAGAGCTGCAATATTGTTTTACATTATTCATACTGTGAATGGTCTTACAATCAATGCATACACCAACAAATACACTTAATAAAATACAATTATTAAAACTCCTACATGTTTCAGCACTCAGGTGATACCCTCAGTTACAGAACAAAGAAGTATAAACCCAGCATATTAGTCTACATATTGCAATGCCTGTACTGAAATGTTTAAAACGTTACAATTCTAAAATACATTAAAAAATTGATAAGTATAAAAATTAAAACATTGTGGTATTAAAGTTATATATACAAGTGAGCAGTTCCAAGCATGCGTCCACATTTACTTACACTGTGGATGGACTATGCATACAAACATAAGATTGAGGCAGATGTTTGTACGCAACTGTACACACAGAATAAACAACTAAGAACCTTAATACTCCTGTGTTCCTTAACTCCCTGAGGATGGCATCCCAGTGCCAAAACAGGTAGGAGTACTAATAATTCTTATGAATTGTATTTTATTAAGTGCATTTGTTAGTGAATGTACAGACTGAGTTGTAATATGTTAAACAAAACAAAACAAAACACATCATATAACGGGTGAACCTTCAAGACACAGAAGAGTGAAATGTTTAGTTCAGCTCAGTTTCCTCAGCAGACAATCCAACTTTTATTGACAATCATATTTCTAAACACACTTGCAAAATTCAATTCATAATTAGAAATTCTACCATCACAGCACACTGAATTCAGCGTGTCACATACACTTACATTATTATTTTTCTCCCCCAGGTTTCAACCTTAGAGATTACATTTTGGCAGTAAGATTAAAACATGTACGAGACAAGTACACAAGGGCCAGGAAAGCACAGTCACTATAGCAACTTGCTACAGACTGAACTGTTCTGAGATTGAATGCAGCGGGGGCTAGACTTTTTCTGTATCCATACAGACTGGCCTTTGGCCCACCCAGCCTCCTATACAATGGGCACTGGGTGTCTTCCTCAGGGGTAATGTGGCCTGAGTGTGGAGTTGACCACCCATTCCCATCTAGTGGTGAGGTTAAAGAAAGAGTAGAGCTATACCTCTACTCCCCTTCTGGGCCTTCATGGCCTGTTCTAGGGTGAACTTTACCTTTTAGGGGACAAGTAAACATGACTTACAAAATTCAGTGTACTACTTTAAATGAATTTTTTTTTTTCAATTAAAATTAGTGTATGGCCTGAAAATGAACTATTTCAAACTCACAATTAAACTGTTTGGTATCCGATGGCATATATAAGTTCAGTGAAGTTTCAAGAATATTGATTTCCCCTAAGCAACATGAATTATTCTTACTAGAAAGCTGATAAAAATTTTGATTCAAAATTACTTCGGTTACTTTCGTATTAAGGCTGACGAAAATGTAAGGTCTTTCCACTGCCACAGCCTACAAAACATTTTCCACTTCACGAACTTCCTCAATGTGATGCTCAAGTTCACCCTTGCAAAATAATTCACTCACATTGTCATAAAAAGCTACTTTAAAGTACAGAAGTTGGAATTATTAACAAGTTAATTTAGAAGAGCATTCCAAAACCCTTTCTGAAATTAAGTATTAAAAAAAAAGCTTTAAAGTTATTCATGAAATGAGTTTGTTTCATGGTGTGTGCATCCAATGAACACTGTAGTTCAGGAATCACAAGGTATAATGGGTAGCATAGCAATTGTTGATGATGGGAAGATGGATGAATATAAATTCTTTTGTTGACACATGGATAAATAATAGGACTGACTCAATGAAAAGACATGTAGCACAAGACAGCTCAACTCATAAAACATTTCAGACGGAAAACATGAAAGAAAGAGACTATTTGGGAGTCCTGGGTTAGATAGGAGTATATGAAAAAGGGCCTCAAAGAAATAGGATATCAGATTGTGGACAGGATTCATTTCACACAAGATTAGGATCAGTGGGTGTCATAAACACACGTTACATTTTATTACTAGTACAGATACTTCCACAGACAGAGTACATCCACCCTCCCCTAGCTGATATTGATCTCTGGACTCCTGCTTTTCCCCAAGTTACAACTCTCACTCTGCTAGCCATAGAAATCAATACAAAAGCACTGCAAACAGGCCCGGCTGCTGGAGCTGCTCTCACTACTGTGAGATGAGCCCTCACTTCCACACCAAGTAAGGAGGCTTGACATGCACAATGAAATGTACAAAGATAATTCTACTTTTGAATTACCTCTCACACATTAAATATCTCAGTATACAGAAGGGGATAAGTAAAGATAGTTTCACTCAAGTTTGTCTTTGACCTAATGTATTAATAGCATTAACAGCTACAAAACTTCTCAATTTTAGGGAATGCTTTCAGTTCTAAAGCCAAATCTAAAATTCAGTGAACTGGATATTAATTGCTGTATGATTTATATACATACACACATACATATGGGCATTAGAAATCTGACAGATGAAGATTTTTCAAACGAGGAACAAAGCTAGCTTTGATTTTACTTGTCTTATGTCAATGTTGGAATCTAAAAGCATCACCATTTTCCAAAGATGAAAGTATTATGTTTATTTCAGGTTAATGGGAGAACACATACATGTTGCCAGCATGTATTTTGCATGATATATATTGAGCTTCCTACAAAACTTTAGCTCTGAATTAAATGTTAATTCCTGACATATAGTGCCATTTTGTTTTAGTCTTTTGTTTTAAACTTGTGTTTCAAATGCCCATTTCTTCAACTTTCCTTCCCAGGTTTCCTTATACCTTCACTTCCCATCTTGCTGATATTTTAACAGCTGCCATTTTTCCTACCTTGCCACTGAAAAAACATGCACTTGTATGAAAGTCTAACATATCATCATTCCACTTCTGTCACTACAATGCAGTAAAGTGCTACAAACAAACAATTTGATGTGATGGGCTGATGTAACTCAAATACATACTTTTTAATATGTTCACAGGGTTCCCACACAAGTTTCATCAAACAGCAGCTGTTAAAGAATGTCTAAGATATTAAAAAATATGGGAACCTTATGAGAAGTAGAAGATTCATTACTATTGCTTCAGAATACTCAATTATGAAGGACCAAAAAAAGTAGGAGGGATTGGATTTGAATGGGACTCTTCAGCTTTTGATCTATGCTAATGATGCTAATTACTGAGTATACACTCCCTTCAGAACAACACAAAAATTGTATCTGATACTAGTAGGAAATGATTCCAGAAGCAAACACACAGACAACCAAATATATATGCCATACCACCATAAAGCACAACAATATTATAAAGACACCTAATAAATGCTTAAAAAATTTGGCAAGTTAAAAATATTGGGAAATAACATTAGCACATTTAAATGACATTCACAACAAAGAAAATTAGAGCAGATTAAATCTAAGCGACACTTGCTACCATTTAGTTCCTGGGCTTCTGCCCAAAGACATCCATGCACAACAGACAGAACTATAATTTTATTCTCTGTTTTGTGTGTGTGTGAAGAACTTTATCTGTCAACATACAGACAGAACAGACTAGGGTACCCAAGAATATTCAGACCTCAGACACACAGAAAACAGCATATGATGAGCTTCACAATTTGTACTTCAAATACTATTACAGACAACGGTACAAGTATGTGAACCACATTCATTTGGCTCAGGAAGTGGTTCAATGGTCTGCTCGTGTGAACACAATACTATACCTTTTGGGGCAGGGAATATCTGAATCAGTTAGTTAAGTACTATCCGCTCAACAAGGACTCTGCTCCATGGGGATTATTATACAATTTTTTTCCATTCATAAATGTATGTTTTTCTATGACTAAATGTGACAGTACAATTTTTAATTTTCAAGCAGTTACACATCACACTGAACATACAGGTGAGCCACTGCATATTTTGCTGCAGGTAATTAATTGCCTTGCTACACATTTAGTAGGTCTGTTGAAACTGCAGGAAAAAGACTAGCCTAAGACATTATGTGGTTTTCCTCAGATCCACCAGGAAGACAGCACTTAAAACATATGCCACAAACCACTTCCTCAGATGACCTTTGTAACTCACTCTTGATGGTCAAACTTCAATTTCTCACTCACTGCTACATATGCATCACTGTTAACAAACCATCATTATATACACTATCCAATGTCTACCAGAAATGTGCTTATGAGTCATGTCATGCACATGCCTTTAATAAAGCACCATGTCACGAAAACACATATCAGGCATGGAGGCAAAATTGTACGCATTCCAGACCCAAGATTAGACAGAAGTGAATGTTTCAGGTTCACATTCAAGCCACTTTAATCCAAAAGAACAAGTGCACTACCTATGGGATGGAATATCACCCTTCTTAGTATCATAACATCTTGACAAACATAATTTCACTGGAACAAAGGTGCAAATAAATGCTCCAAGTATCTGTTTTTCATAATGTATTCATATTTTATTTTACTGTGCTGTCACTGTATCAAGCAACATAGTGTTGATTGGTCAGGTTTGTGAATTACGAATCTGAAAGAAGTATGCGGTGGCCATGACCTAATCAAGGTAGTATATCTCTGCCTGGCAACAGTGAGGGAACAATGACAAACCTCAGTGCAGACAGCCAGCATTTTGGCCAAGATTCAAACCACACACCACCCAAATATAACTCTTTGAGTGTTACCACTACACCAAACCTGCCAAGTAGCATTACAGTGATGGATGCATCTTCCATGTTACTTTCTAACTGCTTCCTACTGCAAGCAGATTCAGTTAAACTCCAATCCTCATATTAAAGACCAATATTTTGTCACTGTACACTACCCTGAATCTCAACCACGCTAGAACCAATTTTCATAAGATCAAGCAAATATTACATTCCCATCTACAAACTTATACCATTAAACTTCATAGATGTACTTTCTGCACCCACTCAGTTGGCCTCCTTGAAGAATAAGTGCAGTTTCCCATCAGAAAATACTTCCCCTTTCCCAGACCAGTTATCAGAGTACTTCTTTCCTGTTAGGTCTAAATGACATTTTGATACTTTGTTTTCAAATACATTTCTTCATTCTCACAGTGAATACTCGGAACACAAAGAATGGAAAATTTAATATTTCCACAATTTAGTCTTTAATTCCCTACAGAAAAGGCAACTGACTGTACTTCTAAATTGCATGACACAAATTTCTTCAATTCAGTCTTTATGTCATTACGAATCACATTTTCATGTACCACTGTTACCCTATATATGTCAGCATGTTTTGAACAACTTATTTGCAGTTTATTTACTTATATACTGCAACACAACAAAGATGTCATGCCAACTGTCAAGAAGCAATAAGGCATTCATAAAAAAAATCTTTTGCTGTAGGCTATATCAAGATATTATAAGCTTACATTACCAGAAGGATTAACAAGTGCTGCACACAGACTTCTTTCACAGATTTGATTCCACCCTATACCAGTGTTTCAACATTCATGTCAACAGCAGTAACAATCACAATTACTGTTGATATTATTTTCTGTGTCAGAACAGCAACTTGTTACAGGCTGCACAGTCTGGGGTTCACATCCCAATGGTGGCAAGATTTTCTGCACCTGTCCAGACTGGCCCTGGGGCCCACCCAGCCTCCTGCACAATGGGTACTGGGTGTCCATCCCGGGGGTAAAGCAGCCTGTGTATGATGTTAACCACCCATTCCCATTTAGTAATGAAGTTAAAGAAAGAGTAAAGCTATACCTACAATCTCCCTGTGGGCCTTCATGGCCTGTTATAGGTTGAACTTTACTATATATTAATATAATAAAATATGTATTACATCATTATAAAAATCTTCTTGACAATGTATTCAATGCAGTTGCTAGATCCAACCCAACTATTATTCAAATCAATACTACACCCCAAATTTCTACCAAAACAGAAAAACACATGGCATAATGTGTTCTGTAATATTGTGGTGGAGGATTTTACTACTGTGTGATTTACAGCAAGCCCTGACAAAGGGAAAACAAAATTCTCAGGAATGCCAATGGGTAACCCAGAATCAATACCAATTATTGTTTACATGCCAACTTTCATTTAGAAGAATGACTGAAAGTACCAGTGAATCCTAAAATATACTACTTGTGGCCCACTAACATCACTGAAGATTATGGGTATCCTCAAGCAAAACATGTTTATGCATATTAAAATTTAATTTGCTTAAGTATTTTTTAATGGAGTTTCAAGAAGTAAAATGCCTATACTTTTCACTGTAGTGGAAAATTAGTCATGTCACAGAAAGTTAACACTGGCATGATAATCTTTAAAAACTCTGCCAACAATGCCAATATGGTAGCAAAATTCAAACACCAGGTGGTGTCTACCTGTGATAAGAATAGGGTTTTGAGCTTCCAGTCCTGGGTACATTTTTACACACATGTGAGCTCTGATGGCATGGGCCAGCATACTTGTAAATGACAATATGGTGGTCAAACAAATAGCATATTTGCCTATTAATGTCATTGAGAATTATGTCAATAATGTAACACATGAAAGTCAGCATATCAAGAGATTACAGAAGTATATGCCAATTGTATATGTGACATTATTCTGAGAACAACTGAGCTGCTAACAAACAAATACAGTCATCATCCTTGGGTTCATAATTATTATTCACCAAATCAACCAATTTCTGATTGTTACAGAACCTACAAACATTTTGTGAACATGGTAACAAAACTACAGGTTCCATTAAGGTAGGAAACATACTAGCTAAGCAACTACTAGGTTTTCAAGAACCCTTCCTTGTAATTAGTTCTGAAGCTACACACCTTAGAACCTTAATCAACGTTTTTATTTTTAATTTTTTTTTTGCACAAATATACCAGCCAACTTTGTCCTAAGAAAATTTAACCTACGCAGACTATATGTCTACACTCCACTGAAGTGCTATTCTTCAGTCTAAGTCAATGACACCCAATGTGTATAAGTGCATGAGATTTTCAAACCAAATTATTATGCATTTCTCATTACCTGATGTGCCCTACACATCTAACATGACCACATTAAACAACACAAAGGACACTTACTGTTGCATTTCCATGGCAACAATGTTTAAGCAAACATGCAACAATGTTACGTTATACATACACTGCGCTTCTTGTTAGGTAAGCAATTTCTTATTTACACCAGGATGGTAGGCTTACCATTCTATCATAAGCAGACGATTCAGACAATCTTCACCACACCCCATTTCTCCACGAACAATTTCATCTTTGGTAAGGAAGCAATCACAAACCATTCGCTTCGCTTCTTTGCTTGTAGTTCTGAAGTCACAAACAAGTATGTTATACTTCCAATTCTGAGACAAGAGAAATGTATAAATGATGTACTCCAAAACACTGATGTGCTTAAGTATGTTTTGACATAAAAAAAAATACTATTTAAACATAATACAACAGCAATCAGTCATCAAACAGAAGCTCACCTCTCCGTTAAATATTCATTTTCAACGAGTCTGTCAAAATTCCGGAGTCTCTCTTCCATCTCTCTGTCCTCCCTTTCCTTCCTATCATTACGGTTTTCTTTCTTGGGCACATCTCCGGAAACTGGTTGCTCCAAAGGTATGATTCCCAAGCTTGGAATACTACCCGGAAACACAGGTCGAATCACAGGATTTGGAGTAGCAGGAGCTGTTGGTTGAGGCGATAAACTTGGTGGAACTGGGATCACAGGTCTTGGTGAGAGATTTGGTGTTGGTGGAGTGGCTGTCAATTCACTGTCACTACTCCGACTGCCTACCATCTCCAGTTCACTAGACCTCCTCCACCGAGACTTCACTTTCACTGGTTTACAACTGTCACCATCATATCCTGGAATGGTTGGAGTTACTAATCCCGGCAGTGTAGCTGGTGAGCTCACTGGTAAGGGTATTTTTGAAACACTCATATTTTCTTTATCAGACTGGGTATCAGTGCCAGAACATGCATCTAAACTATCCCGCCCTTCAAATATTTTAGTTTCACTGCAGTCCTTCTCACTTAATGTCACTGGTGTTTCTACGGTATCACTCCTGTTCTGTGCCCTCTGTTTCATAATGCCAATTGAACGAATACGACTGCTACGTCGGACGCCAGAGCTACAGTTGGAACTACTCTCTGAGCCTGTTGTATCAGTGCTTCCACTTCGACCACGGAATGCTGGTACCTGTTTTCTTTCTGATTCATCATCATTACTTCTAACAGTCAAATGCTGATCATCTGAAATTTCTTGTATGTGCAGGAGACAATCCTCTTGTGCTTCAACTTTCGAATCTTCTTCTGTGGTCTGATCTACAGATTCTAATTTCAAGTAAGTCCCAGATTTGTTTACATCCTTCGTTTCTGTTATTAATTTTCCATCTGTGAGCCCAGAATCTAATTCCAATGGTATCTGATTTATTTCCAATTTACTTAGTTCATCCAAACCCAAGCCTAAGTCAGTCTCATATTCTGTTTTCATTCTCATGTTTACTAAATTACCTTCTCTACTTGCAATGTAACATTTACTGTCTTTCAGTACTGTCACTGTACTTTGATTCATATCAATTTCAATATCTTTAAATGCCTGCTTACTTTCTAGACTATTTTCTTCTATAAATGCAACATTTTCTACATTTTCGCAATTTACACTGTCACTCTCTTCTTTAATGTCTGTTGTTTGGTCATTTGGTACTTGTAAGATCACTGTCTGATGACCAACTTCAACACCTGTTATAATATTCACCACTTTCTCAGAATCTACTGGCTCCAGCATTCCTCCATCATTCTCCACGGCCAACTCCACACCTCTTACAGACACCTGACTATCCTGGCTGCAATCTTCAACTACCCCCATAGTTTGACTATCCTCACTGCCATATGTTAGCGTCGCATGCATTTGGTGACTCACATTCTTCTCAGAATCCTGTGTATTGCTCAACTCCACTAATCTGTGACGAGATAATACATTTCCAACATGCATCAACTCTTGACTGTAGCCACCTTCTTCAATCACTATCACCTGACCATCTTGATTACTGAATTCACTATCCCTAACTTCAATCATGTTATCATAATCACTCTCCTGACTATCCACTTCCTCAACAATTAAGTTATCTTGACTTCGCGTGTCTCCCAACTCCACTTCCATTCCCTCACACACAACAGTCTCCTCAACAACCTCTTCTTCCCACATTACAGGTACCTCCTGTGTTTCAGCTAGTTCAATCTCCGGATGTTTGATGACCACTTCGTCTACACTAGTTTCACCCTGCCTGTCAAGGTCATGCGGAATCTCCGTCTCATGTGGATCCACCTTCTCCAATGCAAGAACATAATTTTGTGCTTCACTGGCATCTCCAGGCTCAAGCATGTGTCTGAACTTCCTGAATTTCTTGTGCACCAAAGGAACATGTTGAGGTGATGAATTTATTTTGAAACTGGCCAATGGGGGTGGCTCACCAAGACTTGGATCTGTGGCACACATTTCAATGGGGGTGTGACATGACAAGGGAGTCAGATTATCATCTTGGCTTACACAAGACTCTTCTGACTCATTTGTGCCTGGAGGCAACAGGGATCCATTCAGTCTCTGGTCTGATAGACCATTACTCTTCCGAGAAGCCTTGGCTTGCGACTTAGCCGCTGCCTTGCTGCCTCCAGCCCCCTTCCTTCTGCGGACCATCACGTGTACTACTGGGATCACCATACATCCAGCAACACCTTACTAATTACAAGGATCACTTCACATGATGTTGCATTCTCTAATGCCAATACCTGAAATTCATGAATTACATTTGCTATGAAATTCTGAAAACAGTCATACATGTGCAAATATTTATTCACAATTTTGACACTGCAGCCCCATGCAAACAATGGATACAGCTCCTGAACATGTTGATGTCTACTGATGTATACAAAATTAACTCCAATCAAGCACAACCCATTTTATTAGTTACATGGAAAACAACTGTTCAGACACAATAGGAAAAAGATGTATCTACATTGCAACAGCTCACATAATGCAGTTTGCAATAAGATCAGAAGCTATGATGTCATTGTTCTGTAAAAAATGACTGCAGTATGCTATAACTCAGTCTGACAAGTAACCAGACTGATGTTTTCATCAGACAAACAGTAGCATTTGAGCTGACACGTGTTGGATCATGTGACTATGTGATGTACCAGTTTTCTGCCAGTGACTTGCAATTTGTTTACTTTGCAGTGACACTGTTTTACTGCAAACAGAATATCACAGGTTTTTATGTGGCTTAACTAGCAGCAAAACAAATGGATGTTACAAATAATGAACAATTTTAGCAAAAGATGAGCAGTAAATACAGTACATTCTCACACCTTTCAACACGACTATTGGTAGACCCTGACATTTTGGATAAAGACAATGACTGGTAATGATGAAAGGTGGATCTTTCAATATAGCCCAGAAACAAAACTACTAATTTATTTGCATACATTTTATTTAACAATGACAAAATATTTAAGGTCTCCACTGCAGAAGTCCAAAATCTTCAGATACAAAAATATGCAAATATCAAAATCCAAGGTAAAATTCAGGCTGGACTGCTTGCTAATACTCCATTATGTTTTGCTGCAATACTGTACTATACTATGCGTATACGCAGTGTAAGTACTGCCACTTTTTTATGTCTTACCCAGGGGTGGGGTGGGGGAATAGGCTACTTATATACTTTTAACTTCTACCTGTACCTCCAATCCTCACCTGGAACATTTTACTGGAAGTAAGGCAACCAAACTAAGAATCTGACCACTCACCTTCATCCAGTACCAAAGTCAAGAATATGTGGGCCTTTACCTCCACTCTCCACATACACCTTCAGAGTGTGGTGGTCAGGCATAGTTTGAGTTTTATATAAATCAAGTGTTGGACTTAATGTGCAATAATTTATCAATTCCCAGGTTACCAGGAGTATTCCACAAAAAAACATGAATTGAAATTAGATTACAGGTTCAGGAAATGTTAAGTAAAGACAGACACATGGCATAAATACACTTAGCTCACACAAACAAGCAGTTAAAACTACTGAGCTAGATCAACATGCAGATCCAAAGATACTGTGAAGCTCCTTTCACACACCACCAGGCTTCTGACATGCTGCTAACAGATTATTAGTTGTAATTTATTCCTTTTTGGGTAATTCACCTGCCTATGAAGATGGAACCGATAGTGAGTTCCGAAACGTC
>Ga0123355_10016777_pt1 | contig 11556 bp, 10 predicted proteins | sample TergutEmb28metaG_3_FD_89872 | JGI IMG/M metagenome (GOLD analysis project Ga0123355, IMG submission 89872) | Embiratermes neotenicus P1 segment gut microbial communities from Petit-Saut dam, French Guiana - Emb289 P1 | ecosystem: Host-associated > Arthropoda: Insects > Digestive system > Gut ...
AATATTAGGATGGATCTCCAGGAGGTGGGATGTAGGTATATGGACTGGATTGGGCTGGCCCAGGATAGAGACAGGTGGCGGACGCTTGTGAGTGCGGTAATGAACCTTCGGGTTCCGTGAAATACGGGGAATTTCTTCTCAAGAAGGACTCTGTACCATGGAGTAAGTAAGTAAGTAACTAAGTATGTAAGCAAGTAAGTAAGAACTTCAGTCCCGATATGCCCTGTCGTCGTTCCATCACCACATTTCTACACAGGCTTATTTTTATTTCACATTCGTACCGTGCATCTTGATATTATCAACGTTTTATTTATTTACCAACTGATGCACTAGTGCGTTGTTTTAAAAAACAGTGTTGAAATTTACATTAGAACAGCTCCGACATGTTTCGGTGTTACACCGAAACATGTCGGAGCTGTTCTAATGCAAATTTTAATACTGTTTTTCAAAACAACTCACTACTGCATCAGTTGGTGAATAAATAAAACTTTGATAACTTAGGCTTTTGTTCCTAATTTATTCTTCTGGGCTCATGTTTTCAACTGTTCCAGTTAAACCCTCTGGAATGACCTGTGCTTCTGTGTATTTTTTTTGGGCAGTTAAGCAGGCCGGCATGAAACTTGCTTTAACTGCTGAGCCGTTCATTATTAACTTTGTAGAAGGCTTCTTGCTACTTATTTTTTTTTTGAAATAATGACCATTTTCACAAAGTTCGTCACTTTGTCTGCTCGTGTGTAAACATGTCCTTTGTGTGTGTTTATAAGGATGTTCTAACGTTATACTCCTTGCAAATGCCGACCGTCCTCTGCTAACAAGACACACGATACTGCTTCGAATTTGCTATCAGAAATATTTATCTTCCCCATTTTTGTTGAAGTATGCAACCATCACCTTTTATTTTACTTTTCCTAGTAGCAGGTGACTTGATTCTCACATCGTTGGATATATTATTTGCGAGTACAGTATAACTGAATTATGGTGTCAGCATTATACTAGAGCGAACTGGAAACGCCATTTTTCAGTGCATATTACAAAATGTCAACTGTGGGCTGTTTCTGTGACCACAGGCACCTTCCTGCACCTCTGTGCCTTACCTCAGGCTGTGAACTGCCGCAATTTGCGTCCCTTCTCCTCATTCCTCTCGTCCTTCGAAGCATGTACTCCATCAGTCGGAGTAGCGGAGTATTCACGCTGCCATCACGTGGCATGCGATCCTTTGACCACTTAGTCGACGTTAGAGTTCAGTCGACCATCTGTCTGACATGCCTGTACTACACAGTGACACTGCAGAGAGCAGTAGTCTTGAACCCTTTCAAGACAAAGCTTAAACTGTTTAAAGATATAGTTCGTACCGCGCGGTAAACACCTTTCATATTGTTTATAAAATGTGGTTTGTGTTCTATAGGGTAAAAGTCGCTGTTTGTTCTGAGAGAAATACAATACACATAAGTACGCTCTGTGGGCAGAATGGACAGTTTGTGAATGTTAAACCTGGTGGTGCGTCAAGGAACCATTAGGCTTTATAATGTTAATACGGATGGAATGTCCATATTATGACGCTGCGAACATGCTTGTTAATGGCGAGTCGGTCACCTGGCTTACGCTTATGGTGACAAAATCCGGTAGTTCGTGTTCCTACGGTGGAAGATGCAGCTAACGTCGTCCCCTTCAGCGCAACAGCATGAAGACTTAAGAGGGAACTGAGGCGTAGCTTTACGCCTTCCTAATCGCGGCACTGGGTGGAAGTGTGTAGTTTGCCAGGGTCCACCGAGAGCAGGTTTGGCCCCTGGTGAAAAAAAATCCCCCCTCCCCGCCCCAGCAATGGCGGATATTTACACCAAATCGGCAAGACTGAATCTTTATATTAATAATTGTTCAACGAGCTGCAAGTGGGTCGGGTAGCTCAGTCGATATAGTGACTGAGCTACGGGCTGGACGGTCCGGGATCGAATCCCGGTGGGGACGAGATTTTCCGCCCGTCCAGACCGGCCCTGGGGCCCACCCAGCCTCCTGTAAAATGGGTTCCGGGTCTTTCCCGGGGGTAAAGTGCGGTCGGGGCGTGCAGCTGACCACTCACCCCCTTCAAGTGCCGCGGTCATGGAAGAGTAGAGCTATAACTCTACCCACCCTCTTGGTCACACCGGGCCTGTAACGGGATCACTTTACCTTTTTTTTTAACCAACGAGATGCAACACAAAGCAGTCTATTTATTATTCTGCAAGTTCACTCTACATGTTTCGGGTGTCAACCACACCCATAATCAGTACACAAAACTGTAACTACAGCCTCCGGTACTGGTCATATTTTTTTTGTGTAGCTACCTACCTCCAACGTGGCCAACTTGGTCATATTTTTTTGTGTAGCTACCTCCCTCCAACGTGGCCAAGTTGGCCACATAAGACTGACTCTTTAGTTGCAGTGTGACTTGGGCTTGGGGGTGAAAAATTAATTTGTACAATCGACAAGTAATGACATCTACTGCCGAGAAAGGCAAAAGCATACGCAACACAGTCGGCCCGTGGGTCCCTCTTCCGGACCGCCGGGTCCCGGTGATTTGTACCGGTGGCCCACCTCTGTCGTCGGCTTCATTCGCTGGCCATTTTACCCCGAGGAAGGGGATCCCGGTTCTATGTTTGGTGGGAGGCTGAGTTTGACCCCAGAGTCGGTCTGGATGCAGTGCCAAAGATAAAAGTCTCTGCCACCATTGGGATTCGAAACTGAAGTCTGTGGTCTGATCCATAGCCCAGACACTACTGCCAGAGGTGACTGAGTTGCGTATGTCCGGAGTGCCTGTCACAGTAGGTCCCTGTTGACGCTAGCCGGACAATCAGGAACTGGACACATACTGAGCTCTGTGTTTGAATAGGGGTTGGTACACTAGCGGTCACGTTTAAGGCACGGCACGGGAACGGACTTACTGCAGCGAGCAGAGTTCTTCTTGAGAAGCTAACCGGTTCTAAGCTAGTCAAGAAATTCCCCGCATTTTATGGAAACCGAAGGTTCATTGCCGCTTTTACTAAAGCCCACCACCTGTCCCTCTCCTGAGCCAGATCAATCCAGGCCAAGGGCCCCCCCCCCCAATCCCACCTCATGAAGATCCATTTTAATATTATTATCCCATCTACGCCTGGGTCTCCCAAGTTTTCTGTTTCCGTACCGAAACCCAGCATGGACATCTCCCCCATACGCGCTACACGCCCCGCCCATCTTATTCTTCTCGATCACCCGAATAATTATTGGGTGAGGAGTACAGATCATTAAGCTCACTATGTAGTCTTCTCCACTGCCCTGTTACCTTGTCCCTATTAGGCACAAATATTCTCCTCAGCACCGTATTGTCAAACACCCTCAGCCTACGTTCCTCCCTCGTCAGCGACCAAGTTTAACACCCATACAAATCAACAGTTAAAATTATAGTGCTGTATATCTTCATCCTTATGTTTTGGAGTAGCAAACTGGAAGACAAAAGATTCTGCACTTAACGATAGCAAGCATTTCCTGATTGCAATCTGCTCTTAATTTCCACTGGAACGGACAGGTGCAATTATATACAAAAATTATTGTATTAAAACTGACATACGTACTGCCGTCAACGACAACAAGTTTTGTGACTCTTGTCAATGCATGCACATGTTTCGGTCTTACTGACCATCCTCGGGTATTGAATACATGGTTTTAAAACCAAGAATAAGATTTCGCGACATCTCACAAGCTCTACAAGTCATAATAATCTTTATATACCAGTTAAAATATAACTTTTTTTTTATATTTCTCGCGTGTGGTTTCTTTACGTGTCTGAAAGATTATTGTCCCTTACCGTGAGCGTACTGTACCTATACTGTGAATTGGACCTAACATGGCGGCAGAAGAGGCACGCACCAAGTTGGCGATGGGTTATGACAAACTGAGTGGGATATTCGCGCACGAAATACAGGTTGGATGCTGTGCAAGGATAGCGCATTGTTATGGGAACGTGACGTATAGCTGTGCAGGCATGTTCACTCATCTAGATGCAGGGCCCAAGATTTTAATGACTAATTCACTGCCTATAATGAACAGTGTTCTACATACAGTTGGTATATACCGTCATTAATGCACACGCACATCTTGTAATTATCCAGTTTCTGAATGTGACTGAATGTTGACCCTATGAACATTGACATTCAGTAAATTATATTTAAAACTTGGCTTCTAAATCACAGGGACCAGAATCTCTTTCTTATGTAGCAAGACCAGGTGGTTAATACTGTGTGGTGGTGGGAGTGCTGTTTATTACGAGGGTTATAAAAAGCATGAATACACTTTGTGGGCAGAGCCTACAGTTTCTGAGTGTTGAGCAGTTGGTGGTTCTACCGGGATTTACAGGGATAACCTAAAGAGACTGAAACGCAGGATTCTGTTGATGGAAGTGCAAGCTCTTTGTTACTGTGTAACGATTTGTAGACTCACCTTTATCCATAGAAATAATGACTGTGTTGTCGTCCTGTTGACCTGAGCGTGATATAGGCCAGAAGAGGCTGAAGGAGACAAGCAGGTTTGGCTTCATGACATAGATCATAGAGGCTGAAGGAGGCAGCAAGAAGCTCTTCTGGCTGACCGATGTATTCCATAGGAGGCTGAGGGAGAGGACAAAAAGCAGTGCTTGACATATGCCAGAGGATGGAGGAGGGAACAAGAGGCAATTCTAACTGCTTAAAATAGGCTAGCAGAGGCTGAAGGAGAATGGATCAGTAGGCAGAGACTGGGAAGCCCCGAGTTTTCCGTGGCACCATTTATGGGCATTATTTCTTTGTTATGAGTATAATAACGTAGGCTTCTATTCAACTCTTCTCACTAATTGTTTGGAGGTTGATTGATGAACCTTTGCGCTTTTAGGGCCAAAATATTAGCAGGTGTTAAATTTTGTTACCCAATACAGGGCTCTGCCTTTTTCCAAATGCCGCCCATTATCATAACATTATTTATTGACATTCATCCTGTAGTGAGAAACATATGGCAGTTGCTGGTGAAATCAGATAACACTAAATATTTTCCGAACTACAAATGCAGTACGAGACTCACACAGTACAAAAGCATTTTTTTTTTAAGTTGAACTTAAGTAGTTAATACTGTATTTTACCAGCATTTAAATATATTCCAGCTTTTATTATGGCTGTGTTATGAACCTCTATGGAACTGGAAGGAGAGTTGGTCAGAAGGCCTTTCTGGCAGCATGTAGCTGTGAAAACACAAACAGTTCTGCTAAAGACAGCCTAGAGTAGGTTGAAGTTAAATGAGCAGGTGGAATATCATCCTGGTAAGGGCTTTAGATGATAGTTTTGCAGTAGCCCTTTTTTTAATTTTGTTGATTGTTTCCTTGCAGGTTGCTTGACATCTGCCATGGTCGGAAGCTGGAAAAGGAACAGCAGCTTGTACTGTTCCTTGTGTTTGAATATGTGGACCAAGATCTGGCGACCTACATGGAGCGATGCCCCCCTCCTGGCCTGGGTTCTCATCGTGTAAAGGTAAAACATGTCATGGTCTGAATTTGGTGCTTGGGCTGTGTGGACCAAGACTTCAGTTGTGTTGTAATGGAGCACACGATATCATCTGTGCCATGGGCTGTAAACTGTTTGAAATCCACACTCTGTTTAGATGTTTCAACAGCACATAGGCTTCTTCGTATGACTATGATATGTATGCTTGGCCTTATATCTTTAGCTACATGATGACCGTGATGCATCCATCATCATCTGTGGTGCTACAACTGTAGTAGAGTCCTGGTCTTCTTAAAGTGTGTTACATTACTGAACGTAAATTAAATTATTTGTGTATTACGAAATGTATATTTTGCACAATAAAAGGTTGTGTTACTGTACATGTTTACTTCATGTAAGTTGGTATATTAAGAGAGAAAATTTTATGTGCATGGGTTTATATTTCTTATGTGTTTTCATTAATTAGTATTATTTGTTCATGAACATCATATTTACATTCAGTGCTGATCCCAATGGTTGCGTGGTCTAAGTATGGGTCTCAATCCCACCAAGGACGTTAATGTCTGTCGCTTGTGAGTGTTGTGTGTTAGGTAGAGGTCTCTGTGCTGGGCTGATCACTAGTCCAGAGGAGTTGTACTGAGTGTAGTATGGGTAACTGAGATTATGAAGCCTCAACATTCAGGAGGCCCTGGCCCATTAGGGGATGTCGTGCCATGGAGGGAAAGGGAAATATATGTATATATTTACAGTCAACCTAGAAGTATACAGTATATGAAATTAGATTTAACAAAACGGGCAGTTTACATATAATATTATACTAATATTATATTATTACATGTAATATTGAGGTGCATTCTTGCACCATTGTTGCAGTGGAAAAGCAGTAAGAATTACATATTCTGAATGTGTATTTCTAGCCTTAGGTATCCAACATGCAATGTGCATGTGCCATCTGTGTCCAGCACTGCTCTACAATATTTTTCTACATTTTCTCATAAAGGGCACACTTAAAAAAACACCCCTGCATAAAGTGTGTGTTTTGATTTTCTGTGCAACTTTGCTTGCAGCATTTCTCATTCTAAGAAGAAGTGAGCAAGATATGATAACAAATGTGCATCGATCTTCATGTAAAGTACCTGTTATTCGTGTCAGGTTTTAATGAAACTTGAATTGTCTGGACAGATTTTGGAAAAATACTCAGATAACCATATTTCATGAAAATCTGACCCTTGGGAGCCAAGTTGTCCAATGCACAGGGACAGACAGACATGATGAAACTCATAGTCACTTTTTGCAATTTTGCTAACATGCCTAAAACTTCCCGTCCTCTGGGATATTGTGTGTGGAAGAGACAAGAGGTTTGAAACATTGGTACCCGTATATGAGACGGTGTGAATGTGTGAGGGGGAGAGAGGTGTAGGTGGAGGTAAAGGTGAAGGACAAACTGAGCAGGAAAGGAGGAAAGTAATGGAGAGGACAAAAAAGGAACAGTTTCCACTGTCATGTCAACAGTGTAGTTTGTGTTGTCATAATATCACCTCTGTATCTGCACTGCTGTGTCACCTGCACACACGAAATTTCTAGTTCACACCAGTTGACTTGTAGCTGGTGATGTGTATCTGAGAGGGGAATGAGACGCTTATTTACAGATGAACTGGCTGAGCTAAATGCACTGGATGAAGTGAAGTACTAACTGATTTGTTTATGATAAAAGTAGGAAGAAGTGTGCTGACTTATTTTGGTTAATTTTTATTATTACCACCTTTGTTTATATAATTTATTAATACCTTGTCAGAATAGAGAATGTCAACAGTTTACTTTACAATTTGCAGGAGATGATGCATCAAATCTTGTGTGCTGTTGACTTCCTGCACACACACCGCGTCATTCATAGAGACTTGAAACCTCAGAATATACTAGTGACAAATACAGGAAGCATCAAAGTGGCAGACTTTGGCCTTGCTAAAACATACGACTTTGAAATGAGACTGACGTCAGTTGTTGTCACATTGTGGTACCGCTCACCTGAAATCCTCCTTGGACTGCCCTATGCCACACCTGTAGACATCTGGTCATGTGGCTGTATAATGGCAGAGCTCTTCAGGCTGTGTCCACTGTTCAGTGGAAGTTCTGAAGGGGATCAGCTGGATAGGATATTCAGGTGAGTTGCACAAATTTCAGAGTGACTGAATGTGCTTCTGCTTCAGACTGATCTTAAAAAAAATATTCATTAAGCAGACATCATAGCATATTCACTGTGTGGGAATCACTTGGAACTTAACACAACTTTGTTGTGGATAGTCATTGTTGGAGAGTCAGTGGCATGGTGCATGTATCACGTTTAGTGAATATTCATTAATTGGTGTAAAAGTTATCAGGGATGGATGGAGATAATCACATTGATACTGTTATTGATATGGTTGTTAACTGCAGTTTGGTTGACACATGGTGGCAGTAGTACAGTACACATTTACACACAAACAATACATAGAACAACACATTTAACAACTTTAAACAAAGTTAACAATTAACATACTGTGTCTGCAGCTGCATTCTAACAATTTAGTAAACTTAATGTCAGTTATTACCGCAGGAATTGGTTTTAAGTCTTTATTTTTTTTTGTATCAGCACGTGAGTACGTCTGGCTGTTTCTGTGTAACCTTAGGGTTGCTATAGCTTCTTATGCACTACATAAAGCCCTTTTCCTTATAATGAATTTTTGGTTGCGTGTTTGCATTTGTAAAATGAATAACTGGTTTGAAGGGTAAATATTATATGTCCATTTTTGGCCACTTTTGCATTATTATAGATGCCGTCTGCCTTTTTTCCCAACATATATTGTAAGACCAGGAATTATGATGGAAAAGCTGAATACAAAGTATTGTGTTTTGTACCAAAGGCTTATGTTGGGTTTGTTTTGACTTAAAAATGGTACCCTGAAAGTAGTGTATGTTGGACATTTGTATTTGTGCTTTCAGCAGTCAGTGTTACAATGAGGCACAAGCTATTTATTGTCCTTAAATGTCTTGGGGAATCCATTGAACCAAAAGCCACTGCAACCTCAGAGCAGTTGCTCTCTCTGTGCAGGTACCAGAATGTAAGATGCAATGTTTCAGGGTAATTGGCACACCACAGGAGTCTGAGTGGCCAGAAAATGTGTCTTTGAACTGGAGTTTCTTTGCACAACACCACTGTGTACCACTAGAGTCATTGCTTCCAGAGATATGTGAGGAAGGCCGGAATATTTTACAGGTATTACTTTTTGTGGTTTGGCATGTGTGAATGTGTTTATGTATTTTCCATACGTATGTGTACCATCAGTGCATCTGTATCATTTGAGAGCAGTTACAGACCCTTGGGAAATGAGTTTCTGTTACTGTACCATTGGATTTGGAGGGCTGAAATGCAGGTGATGAGCTGGGATGACTAGAGGGTGAAATGCAGTGCCCAAGATAATGAACATGTCAATGAACTGGGAATTTTTTTAAATTTCCAGGCCTATAACAGACTGAAATGCAAGCATTATATATATATATATATATATATATATTTATGTTTATTTTATTTAAAATTGTTTAGAGAGAGAATGAACCTGTGTGGGGCATGAAGGCTAGGCTGTGTAGTTCAAGAATGTCATCAATGATTGTTCACTCAGTACCACTCATGATTTGATCTGTGCAGTGAGTAGGTTTATGATACCCAATTCTTGTCCACTGTTATCAGACTTTCTTGCCATATATTTCTGTCCAGGTAAATAACTAGTTGTGGATAATAATAGAATGATCTTCTGCCAGTGACATATTTTATTCTGTCAATGCTGACACTGTAGTTAGTGATAGTCTGTTGATCTGTGACCTTACCGGATTCCCTTTATGTAGTCTGTAAGTGTCTGAGAAGATCCAGCACTATCTTGAAGCTGTAAGTTTCCACACTTCCTACAGCCTGAACCTCAGAATCAATTTAATCCTCAGAAAACTTTTAGGATTCCTGGGGCCAGTAGAAACTACCCAAAACAAGTTACCTACACCTTCGTATGACAGAGCACCAGTCAGTGCAGAGGCGATTATTAGTGATTTCTTTTAAGCTTTCAACTCTGTGCATTCTTGCAATCATCTTTATGCACACAATATGTTAAATACATATATTTATCACCAGTTACCTCCTGCATGTTTCAGTATTTGTTACACCATCATCAGGGAGACTATTGTGTTATTTGCTCAAGAACTATATGCTATTTGCAGTGTTGTTACATAGTTTGTGCTATAAAATATAAAGTATACCCTCTTTCTTATTATTGTTACAGTGTTTAAAACAATATTTAGTTTGGTCTTCTGTATCTTAAGAATCTACAATGTTAGTTAAAATCCTTATTGCAGCACATTAATGTCTGTTGGTTCCTGCAATTTATTATTTATGTTGGCAATATATGTTCACCTTATCCAGCTGTGTTTGGGTCAGTAGTCGTGTGGAGATCTTGAGAGTATCCTGTTTCATAATCAGATACAAACCTATCATTTTACATAATAAATATATTGCAATCTATTTTTTATATATATATATATATATATAAAATATATGTATTATCATTAGACTCAACCAGTTATTGTGTTCTTCCTCTGTCGTGGTGTGCTGGGAAGTGTTTCAGCTGCATCTGTTGGCCTCTCCTATATGTATAATTGGCATTTTATCGATTCATTCCTTATATCAGTGTGTTTAGTGGGTTGAAGTCTCGACATGCACTTCCAGAACTAATAGTCCTTGTCATTGGAATGTCTGTGTATAAAGGGTTTCCCAGCAATTCATTCCGTGTCCTTTGTCACGTTTTCAGTAGTTCCATAGTGTGGTGTAGGCTTCCATATTTGTGTCTGTTGTTGAAGATGTGTATTGCATAGGCTGATTTAGGGTTGTTGTTTTTGACGTACCTATGGCGCACGTTAAATCTGGCCTTTAGACTTTACCTGTTTGTCCTGTGTATGCTGAATTGCATGTGCTGCATGTTAATTTGTAAATACCACTTTTTTGGGATTTATCTTGTGTTTCTTTTGTATTCTTTAATCTGTTAAATAAGGTGTTGGTAGCTCGGTATGCTATGCTCAGTCTAGTGCGTCTGAAGATGTTTGTTACTCTTCTGTTGAGTGGACTGTGATATGTAAAGGTGACACATTTTTGTGTTTGTGTGTTGTTGCTTCTGATTTACCTTTTGTGTGCCATGGTGTCATATAGCTGTCTTGTTATCTGTGTTGGAAGAGCATTATTCTTAGCTATGATTGCATTATATATGAATTTGGGAACAACAAGATTGAGAGGTAGACCAAGAAATAGATGGCAAGATGAGGTGAGAGAGGATGGAAGAATAGTTGGTGGAGAAAGTTGGCAGGAAAAAGTACATAATAGAGAGGAATGGAAGAAGCTCCTGAGAATGGGAAGGAATCGTCTCATTCTACGCATGCTAATGGAATGAATGATGAATGATGATTGTTGTGTTGTTTAGTTCTTGTCTTTTATGTTTGTGGTACCTAAAGTGTTGATTCTGTTTATTAAGTATCTGTAAGCCACTATTTTGTGCTCCATTGGGTGGTTTGAGGCATAGTGTATAGTTGTGTTAGTGCTTGTTGGTTTTCCGTATGTTTCTATAGCAACTTGATTGGGTTGTCTGTTGATTGTCAAGTCCAGGTAATTAATACATTTGTTTTCTTTGTTTGATGGTTTCAATTCAAGTTTATGGAAAGAATTCAGATCTGGTTTTTGTTGGTTCTTTTAATATCAAATATTATAAGTTTGTCTTCCATATATATCTGTTAAAATATATGATTTTCCCTGTTTCTATCCAGTGTTTCATTACTATGTCTTCAAAATGTTGTATGTATGTTTTGTCTGCCAGGCCTGAGATAGGAGATATTCTGAATGAGGGCATCACGATGTGCTTAGAAATCAAATATTATAACATAAGTGTATGTCAGCACAATCTAATTATTTATTTATAGTGTAGTTATATAATGGCTACATGTTTCGACTAAAGACTAGTCATCTTCAGGCCTCTACAATTCTGTGCCAGATGCTACTGCCCACTTTGGGATC
>Ga0123355_10016779_pt1 | contig 11554 bp, 17 predicted proteins | sample TergutEmb28metaG_3_FD_89872 | JGI IMG/M metagenome (GOLD analysis project Ga0123355, IMG submission 89872) | Embiratermes neotenicus P1 segment gut microbial communities from Petit-Saut dam, French Guiana - Emb289 P1 | ecosystem: Host-associated > Arthropoda: Insects > Digestive system > Gut ...
GAATATTCGTATTGATGTCCCCAGCCGTTTTACAGTAGGTATTTCGACTGAGGCGGGTGTTATGCAAAACGCCGCTGAAAGATTAAGACCGCTTAGTCTTAACGCTATCAGGGACTTGGCTACTGATATGATTTTTGGTCAGCTTCGTCTTGTTGTCGCGACGATGGACATTGAAGAAATCAATGCAGACCGCGATAAGTTTTTGGAAGAAGTCAGCCGCAACGTTGAAGGTGAGCTGAAGAAAATCGGGTTAAGACTCTTTAATGTCAATTTAACCGACATCAATGATGAGAGTGGTTATATTAAGGCGTTAGGTCAAGAGGCGGCCGCACGTGCAATCAACGATGCTAAAAAGAGTGTTGCCGAGAAAAACCGTGACGGTAGTATCGGTGAAGCTAACGCCGTTAGAGACCAAAGAATTAAGGTTGCTCTCGCTAACAGTGAAGCGGTTGAGGGTGAGAATACGGCTCAAGCCGATATTTCAAAAAGTAACGCGACGCTTCGTGAGGTTGACGCGGAAGCGGAAAGACGTGCGTCCGCCGCCGAGATGATTGCTCAAGCCAACGCAAGAAAAGAAGCGTACAAAGCCGAGCAGGAAGCCGAGGTTCAGCGTGCGCTCCGTGAAAAATCAACCTTAGAAGCTGACATAATTGTTAATACCGAAATTGAAAAACGCCGCCGTGAGCTAGAGGCTGAAGCAGGCGCCGAGGAAATTAGACGCAAAGCGCGCGGTGAAGCCGACGCTATCTTAGCTAAAAGACAAGCTGAAGCAAAGGGTCTATTTGAAGTGTTAAGCAAGCAGGCCGACGGTTTTGCACAACTCGTTAAGTCTGCAGGCGGTTCAGACGAGGCCGTTAAGTTGTTAATTAGCGATAAACTGGAAGACCTTACGCGTATTCAGGTAGATGCAATTAAAAATATTAAGATTGATAAGGTGACTGTTTGGGATACTATGGGCGGTAACGGCGGAGAGTCCAGCACAACGGCAAACTTTGTTTCCTCACTGTTTAAAGCTGTTCCTCCTCTTAATGAAATGTTTAAAATGAGCGGAATGGAACTCCCCGCGTTTTTGGGCAAAGTAACCGAGGGGGCGGCTAAGGAAGCAAAATCGGCGCTAACCCCCGACCAAATATCCAAAAAGTTAGCCGCCTCCGTTCCGGCGGCAAAGCCCAAAAAATAATTATTAATAAAGCATAAACAAAAGCGGTAAGACATAGTGCCTTATCGCTTTTGTTATTATGTTGGACGGAGCCGTTCTTGTTCTATTATTGACTCGTGTGTCGTATATATTATATAAGGTGCTTACGCATACGATTGAGAAAAAATTTAATATGGGCGGGCTTTCGCACTCTTATCTCGCGCAGCTTTTACCTGTTCCTGTAGTACAAGCCATAGACGGGAGGCTGGATAAAGAGAGATTATATGAGTTGCGTTTTAGAATAAACAAGCCCGTCAGTGTCAATTACGGCGGCAAGTACTTTTTTTTAGGAGCGGAGGGTTTATCAGAAAGACATCAAAACGCCTTTTGCGCCACATATGATGTCCTTAAATACATAGCCGATAAAGCAACAGAGAGGTCAATGTATGCTGTGACAAGTCAATTAGCAAGCGGCTTTATAACCGTTAGAGGAGGACTGCGCTTAGGTATCGCGGGTCAAATCGTAAGTGACGGACAAAGTATACGGACGATCAAAAACATATCTTCTCTTAATATCCGTGTTCCGCACGAGGTTAAGTTTTGCTCCCAAATTGCCGCTAATCATATTTTCGGCAGCGGAAAAAATGTACATAACGCCTTGATAGTATCTCCGCCGGGCGGCGGCAAAACAACTTTTTTAAGAGACCTTGCCTTTATCGCCGGGCTAAAAATGCCTTTAAGCAATATCCTCATTGTTGACGAACGCAACGAAATCGCCGCTTGTCACGAGGGTCAGCCGCAGCTTGATGTAGGACTTTGCGCCGATATTTACACCGACTGCACCAAAAAATTTGCTTTCGAAAGCGGCATAAGAGGCATGCGCCCCGACATAATAATTACCGACGAGATTGCTACCAAAGAGGATGCCGACGCACTACTGTATGCGATGAGTTGCGGGGTTAAGGTAATAGCAAGCGTACACGCCAAGGATTGCAGAGAACTGGACGATAAGGATGGCTGGAATAAACTCATCAAATCCCGTTTAATCACACGTTACATATGTATAAGCGACCGTAGCGGTCCGGGGACATACGAGGGAGTGTTTGATGAGGGAATGAACAGTATTAATTAAAGCAATGAATTTATTTTTGACATTTATTTGTATTGCGCTGGGTACAATGTCGGGCTTATACTTTAGTAAGCGTAGCCGGGCAAAGGTTAGGTATTATGCGGGAATGGTTGAACTTTGCGACGCGCTTAGGCGTAATTTAATGTTTAGGAGAGATAAGCTTCCGTTATTTTTGTCAGAGCATGAACCTGAAGAAAAACTCTTAGGAAAGCATCTTCAAAAATTCGGACTTTTTGTCCGCGGGGAATTATCTCCGTCAAACGTAAACGATAACGATAAAAAAAGCTATTTGGAGCGGGGATATTTAAAACAAAAAGAACTGGAGCAAGTGCAAAAATTTTTGGAGGGATTAGGGGCGGGAGACAGTGCTACGGAAATAGAGGGTATAGACAGTTATAGGGAGCTGTTTAGCGAACTTCACACTAAATACAAGGCAGACAACGACAAAATGGGTACGGCGTATACTAAGTTAGGCTTTTTGGGAGGGTTGGCGGCAGGGATAGTGTTGCTATAGCATTTTATGGGTATTGACATCATATTCAGAATAGCAGGTATCGGCATTCTTACGGCCATTGTTAGTCAAATTCTTAAAAAGGCCGAAAAAGAAGAGATTGCCACATTGGTTACCTTGGCGGGGCTAGTTATTGTTATGATTATGGTAATAACAATGATTAGTCAGCTTTTTGACACCCTACGAACTATGTTTGGATTATTTTGACAATTCCTAACCTCTAATTCCTAAATTGTAATTATGATAATAATTCAAATAGCGGCAATAGCTATTGTGACGGCAATATGCGTGGCGGTGCTTAGGGACGCCAAAAGTGAGACGGCTTATCTTGTCGGAATCGCCGGCGGTCTTATCATTCTTATTATGGTACTTGACCTTGCGCTCGGAATTTTCAGCGCGATTGACGGCATTGTAGCGAGAAGCGGTCTAGACGGCAGTGTGGCGCGTGCAGTAATTCAAATAGTGGGGATTGGATATATAACAGAATTTGCGGCAGGTATTTGTGAGGATGCAGGAAGTAAGAGCCTTGCGGACAAGCTGATTTTAGGCGGAAAGATTGTTATTATGGTGATAGCAATGCCTATTGTCATAACACTGTTTGAGACTATAGCAGGGTTAATATAGTAAAAAGCACAATGATAAAAAAAATCACAAGTTTTATTTTTATTTTTCCGCCCTTATTGGCGATGTTTGCGGGAGCGTTTTTTTTCGCACAAGCCGATTATACCGGACAAGATGTTATACCGAATGTTTATTGTGAGTATAACGAAGCAATTAAGGCAAGCGGCTATAAAGAAAATAAAATACGCTATCCGACAGATGACCTTGCTATACTGGCAATGACGGGGGAGTCGAGTTCTTCCGACAGTGATCTGGAACGTCAGCTTGAGACGGAAATCAATGACATGCTAATCGGCATTGATTTATCCGAATTAGAAAACTATCTTAATCAGCTTGAGGCTAATCAGAGAGAATTATTTAATAATCAAAGCTTTGGCGCGATGGTGCGGCGAATTTTGAACGGAGATAATATTGTTGATTACGACAGTTTCGCATCTTATATAATCAGTCTTATTTTGGGACAAATAACCGTCTATATTCCGCTTGTCATTTCTATAGTGGCGATTGCTCTAACGATGAGTATCCTGTCATCTATCAAGGGCAAATTCGCGTCCAAATCAGTCGAGAATGTCGCACATTTCGCGTCACTTTCTATAGTCATAATTTTGGTAACAACTAATGTGATTATTCTAATGGGGCGGACAATGCGTATAATTAACGGCTTGCAGACCCAAATGAATATTGTCTTTCCTATACTGCTCACCCTAATGACTACTGTGGGAGCGACGAATTCGGCGGCGGTATATCAACCGTCTGTACTAATATTGAGCAACTGGATAATCAATCTTATTACTATTGCCGTATTGCCGACCTTTATATTCAGTTTTGTTTTCGCTGCGGTAGGCAGCCTTAGCAAGGAGCATCCTTTAGGTAAGCTATCCGATTTTTTCGCCAGCGTATGTAAGTGGATATTGGGGATAGTCTTTTTTCTGTTTTTGGCTTTCCTTAGCGTACAAGGCATAACGGCGGGAATATACGACGGCGTATCTATCCGCACGGCGCGTTTTGCCATAAGCCGCTATGTCCCCATAATAGGAGGCTATCTGTCCGAAGGATTTAACCTAATGCTCGCCGGCGGTGTGCTAATCAAAAATGCTGTAGGGCTTGCCGCCGTGATTCTGTTGATAGTTTCCATACTGCCGGCGCTTATAAATATAATAATTTTCTCTTTAAGCCTAAAACTAACCGCCGCCTTATGCGAACCTTTGGGCGACAATCGTATACCTAAATATTTGAACAGCGTATCTAAGCATGTAACAATTCTGGCAGCCATCCTCCTCGGCGTGGCATTTCTGTACTTTATATTTTTAATGCTTATTATCTTTACGGGAAATATGATACTTTAATCCCCGCTGTCAAGATTAACAAATGTGCTAAGTATAAAGGTTAGCAAATTTTCGGCGTGTTCGTCTCCGCTTTCGGCTTGCTCAAGAATAAGCTCTGCTTTCGGAACATATGCTTCGGCTATTTTTCTTAATTCTGTAATATCCATAGATATATTATAGTTTAAAAAATTTAAACCGTCAAGCATTTAGTGTCAATTTTTGAGACAATATATATGTATGAAACATTTTTCAAATTGTTTAGCTCAGTTGCTTAAAGAAAGAGGAGTTATGCAAAAAGAACTTGGCGAGGCGCTTTATGTGAGCAAAAGTCGCCTCCATCATTGGATTAAGGGACGGGCTGAGCCTGATTTAGAAATGCTTGCAAGGATTGCCGACTTTTTTGATGTTAGCGCCGATTTTCTCATAGGCAGGGAAGATGAGTTTGGCAATCCTATAAAATAGGTTCTTAACTTGTCCAATCTCTAATATACATATACAAGTAATGACTATATCCGGATGGATACTTAGTATACTCGGTATTATCATTCTTGGAATGCTTGCCGATATGCTTATGAGCGAGACGCGTCTGCAAAAATACGTGCGGGCGATTGTATCTATTTTTACCGTGTTTGTTATAATCGCGCCAATTCCGTCGCTTCTTAGAAATATTCCTACATTTGGTAATCATATTGACGGCGGCGGCAGCATAAACATTAATAGTGACTTTGTCGAGAGACAAGCCGTAAGACAATACGAAACGGCTCTTGCGATGGCTCTTAGGAATGAAGGTTTTGATAATGTGGGTGTGTCGATAACGGGCAACCGAAACGGAATTTCGGTAGAAATCCGTCAAGTTATCTTAAATACTCAAAATCTTGTCATGAACCTTGAAAATCCGCATATAAATATTAACGAGCGGTTACGGGAGCTGACGGCGGAGTTTTTGAGAGTAAGTGAAGCAATAATTATTGTTATTTAATGAAAAAACTCAAAGACAAATCAAAAGGTATATTTGACAAGCTCAAATCCGTCAAGCATATCCACTGGATAATCGCGGGTATCGCTATTGCCGTTATGCTTGCTATTTACTTTAGCTCGTTTTTTTCTAACCGAAGCAGTAGCGATACAGGCAGTCCTCCGCAACAGAGCGTAACCGCCTCTGCAAGCGACCATCTAAGACTTAAGGAAGAACGGCTTGCTTTTGTACTCTCTCAAATCGACGGAGTGGGACGTACCGAAATATTTGTGTCTTGGGAAAGCGGGGTCGAAAGCGTTATTGCTTACATAACTAATGAAACAAGCGGAGGAAGCTCATCCGCACCCGCGATAATCACCGGTCCGGGCGGAAGTCGTCCGATAGTCTTACATGAAATACTGCCGAGAGCCACAGGAGCCATTATAGTGGCACAAGGAGCTAATGAGATACGCGTAAGACTTCATATCATCAACGCGGTAACGGCAACGCTGGATGTTCCGGCGGACAGAATAAGCGTTTTCGCCATGAGAGCGTAAATAAATATTGATAAAAAAACTTGGAGGTTTTTATGTTAACAAAAAAGAAAAAAATCATTGTTCTTGTCGGCATGCTGGGGCTACTCGTTGTTACGGGTGTGGTTAATGTCGTACTCAACAACCGGACCGGCGGACCCGGCGACTATGTTCACGGGGGGCAGCAAGCGGGTTTCTTTGCGGAATACCGCGCTAACCGTACATCAATCCGTCAACAAACCTTTTTGGAGCTTGATGCGATTATCGCTAATGCCCACATGTCCGAGCAAGTCCGCTCTGACGCTGAGGTTACAAGACTTACCCTTGTCCAAAATATGGAGATGGAGCTTATTTTGGAAGGGCTTATAAGAGCCATGGGCTTTGACGATGTTGTTGTTTCGTCAAACAACCAAAACATCAACGTTATAGTGCGTACATCCGAGGGAGAGTCTAATATAGAATCCTTCCAAGCTGCTCAAATCCTTGACATAATCGTGCGTGAGACCGACCGGACGGCTCAAAACGTACGGATTATACCGGTAGAAGGATAAAAGTTTTCAATTTTCATTGTTTAATTCGGTTGATTATTTAATTAATTATATGATATAATAAGGTAGGCTGTAATTTACGGCTTACCTTATTTTTATTTATTGAGGTAATAATATGTCTACAAATAAATTTAACAACTCAAAGGGAAAGGTTTCTTACGGCAAGAATGTTGTGTTAAGTGTTATCGCACTTGCCGTTAAGGAGATTGGCGGTGTGGCATCTTTACACGGTAAAGGTGTACGTACGGAGACAATCGGCAAGACTATTAATGTCGATGTTTTTGTCAACCTCATTATCGGCTCTAGCGTAAGTGATGTGGCTTTTAGAGTACAAGAAAATATCAAACGCAGCGTCGAAAGTATGACCGAATATAAGGTGGGCAAGGTTAATTTTAATGTACTCGGAGTAGTATCTGGGAGCGAAGCGGAGGCTGAATTCTCCGTATCCTAATCCTAAATTTATGGATAGAAAAGCACAGCGGGATGCCGCTTATAAGTTAATATTTGAATATCTGGTAACGGGTAATGATAAGCCGTACACACTAGGGGAATTAGCAACAGACTACATCACTAGAATATTTAACGGTATAATAGAGCATAAAGACGAGTTTAACGCGTTGATTGAAAAACACGCGGAAAGTTCGGTGCGCCTTTTTCCCGCCGACAGAGCCGCGCTTTTACTTGCTGTATACGAAATCTTATATGAGGACGATATTCCGCCGCCGGTAAGCTGTAATGAGGCAGTGGAGTTAGTCAAGCAATATTCAACAAAAAAAAGTCCGGGATATGTCAACGGAATTTTATCAGGCGTGATGAAAAGTGTATAGCGAATGACAGATTGTCATTGAACTTGTAATGAAATCACGGTGGGGTCATTTCGACTGAGATGACATGTGCCATAATGATTTTTAATGAACAACAAAACGCTTACATATATAGGAGGTTTCATAATTAAAAAACTTTCAAAAATCCTCATACTGGTAATAACGACTGCGCTAATAACAATAACATTTTTGGGTTGCTCCAATAACGGCAGGAGACCGTTACGACTCAACGCTACCGACTTAATGTACGGTATTACCGCAAGGCAAGTCGAAGAAGCAGATTTAAGCGATGACTTTATTTCATCTAAAGCAAATTTTTCGATTGACCTTTTTAGACAGACACTTCAAAAGGATGAAAACACTCTTATAAGCGCGACTTCCGTTCTGCTTGCGCTTGCCATGACGGCTAACGGCGCGGGAGGCGAGACGCTTAACCAAATGGAAGCTATGCTGGGTGGAGGAATGCCGATAACTGAACTTAATCGTTACCTATATTCATTCGTAAGCGGGTTATTCAGCGGTGAGAGGTCAAGGATAGATATATCTAATTCTATTTGGTTTAGAGAGGACGGTATAACCGTTAACCCCGAATTTTTACAGACTAATGCCGATTACTTTGGCGCTAACGCGTATGCTGCGCCATTTGACCAAACAACTGTAGACGATTAACGCTTGGGTAAATTACCATACCGACGGCATGATAGAAGAGATTTTGGAAGCAATACCAGCCGAGGCGGTAATGTATTTAATTAACGCTATAATGTTTGACGCCGAGTGGGCAAGGATTTACGAGAGGCATGAAATTCGCTCGGGGCGCTTTACTACATTTGATAACCGTGAGCAAACGGTTTCTTTCATGAGTTCTACCGAGAGATTCTTTATTGAGGACAATTTGGCGACGGGTTTTATTAAACCTTATCTCGGTGGTCATTATAGCTTTGTAGCGTTACTGCCTAATGAGGGTGTCTGTATTTTGGAGTATGTCGACAGTTTGACGGGAACAAACTTTATAAATACAATTCAAGAAGCACAAACCACAAGCGTTATCGCTAGGCTCCCAAAGTTTGAATTTGACTTTGAATTGAGTTTGATAGAATCATTACAGGCGTTAGGCATGATTGACGCGTTTTGCGAATTCGACGCCGACTTGACAGGGCTAGGACATTCTTCTTTAGGCAATTTATTTATTAGCGAGGTCAGTCACAATACCTTTGTTTCGGTTGACGAGAGAGGGACTCGAGCGGGAGCGGTCACTAGTGTAGAGGCTAGTCCGTCCTCGGCTCCTAACGAATCCATAATCCTAGATCGTCCGTTTGTTTTTGCTGTTATAGATACCGCCACAAGCCTACCGATTTTTATGGGTACGGTACTTGAGGTGTAAGGCAAAATGAAGCATTTTTCCGTATCACAAATATGTAATTACATCAAAGGTATTTTCGATGAGCAATTAGTCTTGCAGGGACTTCAAATCGTCGGAGAGGTGAGTGAATACAAGGTATCGGGCAGCCATACTTATTTTTCGCTTGCCGACGGGGAGAGCACTTTAGCTTGCGCGAGATACGGACAGGTTCTGCCGCTTACGCTCGGAGCAAAGTATATTGTATACGGCAGTCTTAAATTTTATGCTAAAAATTCCCGCGTTACTTTTGCGGCGCAATCGGCACGACCGTTCGGCGAGGGGGAGCTGTATGTTAACCTTCTCAAGCTCAAACAGAAGCTGCAAGAGGAAGGACTTTTTGACCGTAAAAGACCTCTCCCGAAATTTGTCCGCCGTATCGCTATTGTGACAAGTCCAACCGGCGCGGTTATTAGCGATTTTGCCGGAGTGGCAAGGAGGCTTAATCCTTGCGTTGACATTGTGATAATACCCGCCAAGGTTCAAGGTGAGGGCGCGGAATACGAAATAGCCGCCGCATTAAACGACGCGTCAAGAATCGATGGTATAGATTTGATTGTACTTGCGAGGGGCGGAGGCTCAGCATCCGATTTATCGGCGTTTAATACCGAAAAAGCCGCGAGAGCTTTGGCCATTTGTTCTGTTCCCACTGTCAGCGCGATAGGTCACGAAACCGACTATACGCTCTGCGATTTTGTTGCCGATGTAAGAGCAGGAACACCCAGTATCGCCGCCGAGCTTTCCGTTCCTCCTTACCGCGATATAAGACAAGAGGTTTTTGGACATATCACGACTATGGAGAGACAGCTTGGCGGACTTTATATTAATGCCGTTTCTGAAACGCGTTATCTTGTCAATCAAATGATAGGAGTAAGCCGGCTAAGGCTTGACAACGGCGAAAATACTGTAAAGCGTAGGATAACAGCCTGTAATCACCGCATAGATTGGTTTTACGAAACTGCTAAAAACCGCTTTGAGACTACTGCAATAAAGCTGAACAAATCCAACCCGCTTGCCCTCTTAGACCAAGGCTACGCGCGGGTAAGTAAAGGCGGTAAAGCTGTAGCCCAAGCTACCGACCTATCAGCAGGCGACGATATAGACATTATAATGAGCGGAGGAAAGGTCGGGGCGGTAGTGAAATAATGGTTAAAACAATTGACTTTTACCGCACGAAATGATACACTTTAAGCCATGACAAAAAACATTACAATAAGAGAAATAACCGAAAGCGATATTCCCGTTATTAAGCCGCTTATTATTGAGGCTTTCGGTGAGGGGTGGAATCTTGGAAGATATGACCAAAATTCGGACTTTTTTAATGCGGCTATGGAAGTGTATCTTAGCATATTTTTGGGTGGTTGTACATTTGCTAGGGTTGCTACTTTGGACGGGAAAGTTGTCGGGGCTATTCTTTGCGGGGAGAAGAATGATACAAAAAAATTCATTCATTTATTAGGGAATATGGCGTCTAATTCGCTCGCGCTGTTGACAGGAAGCGATGCCGAAAGACAGGATTTTATCGAGCATCTTTCAAATTCGTTTGAAGCAATGGGCAAACTTTTATCTAATACCGGCAGACATGGCGGGAGTTTAGATTTTATCGCTGTTACCGAGGAATCAAAGGGTTTAAAAATCGGAAAACAATTATGGAGTGAAGCGGTGAAATATTTTAAATCGCAAAAATGCAAGGCGATATATCTAATATCCGACTCGGCGTGTAATACGGGATTTTACGACCATAACGGATTTAAGAAAATCGATCAAACGGAAGCTAACTATAATTATTCTAACGGCAAGAAGAGATTTGATATTTTTCTTTATGAATATAAATTTTAAGTCTTTAGTCACAAAAAATATTGATTTTTCCTATTGACTTTTTTGTCGGACCATGGTATACTAATGGCATGAGTACTAAAACAACGAAAATTCGTGTAATAAGGGAAATTAAAGATGAAGATAAGACGGTTAAGGAAGCTTTGAAAATAGCTCAAAGTTTTCGGGTTTTAACATATGTCGAGTCATACGCGATTTTAGAAAAAAAGCTAGGTAAACTTTCGGTGGAAACTAAGTGAAAGAAATTGTAATTATTGCCGGTCCTAACGGCAGCGGAAAATCTACACTTGCAGGGCAATTGGACTTGCCGGCATTATTTGTTAATGCCGATTTGTATGAGAAGAAATTTTATAATAATGTTGAGGATAAAGATATAAGGGAAAAACGAGTTGCAGTCGCTGTTTCTAATAAGATAAAAGAATGCATCACAAAAGGAGAGTCTTTTGCATTTGAAACTGTATTTGCGACGCGGAGGGTTCCTAAATTTCTTTATCGCGCGAAAGAGAGCGGCTATAAAATAACAACGCATTATGTAGCGACAAAGGAAGTAAGTATCAACCTTGAGCGAGTGGCGATTAGGGTGAAAGAAGGCGGTCATGATGTTCCGAGGGATTTAGTGATAGGAAGATACGCGACATCTTTAGCCGTTATGAAAGAGCTTATTGAATTTTCGGATAAGGCTATAGTATATGATAATTCTGACAAATCAATAAGACCGTTTTTAATTAAAGAGGATAA
>Ga0123355_10016780_pt1 | contig 11554 bp, 9 predicted proteins | sample TergutEmb28metaG_3_FD_89872 | JGI IMG/M metagenome (GOLD analysis project Ga0123355, IMG submission 89872) | Embiratermes neotenicus P1 segment gut microbial communities from Petit-Saut dam, French Guiana - Emb289 P1 | ecosystem: Host-associated > Arthropoda: Insects > Digestive system > Gut ...
ACATTTACTGTACAAATACTGTACAAACTGTACAGTATGCAACTGAACTGTACTTACAGTAATTACATACAAGCTGTTGCTACATGTTCAGTTGCACAACAGCACAGCACATTTACTGTAAAATTACTGTACATAATATTCAGTCTGCTACTGAACTGTACTTACAGTAATTATGCAGAAGCTGCCGCTACATGTTCAGCTGCACAACAGCACAGCACATTTACTGTACAAATACTGTACAAACTGTACAGTCTGCAACTGAACTGTACTTACAGTAATTACACAGAAGCTGCTGCTTCATGTTCAGCTACACAACAGCACAGAACATTTACACTACAAATACTATACAAACTGTACAATCTGCAACTGAACTGTACTTACAGTAATTACACAGAAGCTGCTGCTAGATATTCAGCTGCACAACAGCACAGGACTTTTACTGTACAAATTCTGTACTTACTGTAAATTCTGCTACCGATCTGTACTTAGAATAATTACACAGGAAATGCTGCTATATTTTCAGCTGTAAAACAGCACAACATATTTAACGTACAATTACTGTACAAACTGTAGAGGCTGCAACATTTCTGTACTTAAATTAATTACACAGAAGCTGCTGCTACGTGTTCAGCTGCACAACAGCACTGCACATTTACTGTACAATTACTGTACAGTCTGCAACTGAACTGTACTTACAGTAATTACACAGAAGCTGCCGCTACATGTTCAGCTGCACAACAGTACAGAAACTGTCAATCTGATGTCTTCTTAATTGGGTGCGGCAAACTGTTTCATGTTTTAGCTTATATAGATAGTAACATAGAGAAATTAGAATAATAAAAGCAATTCATACGACCAGAAACTCTCACAATATCAAAGTACCACACAACTCTTACTTGTGTCCTTTCCTGGCGCTTGCGGGCAGTTTATATACCTTTCGGTCCGAAAGGAAAGACGTCACTCGGGAGGCGGCGTGATCCGCTATCACGTGAGCGGCAGCGGGTTAAACAAATATAATTCCGTCCGTATGACGCAAGGTTCCAGCAGCCAGCGTTCTTATCCGTCATCTGCAGTTCTGTAAGCACAGTCACTGAGCCACAACACTCGCCAATTGTTGCGCAAAAAGAAATATTTTGCAGTTTGCAATTGAAAGTGCCCCGTGGTGCGTGAGTGGAGTGATGTGGGGCCAATTTCATTTGGTATTTTAATTAGATTTTATTGAAAGTTACGCAGTGGCTATAGTGTACCGGTATCTGCACTGCACAATTTGACAGTGCATTAACACAACGAATATTACCCCAAATTTTTAAAATGATATTTGTCACAATGTGTAAACTGAAGGCCACGTGTAATACAGTCAGTGTCAAGTCCGATTTGAGTTAACGACAGTCAGTTTCGTTGAAGGTCGCTGTATATTACTGACAGTGTAGTTAGCTTTACACGTTAAGTATTGGTCATGTTGTTGGATACGGTTAAGTGACATCGGTTAGAGTGTATTTACTGGTGTATAGAACAGCCACATATCATAACAAACAATCCATAGCAGTTTATATCACTGCAGAATATTTACTGGTGTGTAAAACCGCCACATTTCATAACCAACAACCCACAACAGTTTATATAACTACAGTAAATTTACTGATGTTTAGAACCGCCATAGTTCATAACAAACAATCTACAAGAGTTTATATCACTGCAGTATATAAAGGGTGTCAAAGGATGTGTAGAAAATCCATAATTCATATCAACGAAACCAAAAAAGTTTATGTTACTGCAGTACATTTACTGATGTGTACAAACGCCATATTTCATATAAAAAAACATAAGAGTTTATATCACTACAGTAAATTTACTGATGTGAAGAACCGTCATATATCTTAAAATCAATTATGTAAAGTTGATATCGCTGCAGTACATTCACTTAGGTGTAGAACGGACTCAATTCATATCAAACTATCCACAATATTTTATATCACTTCAGTACATTTATTGATGTGCAGAAACGCCAAATTCCATAACAACCAATTCACAACTGTTTACATCACTGCAATACATTTACTGAAGAGAAGAACCGCCACAATTCATAACAACAAATCCACAAAAATTTATATCAGTGCAGTATATTTACTGATGTGTAGAACAGACATATTTCATAATAACACATCCACAACAGTTTATATCACTGTTGCTTATTTACTGATGTGTAGAACCGACACAATTCTTAACAAACAATCCACAAAAATTCATATCACTGCAGTATATTTACTGATGGGTAGAAACGCCAAAATTCACATCAAACAATCTACAAGAGAATATATATCACTGCAGTACATTTACTGAAGTGCATAACCGCCACATTTCATATCAACCAATAAACAACATTTTATATAACTGCAGTAATTTATTGAAGTGTAGAATCGCCATTTACAAAATTTGTAAAACTGCAGTACATTTACTGATAAACGTCATATTTCTTTTAATACCATATGGAACAATTTATATCACTGAAGTACATTTACTGAAGTTTGGAACCGCCACAATTCATATCAACCAAGCCACAATATTTTATGTCACAGCACTACATTTACTGATGTGTAGAACCGACATATTTCATAACAACCTAACCATAACCAGTTATATAACTGCGGGATGATTACCGATGTGTAGAAACACCACAATTCATAACAACAAATATACAAGGATTTATATCAATACAGTATATTTACTGATGTGCAGAAAAGTCATATTAACATAACAACCAATTCAGAACAGTTAATTTCACTGCAATATATTTATAATGCGTAGAAAGGCTTCATTTCATATCAACCAATCCAAAGTATTTTACATCACTGCAAACAATCCACAACAGACTATATAACTGCAGTGTATTTACTGATGTGTAGAACCGCCATATTTCATAACAATCAATCCATAACAGATTATATCACTGCAGTATATTTACTGATGTGTAGAATCGCGACACATCATAACAAAAAATCCACGAAAATTTATATCACTGAAGTGTATTTACTGATGTGTAAAACCGCCATATTTCATAACAAACAATCCACAACCGTTCACAACACTGCAGGACTTTACGGAACTGTACAACCGACACAATCAATAACATCAACCTACAAGAATTTATATTGCTGCAGTACATATAATGATGTGCAGAACCGCCTAATTTCATATAAAACAATCCACAATACTTTATATCACTGCAGTACATTTAAAATATTTAGAACCGCCAAATTTCATATCAACAAATCAACATTCTTTTATACAACTGCATTACATTTACTGATATGTAGAGCAGCCAAAATTCGTAACAATCAATCCACAAAAATTTATATCACTGCAGCATATTTACCGAAGTTTAGAACCGTCAAAATTCATAACAACCAATCAACAGAAATTTATATCACTGCAATACATTTACTGATGTGTAGAACCGCCAATATCTTAACAAACAATCCACAAAACTTTATATACCTGAAGTATATTTACTGATGTGTAGAACCGCCAAATTTCATAACAACACATACACAAACAATTACACCGCTGCAGAATATATTCTGATGTATAGAACAGCAATAATTCGTAACAACCAAACCATAAAAACTTATATAACTGCAGTATATAGAGTGATGTGTAGAACCGCCACATTTCATAACAACCAAATCAAAAATATTTAAATAACTGCAGTACGACTAATGACGTGAAGAATCGCCACATTTCATAACAACACCTCCACAACCAGATACATCACGTCAGTACATTTACTGATGTGTAGAACCATACGCATTTCACAACAAGCAATCCAAAAATTTATATCACTGCAGTACATTTATTGAGGTGTAGTAACTCTTCATTTCATAACAACCAATCTACAAATATTATATCACTGAAGTATATATAATGATGTGCAGAACAGCCACATTTCTTAAAAACCAACCCACAAACTTTTATATCACTGCAGTAATTTTATTTATGGGTAGAACCGTCATACTTCATGAGAACAAATCTATAACAGTTTATATCACTGCAGTAAATTTACTGATGTGTAGTTGGTCCAAACTTCATATCAAACAAACCACAATATTTTATATCACTGCAGTACTTTTACTGATATTTAGAATCGCCTCAATTCGTATCACGCTAACCACAACACTTTATATCACTGCATTACATTTACTAATGTGTAGAACCGCTACATTTCATATCAAACTTACCACAAATTTTTATATCACTGCATTATATATATTGATGTGTAGAACGCCCACAATTCATTTCAAACGAACCACAACATTTTGTATCACTGCAGGAGTTTTACTGATTTGTAGAACCGCCACATTTCATATCAAACAATCCACAAGAATTTATATCACTGCAGTACATTTACTGATGTGTAGAATCGCCACATTTCATAATAAATATGCTAAAAAAATTTATAATAACTTCAGTACATTTACTGATGGGCAGAATCGTCAAAATGTGTAACAAATAATTCAGAAGATTTTACATCACTGCAGTATATATACTGATGCGTAGAACTGCGAGATTTCATAACAACCATTCCACAACCAGTTATATCACTGCAGTATATATTCCAATGTGTAGAACAGACACATTTCATAACAACAAGTATACAAAAATTTATATAACTGTAGAATATTTACTGATGTGCAGAACCTTCATATATCATAACAACCAATTCAGTACAGGTTATATCACTGCAGTAACTTCAGTAATTCTTATTATTTCCTTAATTCATATCAACCAATCCACAATATTTAATATCACTGCAGAATATTTTCTGATGGGTAGAAACGCCTTATTTCTTAACAACCATTCCACAAAATTTACGTCATTGCAGTACATATACTGATGTGTAGAACCGCCAAATTTCCTAAAAACAAATCAACAAACATTTATATCTTAGCGGAAGTTTACTGATGTGTACAACCGCCACATTTCATATAATCACATCCACAAGCAGTTATATCACTGCAGTATATTCACTGATGTGTAGATCCGCCAAATTTCATAACAATATTTCCACAATAATTTATATAACTGCAGTATATTTACTAAAGCTTAGAAGTGCCAAAGTTTACACCAAACAATCTAAAAGGGTTTATATCACTGCAGTACATTTACTGTTGTAATATCATCCAATTCACAATATTTTATGTCAATTCAGTACATTTACTGATGTGTTGCACCAATCACATTTCATATAAAAAATCAACAACTTTTATTATACTTCAGTACCTTTAGTTCTGCGTAGAACCGCCATAAGTCATAACAACCAATCCACAAAAATTTATATCACTGCAGTATATTTACCGATGTGTAGAAACGCCATACTTCATAAAAACCATTGCACAAAAATTTATATCACTGCAATGTATTTACTGTTGTGTAGAACCGACAAAGAACATAACAATCAATCCACAACAATTTATATCACTTCATTACATTTATTGATGTGTAGAACCACCACAGTTCATAACAAATATTCCACAATCTTTTATATCACTGCAGTACTTTAAGTTATAAGTAGAACCGCCACATTTCATAACAAATCATTCACAGAAAGTTATATCACTGCAGTATATTAGTGATCTTTAGAACCTGTCACATTTCATAACAACTAATCCACTAACGTTTATATCGCTTCAGTAAATTTACTGATGTGTAGAACTGCCCCATTTCGTAACAAATATTACACAATAATTTATATCACTAAAGTACATTTACTGTTTTTTAGCTCTGCCACAATTCATAACAAACAATCCACAAAAATTTGTATCACTGTATCCATTTAGTGATGTGTAGAACAGCCATATATCATAAAAACTCATCCACAAATGTCTATATTACTGTAGTATATTTACTGTTGTGTAGAACCGCCACGTATAATAACAACCATTCCAAAATATTTATAAAAATATAGTACATTTATTGATGTGTAGGAGTGCCATATTTCATGAAAAATCATCCACTAAATTTATATCACTGCAAAACATTTACTGAAGTTTACAACCGCCACAATTCCTAACAACACATCCACAACTCGTTATATCACTGCAGTATATATACTGATGTGTTGAAACATCATATTTCATTACAAATATTCCACAACCGTTTATATCAATGCTGTACTTTTACTGATGTTTAGTACTGCCACATTTCATTACAACCAATCCACTAAAATATATATCGCTGCAGTACATTTACTTATGTTTAGAACCGCCTTATTTCATAACAAACAAACCAAAAAATTTATATTACTTCAATACTTTTACTGAAGTATAGCTCCACCATACTTCATAACAACCAATCCACAAAAATTTGTATTACTGCAGTATATTTACTGATGTGTAGAACCGCCAAATTTCATAACAAAACAACCACAACCAGTTATATCACTGCAGTATTTTTCCTGATGTGTAGAACTGCCACATTTCATAACAACACATCCACAACTAGTTATATCACTGCAATATATATACTGTTGTTAGAACCCCATATTTCATAACAACCAATCCGCAACCATTTATATCACTGCAGTACTTTTACTGAAGTGTAGAACCTCCAAAATTCATATCAACCAATCAACAAAGTTTATATCACTGCAGGATATTTACTGATATGTAGAAGCGCCACATTTCATAACACCCAATCCTCAAAGGTTTATATAATTGCAGTGAATTTAATGATGTGTAGAACCGCCACATTTCATAACAACACTTCCACAACAAATTATATCACTGCATTACCTTTACTGATGTGTAAAACCATCATAATTCATAACAACCAATCCACAACTATATATATCACTGCAGTTTATTTACTGATGTGTAGAACCGCCGTATTTCATTACAACAAATCCAAAAAAATTTATATCGCTGCAGTATATTTACTGAAGTTTAGAACCCCCAAATTTCATAGCAAACAATCCACAAACGTTTATATTACTGCAGTATATTTACTGATGTGTAGAACAGTCATGTTTCTTAACAACATATCCATTACAGTTTCTATCACTGCCTTACATTTACTGATGTGCAGAACCGTCATATTTCATAGAAATCAATTCAGGACCGTCTAAACCACTTCAGTATATTTATTAATGATTTGAACCAAAACATTTCATAACAACCAATCCACAACATTTACTATCGCAACAGTACATTTTCTGATGTGCAGAACCCCCACACTTTATTACAACCCATCCACAAAAATTTATATCACTTTAGTATATTTACTGATGTGCAGAACCATCATATTTGATAACAAATAATTCAGAACTCTTTATGTAACTGCAGTACATTTACTGAAGTGTAGAACCACCGCATTTCATAGCAACCAATCCACAACAGTTTATATCACTTCAGTACATTTAGTGATGCGCAGAACCTTCATATTTCCTAAAAACCAATTCAGAACTGTTTATATCACTGTAGTACATTTACTGATGTGTAGAACCGCCATATTTCATAACAAACAATCCACGACATTTACATCACTACAGTATATTTACTGATGTGTAAAACCGCCATATTTCATAACAACCAATCCACAACTATTTATATCACTTCGGTATATTTACTGATGTGTAGAACCGCCACATTTCATAACAACCAATCCACAACAGTTTATATCACTGCAGTACATTTACTGTAGTTAGTACCGCTATATTGCGTAACATCCAATCCACAACATTCTAGGTTCAATCATACAGATGGACATAACCGGAATTATTATCGGTACAGGAACAATATGGGTCAAACGGGGCAATGGAAAGCAGCCCCGAGGCTTTAATTTACAGGTGGCTTAAAATGCTTGTTTTGCAGAAAGAATTTTAAAGAAATCTGAAGATAATGAGTCACTTGTTGATTTGCCAAAATGAGGTTGTATAAATTTGATTTGTTATTTGCAAGTTTACAGAAAAATATTTCGCGAATTGAACATTTCATAATGAAATTATATGTAGAATAGAATATATAGAATAAATTTCTTGAGCCTGCGCACTTAATATTCTCATTATTACTTTTCTGCATTCTTATATTCTTTCAGCTATATAAATTTCTTGAACCTGTGCACTTAACACTCTCATTAGCCATGTCCTGCATTCTCATATTATTTAAGATATATTTAAAAAACATTTTAATTGATTTCTCTCTTAAATTGCAACACTTAATAAAAATCCTCAAATTAAAAATTAAAATTGGTTAGGTCACCTATTAATTCCGTTGTTTTCAATATGCAACTGCATTGGTAATTATAATAAGTCAATGACCGAGTACTGCATAAGCAATTATTACAATGATACATTTTATTGGGACGTGAAGAGAAAGTTTGGAATTCAGTCGCCGCATCGCCATATTTATTGTTAGTTGGCGTTTGGGTGAAAAGATTTGTTCTGAGTGGGAGGAGGGAAAAATGTGAGCTTAAATTACATAACAGGGAGCTTCGAGATGTGTGCTGCTCGCCAAATATATTTCGTTGGTGGAGTAAAGGAGAACTAAATGGGCGAGGCGTGTGGAACATTATCAAGGGTACATAAATATATACATAAATACACATATATACGCAAAGTACATACATATATATATATATATCAATACATATAGGCTTCGTAAGCGTTCACCAAATCGAAGAGATAACTGGAAAGAACTGAGTACAGATGGGAGAATAATAATCCACTAGAACATAAGGAAAATAAATTAGAGATTCTGGAATGGACTGTTCTGGCATGTGATACGAAAATTCGATATTTGTACAAAATATGGTAATAAGAAGAAGTGTTCTGTAAAAATTGGGAAATTTCTGATTAGTTTAGGATTTGAGTTTTAAGAAATCCCTGTCAGTGAGAGCCAGTGTGACAATTGCGGACAGACAGACAGACAGACAGACAGATATAATGAAGCAAACACTGGCTTTAGCAATTTTTATTGTACGTGCGTAATAAAATGTGGATAAATTGAAATGATAGTGAATGTACAGCTGTACACCTGACCGAAGGTAATGTACAGCACTATACCTGAACGAAGATAATGTACAGCAGTACACCAGACCGACGGTAATGTACAGAAATACAGGTGACCGACGTTAATGTACAGCAGAACACCTGACCGAAGATAATGTACAGCAGTACACTTGACAGAAGTTAATGTACAGCAGTACACCAGACCGACGGTAATGTACAGAAATACAGGTGACCGACGTTAATGTACAGCAGAACACCTGACCGAAGATAATGTACAGCAGTACACTTGACCGAAGGTAATGTACAGCACTATACCTGACCGAAGGTAATGTACAGCAGTACACCATACCGACGGTAATGTACAGAAATACAGGTGAGCGACGATAATGTACAGCAGAACACCTGACCGAAGATAATGTACAGCAGTACACTTGACAGAAGGTAATGTACAGCAGTACGCCAGACCGACGGTAATGTAGAGCAATACACCTGACCGACGGTAATGTACAGAAGTACAGCTGACCGACGGTAATGTACAACAGTATACCTGGCCGAAGGTAATGTAAAGCAGTATACCTGGCCGAAGGTAATGTGCAGCAGTACAATTGACCGACGGTAATGTTCAGCAGTACAGCTGACCGACGGTAAAGTACAGCACTATACCTGGCCGAAGGTAATGTACAGCAGTACACCAGACCGACGGTAATGTACATAAGTACACCTGACCGACGGTAATGTACAACAGTACAGCTGACCGAAGGTATTTTGCAGCAGTACAACTGTCCGACGGTTATGTACATCAGTACACCTGAACGACTGTAATGTACAGAAGTACAGGTGACCGACGGTAATGTACATCAGTACACCTGACCGACGGTAATGTACAGAAGTACATCTGACTGAAAGTAATGTACAGCAATACACCTGACCAACAGTAAATTACAACGTTATAGTTGACCGACGGTATTGTACAGCACTACAACTGTCCGAATATATTGTAGAGCAGTACACCTGACCGACGGTAATGTAAAGCAGTACACCTTACCGACGGTAATGTTCAGCAGTACATCTCACCGACGGTAATGTAGAGCGGTACACCTGAAAGACGGTATTGTTTAGCAGTACACCTGACAGACGGTAATGTAGAGCAGTACAACTTACCGACAGTAATGTACAACAGTACAGCTGACGGAATCTAATGTAGAGCAATACACCTCACCGACGATAATGTACAGCAGTACACCTGACCAACGACAATGTACAGAAGAACACCTGACTGACGATAATGTACAGCAGAACACCTGACCAAAAGTTATGTACAGCAGTACAGCTGACCAACCACAATGAACAGAAGTACACCTACCGAAGTTAATGTATAAGATTACAGGTGACCGACGGTAATGTACTCCAGTACAACTGATCAGGAATAATGTACAGCAATACACCTGACCAACAGTAATGTACAACAGTACAGGTGACCCACGGTAATGTACAGCAGTACACCTGACACAATATAATATACAGCAGTACACCTGACCGACGGTAATGTACAACATTACACCTGTCGAACAGCATTATACAGCAGTACACCTGACCGACGGTAATGTACAAGAGTACAACAGACAGACGATAATGTACAGCAGAAAACCTGACTTACGTTAATGTATAGCAGTACACCTGATCGACGGTAAAATACAGCAGTACTTCTGACCTGCAATAATTTACAGCACAAAACCAGGCCGTCTTTATTGTACAGCAATACAAGTGACCAACCACAATGAACAGCAGTACACCTACCGTGGATAATGTACAAGAATGCAGCTGACCGGCGGAAATGTTGAGAAATACAACTGACCAACTGTAACGTACAGCAATACACCTGACCAACGGGAATGTACAGCAATACACCTAACCAACGTTATTGGAAGGCAGTACACCTGACCGACAGTAATGTTCAGCAAACATCTGACCGACTGTAATGTACAGCAATACACCTGACCGACGGGAATGTACGGCAGTACACCTGACCGAATAAAAAGTACAGCAATACACCAGACCGACGGTATAGTACAGCAATACACATGACCAACGGTAATGTAGAGCCCTACACCTGACCGACGGTATTATACAGCAGTAAACCCGTCCGACCTCAAAGTACAACAATACACCTGATCGACTGTAAGGTCTAGCAGTACACCTGACCGATCGTAGTGTACAGCAATAAACCTGACCAATGGTAGTATACAGCAATACACCTAAAGGATTCTGATTTGCAGCCATAAACCTGACCGACGGTAATGTACAGCAGTACAACTGACCGACGGTAATGTACAGCAGTACAACTAACCTACGGTAATGTACAGCAGTACAACCGACCGACGGTAATGTATATCAATACAGCTGACCGACGGTAATGTACAGTAATACACCTGATCGACCGCCTCTGTGGTCTAGTGGTCAGAGTTTCTGGCTACAGATACAGAGGTCCCGGGTTCGATCCCCGGCGCTACCAGATTTTCTGAGTAGTAGTGGGTCTGGAACGGGGTCCACTCA
>Ga0123355_10016781_pt1 | contig 11554 bp, 12 predicted proteins | sample TergutEmb28metaG_3_FD_89872 | JGI IMG/M metagenome (GOLD analysis project Ga0123355, IMG submission 89872) | Embiratermes neotenicus P1 segment gut microbial communities from Petit-Saut dam, French Guiana - Emb289 P1 | ecosystem: Host-associated > Arthropoda: Insects > Digestive system > Gut ...
TCTCCCAACGGCGTAAAGAATCCATGAAAGTAGTGGCATTTCACTTCCAACCACCCACTTATGCTACACCTCTGTCTCCTTACAGTGCCAGACTAGAGTGAAGCTCAACAGGGTCTTCTTTCCAAGCTGGTTCTTCGGAGCCTGTTCCTTTGGCAGAGGTTTCGCTAGATAGTAGATAGGGACAGTGGGAATCTTGTTAATCTATTCATGCGCGTCACTAATTACATGACGAGGCATTTGGCTATTCTCTATAGCTCGTAGCGCTACGCTTACCACTCTGTCGGTGCAGTGGCCATGTAATATCCCCTGGCTGGGACTACCTAGTAGGTTTATGATATATTTTCTGGATTTTTTTACATCGATGGACACTTCAACTTCAATACTGACCTCTTCAGTTCCGTCATCATCACAAATTACACTTGACTCACTACAAGAAGGAGTTTCACCTTCCACAGCATCCATGCAGTTCTGTAACACAACCACACATATGGTTGTGCTGTCTCATCATATGAAACAAGACACATGTATTATAAGCATTCTGCACTGCATAAAACTGACAATAGCTGTTTTAGTTTTATAAGTTAACAATTTAATAATACGGCCACCAAACAACCTCCATGCAGAACTCTTTTTCCTCACACCATTATTCCTGCTCCACTGCTCAAGAAATTCCTCACTTTCAGAAAACCTAAATGGTGATGACAAATATAAAACACTGTATATGAAAATGTGAACACAATACACATTGTATCGATATACCAACAAAGCTGTCTGTACTGTGTTGCAGATTACTATGTACAGAACAACCCTCCACTCACTCTTATCATGAGCCTAACAAAAACAATCCAATCCTCCATACCTCCGAGCTCTCCGCCGCGGCTCCCTGAAACATCCGCGACAGGGCTTCGGCCACCACATTTTCAGTGCCGCGGTTGTGTTTAACCCTCAATTTAAGCGCTGCTAGGCGCAGAATCCACCGAACCAGACGGCCCACATCTTTCACCTTTTTCAGCAGCCAGTAGAAGCCGAGGTTGTCACAAAACAACTCAATTTTTTTATGTTCGAGTTATGGTCTACATTTCACACATCCAAACAGTACTGCCAGACCCTCCTTTTAATAAGTGCTGTAACGCCGCTCCGCAGCTGTCAAGACCCTACTGTAATACGCGATGGGGCCCAATCCATCGCCCACTCTCTGTTGGAGAACCGCCGAAACGGCGCGATCACTGGTATCAGTCACTAACACAAATTCTTTACTGAAGTCGGAAGTCTGAAGAATGGGAGCTTCAGATAAGGCACATTTCAGTGACTCAAAAGCCGCTTGATATTGCTCTCACCAAGAGAACACAACTCCCTTTTGAGTTCATTTAACACGGCCAGAATATCCGTATAGCCTCGGATAAAACGAGCATAAAACCCGATCACCCCATTGAATCTCCACAAAGATCTCAAATTTGTTGGACGGGGGTATTGTTGAATTTCCTTGACCCGGTCAGGCAAAATCTTGACCCCTCGGGCCGATAGATGATGGCCCAAATACTTAATGTCAGAGGCCCCCAAAACCATTTTCTCTGAATTCAGAGTGAAGCCAAACTGCTGTAGCCTACGTAGCACTTCCTGCACATGGCCTACGTGTTGTTCCGCGGAGGAAGGATAAACAAGGTCATCCAGAAAATTGAATACATATTCCCCCTTCAAGTCTGCAAATAACTCGTCGACTACTCTGTTCAACCCCTGGCACCCCACACTGATGCTCATCGGCAGCTTATTAAACTAAAAAAGGCCAAAGTATGTACAAAAAGCTGTCACACGCCAACTCTTTGGTGAAAGAGGGATTTGGTAATATGCGGAGTTCAAGTCGAAGACTGAGAAAATAGTAGCACCATTGAACTGTTCAAGAGCTTGCTCTCTAGTTGGGATGGCATACGAGTTGATTACTATTTTCGTGTTGACCTTACGGTAGTCCACTACCATGCGAAACCTGACCGCATTATTAGGGATCAAAATGCCTGACTAGCATAAGGAGACTTCCTGGGCCGTACCACCCCCTGTTCCAAAAGGTCGTTAACCATGGCTTTAAACACAGCCCTAATGGGCGGTGCACACCGATACAGCGAAGCATGCACTGGCGCGGTGTCGGATAATTCTATCTCATAAGGTGTACTGTTCGCCGTGCCCAAGGCCGAAGAAAACAATGCAGAAAACTCTGCAAGTATAGAAGCGGAGCTCACTCCACTCAGCCAACATTCCTTGTTAGTAGCCACCTGGGACAACTTGGCAGTCAAATTTTGGAGGTAACCTTCACCATCACGTTTCTCCTCCCAACAGCAAAACTCTCCACTGCAGTTCGGGGCGAACCCAAAACTGTACTTCTTAGACGCCACGTCTAGCACCATCTTAGTTTTACGTAAAAAATCCGGGCCTAAAATCATAGAAAAAGGACCCCCTTCCATAACACTTTGAACTCGTGGTCCCAGGAGAACTTCAACAACCGCACGTGCAGTTTAACAGCGTCGGTGACCTCGCACTGCGCTCCATTAGCCAAAGAGCAAATCACAGAAAATGAACGAAACTCGTAGGGCTCCCCAGTCAAATTCAAAAATTCTGCTACTTCTAACCGGATACAGCTGAACTGGGAGCCAGTGTCTACCAAAGCTGGAACATTACCCACTTTCAAACTCAACATCATCCATGTGGCGTGACGGAAGGAACCCCCGTATTCTTCTGAATAATAGCGATGTTTACATGTCTGCTGCATCCGAGAATGTCGCCATGGTCATGTCTTGTGTTGTTGGGACATCAGCAGTATATAACAAGTAGAGAATCCGTCCCAGGACGCCGCCTTGTGGTACTCCTGCTCTAATGGGATGGTAATCAGTCTGTTCATCTTGGATTTTAACTTCAATGTAGTGTTCGCTTAGGTAGGATTTTAGGAGGTGGTAGAGGTGTTCAGGGAGACACAGTTTTAATTTATATAGAAGTCCTCTGTTCCATACTTTGCCAAAAGCTTGCTGTATATCGAGGAATACTGTGGTGCACTGTATCTTTTTTCTTTCAATGCTTTCTTTGATTTTGTTGACGACCCTATGGCACTGTCGGATTGTAGAATGGTTATTTGGTAATCCGAATTGGTGTATAGGGAGTAGGCCGTCTATATTTATCGTTTCGTCTAGTCTGTGGCATAAATGTCGTTCGAATACTTTGGACATTATGGGCAAGAGGCTTAACGGCCAGTATGAACTAGCTTCTTTGGGCGGTTTCCCAGGCTTGGCGATCATTATAATTGCGCGTATTTCTATTGGATGGGAAAATAGCAGAGGCGAAACATACTGTTGAAGATAGATGTCAGTAATACTATAGCTTTTCGTGGTAGGTTTTTCATTACTGTGCCATCTATTAGGACATATCCTGACGCATTGTGAGGATTGAGTTGCTTTATAACTTCGTGTACCTGTGTGGATGAAGAAAGCTTTGAGTGGTGGTGACAGCTGGCATGGATTGGAGGTAGGCTTCAATTTCGTTATCGTTCCTGGGATGTGGTGTGAAGACATTTGCAAGATGCTTTGCGAAGTGGTTTGTTTTTTTCATGTTTGAGCGTGCCCAGCTAAAGTCTGGTTTCTTGAGAGGTGGTATGGCCATTGTTGGCTGTTTGAATTTTTTGTGGATTTCCATAATGAATGATCATCAGGTGTTCAGCTTGCAGTTTAGTTTGAATGTGTCGTTCCTGGCTTGACGTATAGCTGAGCGGAGTTTATGAGTGAGTATTCAGGCGTGTTTTGTCGAGTGGGTTTCTAGTATTTTGCCACCTGCTTCGAGCACTGCGTTTTTCGTGTACTAGTTCTTTGATGTGTAGCGCTATGTTGTTGGTTTCCTGGATTGTCTTTTTTTCTCTCCAATGTGGATATCCACGCGGCTTCTTGTGTTAGATGTTAGATGTTGAACTGCATCCTCCAATTCGTTGTTTTCTTTTAGTCTTATATTTATGGTGATATTTTTGTTGATGTAGTCCTGGAGTTGTATCCAGTTGTGTATTTGTTGTAAAGGCGTGGGGGTTGGGTTTTCCAGATTGGGCTGGTGCTTAAGGTGATGATGATTGTACTGTGTTCTAAGCTGGGTTCCATTGTGCTGTATATACAAAATATACCTTTGGTGATTGTGTGGTCTAGTAAGTCCGTGAACTTTTTCAGTTCAGCTGGCCAGTAGGTAGCTCTCCTGTTGACAAGTATTTAAGGTTGTGTTGTATAACGTGTAACATGTTCCTTCCTTTGGGTGTGGTCAGTCTGGATCCCCATGCTGTGTTTGGCATTCCATTCACCAGCCACTAGAAAATGCGGTCCGAGGTGAAGCAGGAAGTCTTCATATTCTTCAGATGAGATTACATGCCTTGGTGGGCTGTAGATTGCAGCAATAGTTACAGTTCTGGGAACGGTTGGTGGTTTTATTATTGTGCTTTGAATTTTATTCATGATATATGGTTCTGGGACGAAGTGCTTCAAAGTTGTTTTGATGATAGTTGAGCCGGCATGAGCTGTCCCATCGGGGTGGTGAGCGAAGTAGATTGTATAGCACGGTATGTTTATGGCAGTTTGTACGGTTGAGTGGCTTTCTGATATTAGCAGGATATCAATTTTGTTGGTAGTTAGAAATAATGAGATTTCTTGAACATGATTATGCAACCCATTGGAGTTCCATGCTGCAATTCGTATCGACTGCGCCATTAGTGCGCTATTTTATTTATAACTTTGGTGAGCATGGTCAATATCGTGCTGTTTTGATTTATGAGTTGGTGACACATGTGTTTGAATTCGTCGAGGAAGGTTGTTAACTGATCTGTTGTATTCGTGTTGCGACTATTAGTGGGTTGAGTCTGTGGTCTTCCAGTAGTTATTTGTGCATAGCTTATGGTGGGTTAGGCATAGTCTGTGGGTCGGTGAGGTATGTTGTGGGTAGTTCTGAGATTGATGCTTTTCTTGGATTGTTTTTGTTTCTTGCGTTTATTAGGTCGTGGTAGACGGCGCAGCCTTTATAATTGGCCGGATGGTTCCCATTCCACATTTGACAGGTGTATCTCGAGTTTTCTTACATGTTGTGTCATGTGGTCCACCGCATTAGACGCAGTTAATGATCTGGTACAGTACGATTTTGAATGGCCATACTCTTGACATCTTCTGCAATGTATAATAGTATGTTTACGTCTGGGTGACTCGACTTTGATTTTGCAGTGTTCTTGGAAGACTAATTTAAAAATATCTTTGTTGTTGCTTTGTGGTTCCAGGTCAACAAAGAAGGGGGTAACGGTTCCTTGCTGTCTCTAGGCGTGACATTTATGATGTTTCTTACTTTGTGCCCGTTCCTGTTTAATTCTTCAGGTATGTCAGTGATCTGTACAGAGTGGTGGAGGGCACGAATGACTATTCTTTAAGCTGGGTCTTGATTTATTTGGTACGTGACAGTCCATACACCTGGTGCCTCAGAATTTTGATATACCCAATATCTGTAATGTTGGTGGCTGTAAATCAGAAGACACACAAATGGTGTCTAGTGTTTGGCATGAGAATAATTACATTTTTGCGTGTCACCGGTGGTGATCCCACTGAAATCCAGTAAAGTATAAAGAAGACTCTCAAATTTCTTCTGTACACTTATGAATTTCATAAGTTTAATTTACTCAAAATAAATCTGTATACATCACTTATAAACCCTTGTTGGATGCAGTAGTACTGTGCACTGCATACAGATAAATTCTGTCTCTGAGAAATAACACGCACACGTTTTGTATTGTAAACCTCTTTCTGATAACCGTTATTCTCACGTTTGTAATGTAGGCCTCCCTATGAGGACGAAATAAGCACACGTTATGATTATAAACCTTCCTATGAGGATTGAATGCACACATGAGTATATAGTGACGCATATGTATGCGGTGCCCGTCTGGTCAGAACTAATACGCACACGTTTTGTAGTGTATGCCTTTGTTTGTGGGCCTCCTTGTGAGGACAATATCAGCACACACAGTAGTGTGAAGCTGAACCCGGTAGACTGATGTGAATTTATTCTTCCTCCCCATGCTTGAAAGAAAGAAATGAACCAGTCTAAACTGGACAAACCCTGTCACGTGGTCAGGAAGGTTCTAGAACATTCTAGATGATTACATCATCTACCAACGCCTTAAAGTAAGCGGTCAGCAGACAGTTACATATTATGATGCAATCCCATGTAATAAATGCACAATTGAAATACTGCACAAATTAAACACAAAATTCTGTCCCTAGCATAAACAGTTGGTCATTAAGAGACTCGAATCTGGTGTTGGTTTTGATCGGCGCTGCCAATTCTGTTGACGTGTGGTGGTTTATTCTTTTCTTTTTATGGCGCGTTGTTTGCCATTCATGTTTCTGTAAAGTTTCTACCATACCACTTAGGTCGAAATCGTGTTCGTTGGTCCATGCATAGTCTGTTGTTGACGATAGACTTTGTTTCGGTGGAGGGTAGGCCTTGTAGGTAGGTTGCATTTAATGGGTCTGCTAGTTGGTTTGCGATAGTTGTATGTGGTGTGAAGTTGTCTTGTTTGAGTGTAGCTGTAGAAATTAAGCATGTACAGTGTCGGGTTCAAGCAGTTATAGTAGGGTTTGTGGTGGTTGTACTTGTGGGTGATTGAGCAGTGGTTGTAATGGCGGTTGTATGTTGATGTGGTGATACGTTATATGTTGATGTGGTGAAAGGCTTCTCTTTAAAGTGAATGTGTTATTTCACACATCACAACAATATGGGCGTTCATCTCTATGTATGCTTTGGTGTTTTCTCATGTCACTCTTTAGAATGAACACATTACAGCAGTAAGGGTGGGCCCTCAGCACTATGTAAACTTCTAACATTTGCTAAGGTGGTCCTCTTTCACGTGTCCCTTGAAGTCGTCGTAACTTCCAGTCCAACTGCGTCCAATTTCCGGTTTCGCTGCAGGACATACCTGTAGACGGTACCGACATTTCGCTTGGTGCCCAACAATCGTATCACAATTCAAGCTTTCCGTACATCCGTAAGCTTGGTACTTGCAGGGGTATTGCACCCGGCAAGCCAAATCCTCTAGAGCCAGGTTTCTGGTGTTCAAGAACTTCTCTTTGCATGTCGGACAGTGGTGCATTTTTGGCTTGCAGATATTACAGATGCTATGACTATTTGCACACAGTATGACAGGTGGCCTCATGTACTCCATACATACCGGACACTCCAGGTGATTCAACAGGCTAAAAGTTATAACAAATTTGTAATGAAGTCAGTATAATAGACTAATATGTAGAAATGTAAGTTAGGATATTAATGAACAATTTTATCCAGCAAAGTCGTTTACCAACAGATGCAGTATAAATAAGCACTAAAATTTACTTTAAATATTATATTTAAACCGCTCTACATGTTTCGATTTACGACCATCATCAGGGAGCTTACACGCGAGCAGATGTTATCCAGATTTGGGTGTAGTATCGTGGGGTTTTATCTTCATCGGTGTAAATGGCGTAACATTTGTGCTGAGAAGTAGTGATATTTGGGTCACTGGTGCAGTTATGATAAATCTTTAATTTTTGTTCTTGGATACACCGCAGATGCCAGTGTGTCGCATGTGCTTTGTACGCTGGATAACTAAGGCTACACACACACACAGAATATGTAATACTTACTGCTCTTTCCACACCAACAATGGTTAACCTTTAGGCGCAGGAATTATTTTTTTAAATTTTAACACATCCTGTATATAAAATGTGAATAAAACAGGAACCAAGTACGTTAGAATTATGAAACAAACAGCATTTTGAAGAGGAAAATACAGAGAGTATATACCATGTTTAAAATATTCAGCACCTATATTTGTTGAATAAATATATAAAATGCAATGTTTAGAGGTTAGCAGTACAATACGACCACTATAGTGGTCGTTAGGCGTCAAAGCGTTAAACGAGCAGACCTCGATATTCTGTCGATATGTACCTACAGTGCCTGTGGTGTTATATCTCAAGTCGCCGGAACTCTCTCTCTTTTCTGAGTCCCTCTGTTGTCCGCTTGCTACTTCTGTGGCAGGAGCGTTTCCTAGAATTATAAATGGCTGCTTACGTTAAAAATGCCTGTGGTTGTTGTTGACAGTATCTCTTTGTATTCAGATTTACAACTGACAGTATCTCGTTTTATTCATAGTTACAGCTGACAGTATCGTTTCGTATTCATATTTACAGTGACAGTATCGCTTCGTATTCAGATTTACAGCGGACAGTATCGCTTCGTATTCAGCTCTACAGCTGACAGTATCGCTTTGTATTCAGATTTACAGCTGACAGTATCGCTTCGTATTCAGATTTACGGCTGACAGTATCGCTTCGTATTCAGTTTTACAGCTGACAGTATCGCTTCGTATTCAGCTTTACAGCTGACAGTATCGCTTTGTATTCAGTTTTACAGCTGACAGTATCGCTTCGTATTCAGATTTACAGCTGAAAGTATCGCTTCGTATTCAGCGTTACAGCTGACAGTATCACTTCGTATTCAGATTTACAGCTGACAGTATCGCTTCGTATTCAGCTTTAGAGCTGACATTATCTAACACCGCGGCTAATGTTACTACTGTTACTACAACTACTATTATTACATTTTTGATTACAATAGCTGCTACATTCCACAGAAAATGCTCGTAAAATTCTCAGGACAAACCCGGTTCAAATGACAACGCAGTGCATGGCATTATTATACATTAATAAGATTTACTTCCACATGCTGGCTACAAGATGTCTTGTATTTCTTATTATTACATAATGCTGTCAAAGTTTACAAAAGGATAATGAAAGAATATTCTGCTGTTTCTACAAATAAATTGCACTGATGATAAAAATGTTTTGTTGCACTTTTTACCAGTTGCCACTCTTGCTGTTGTGTCCATTTGGCTCCAATTCGGCACTACAGCTTCACAAACTTCTATCCAAAAGTTTTCTTTGCAGTGTTTGTCGCTGTATTCTGGTGTCGCCTTATATTGTACAGTGCCGGCCTCTTCTCCACCTCAGTTATTAATCCATCACTGTCAAAAATCTTGTAGTCTAGATCCATGACGTTTGCACTTGCTTGGAACGGCACGGGAAGACTGGTTGGTGGCCGTGCGGTTGTTTTGCCGCTCGTGCGCGCAACCAGGTATGTTCTTTCGTGTTCCATTGCCACCGCCAACCGCAGTGCGGCCACCGCACCGCACGGGTAAAGAAGCGTGTTGCGTTTATTTAAACGCTGCCGTGAAACAACCGTTCGTGCGCTCACTTCCATTTAAAAACGGGAAGTTCCATTCCTGCGGCCGCTGCGGCAAAGAGCCGCTCGTGCGCGCTAGCCCTAATAAGGCGGGTCTCCACCACGAATACAACCGCTAGCCCTTCCGAATTTTCGCACTTATAAATCTTGTAATTTGGAACTCTAAATCCCTTTTGTCGCCCAGCAAAAGCTATCTCTAATCGTGACTCAACAACCAAATTATTAAACTTATTATTATGTGATTCAATATAACTAATATCAATTTGCGTATGTTCCTTAAAAAATCCGTCTACTGTCTCGCATGCGTAACGCTTAGACCCTTCTAGTGCTGCTGGATGCGACGCATGCAATAGATGAATTAACAAAAATGTAAATTCCTTAACAGTGTTCCTTGTTCCTTGGCAGCAGAGAGGTGGTCCTTCCGAAGAGTAGTTCTAGAATTCCTAAAGAAACATCGCGACGCTGCCACCATTTGTTATATACAGGTCGAATGTTAAAGGTACTCGTTCTTAATAAACACCAAGTAACTATTTTAACTATATAAATATATTGTAAATAAAGAAAAAAACAAACAAAACAATATAATTTCATAAACTTAGTTCTGTCACTCTAATACCTTTACTTTCCTACTCATCGGCTACTGTTCCTTAGCGTCTTGGCTGAGAGCTAGCAAACTTTACACACAAAACAAGATGACCGTAGTCAGCATCTTAGAACGATGATTCCAGTGTTTTGTGGCCACATGTACAATTCTGGACAGGATCTCCCCTGGTTCTTAGTTCGTCTTCAAAATGTTCACAGTAAAAAATCAGAATGTTCAGTCTTCAGCCAAGATTATTTATCATTTCTCGCTTCCACGTAGTCTTCAAATACAGACCGCCCCCTTTTTGGAAAAGAATTATCCATTGGTGGATCAGACCCATACAATACCAAATCAACTTTAATACAGAACAACCGATTGGGACTTCTTCATTGTCATCATATCCTGGTCAAAGATCTTATACATCCTCTTACGAACTTGTTTACAGAATTTAGTCGGGAAACACAAGACTTTCCACAGCTGGCATGATGCAATAAACTGTGGTAAGAGAGTTTGTGAAACACTTTTGTGGTTAACCAAGCTGATGCATTTAAGTTAAACGTACCACAGTTTCCTCTTGACTCCACGTGTAAAAGAAAACTTGTAAAACTTCCAAGACATAACATTCTCTCTCAAGTGGCCAAAACTAATTCCCAAGCACGGTCAGTCAGCATCTTAGGTTTAGGCAGTATTGGTGAAATTGTTATCGCTTCTGGATTTTCTTCCTCATCTTCTATATTGCCTTCTGTAGTTCCATTGTCCGAAGTTGTTACACATGCCTCACTACCGGAATCTTGTTCATCTTTGATTAAACACATGCAGTTCCCAGGATCAGTTAGTGGAGATGTCATTGGCTCATGATCTTCTCCATCTGTCACCTCAGTGATTCAGTTTGTAGTGTATGTCGGAATGGGGCTTGACTTCCACCAAATTTTATCTCGACATATACTACGGGAAACATGCTGTCGTTCCTCAGCCGTTGCGAATGGTTCTTCAACACGAGAAGTCTTCTGTTTCTAGTACATTGTTTCATACTTTTGAAACGGGATGCATGATCTGCACTGGTCCACATTTGTCACCGTAAGTGCCTCCTCCATGTTTATGTGGAAATGACACAAGGTGTCACTGTAAAACAAGGCATGTGGAGGTGCTCAGTTGTACACCAGTTAAGCAAACCTAGTGTCCCTCTGTCATGTAACATGTGTAAAGTAAGAACCAAGACAAGCAATGTACCAGGCATTGTAATATCACAAACAGATGATGGTCCTTCATCCCTTCAGGCCAAGTACTGCCACTGTAACAGGTTTGTTCATTCCACCAGCAGTTGGTTGACTCCTGTGAAACACAACACAATCACAATTAAACAGCTGCTGTCTATGTTGATAAACTGGACTCATTTTCCTACATTTCTGGGAGCTCCATATAGTTACCAAGACAGAGCTGACCAGGTGGCACCTAATATTGTGAGTCCTCAGTATGCAGCATACTGCATGCCTTTCTACTGACACCTGATATACTGAGGAATCTTTTCAGAATTTATAAAACCGTAGTTTCACTCTTCCTGCACCTTACACACAAATTTACACTGCAAAACAAATGATACAAAACTTTGGAACACTACTGCATATGCAAATGGACACATGACTTTCTTGCTGAGACATGAGAACACCTCAGTAGCTGACAGACCAAAAATCCCAA
>Ga0123355_10016782_pt1 | contig 11554 bp, 10 predicted proteins | sample TergutEmb28metaG_3_FD_89872 | JGI IMG/M metagenome (GOLD analysis project Ga0123355, IMG submission 89872) | Embiratermes neotenicus P1 segment gut microbial communities from Petit-Saut dam, French Guiana - Emb289 P1 | ecosystem: Host-associated > Arthropoda: Insects > Digestive system > Gut ...
GACCGGGTGATCGCCGTGCTGCCGTTCTTTCACATCTACGGGCTCGTGGTGCTGATGAATCTGTCGCTTTACCGCGGCGCCACGGTCGTGACGATGCCGCGGTTCGACCTGGCCCAATTCCTGCGCGCCGTACAGGATTACCGGATCACGCGCGCCTACGTGGTCCCGCCGATCGTGCTGGCGCTGGTCAAGCACCCGTTGGTCGACGAGTTCGACCTGTCGAGCCTCGAGTTCGTAAATTCGGGAGCCGCCCCACTGTCCGCCGAGCTCGAGGCCGCATGCGGACAGCGGCTGGGTTGCCAGATGCAGCAGGGCTACGGCCTGACCGAGACGAGCCCCACCACCCACTGGGTCACCGACGAGCCGGCGTGGCAGAAGGCGGGGTCGATCGGGCCCCCGCTCCCGAATACGGAATGCCGGATCGTCGACCTCGCGACAGGCGAGGACGCCGCCGACGGCGCGGCCGGCGAGCTCCTGATCCGCGGCCCGCAGGTGATGAAGGGTTACCTCAACAACCCCCAGGCGACGACTCGCACGATCGACCCCGATGGCTGGCTCCACACGGGCGACATCGCCAGCGTCGACCCGGACGGCTCGACGCGGATCCTCGACCGCCTCAAGGAGTTGATCAAGTACAAGGGCTACCAGATCGCCCCCGCCGAACTCGAGGCGCTGTTGCTGACACATCCGGCGATCGTCGACGCGGCAGTGATCCCGCTCCCCGACGAGGAGGCCGGCGAAGTGCCGAAGGCGTTCGTCGTCGCGAGCGAGCCAATCTCCTCGCACGACGTGATCCGGTTCGTCGCGGAGCACGTGGCCCCGTACAAGACGGTCCGGGCCGTCGAGATCGTCGAGGAAATCCCGAAGTCGCCGTCAGGCAAGATCCTGCGCCGCGTGCTGATCGAGCGCCAGCGGACCGCGCCGGCCCTGGCGCGACCGAAGCCGCGTTCGCCGCCCGGCTCAAGCTAGCCGGCTACCAGGGGGCGGGTCGATCAGTGCCGCGCCCCGCAATGAGAGGAGAGGATTGTGACCGTTAGACGAGTGCTGACAGCCGTGGCTGTCGCGATATTCACAGCCGCGCCAGTCGCGCTGACAGCAGCCCCCGCAAGTGCCAAGGCGAAGCACCCAAAGCACGCAACTGCCAAACGCGTGAGGCACGAGGGTGAGAGAGGAACTGGAGTTCCAGCGGTGAGGCCCGGGTCGGACTACCTCGCGCTCGGGGACTCGGTGACGTTCGGCTACGAGGAGTCCTCGGTCGTCCCGCCGCCCAACTACAGCGACGCCTCGAGCCTGGTCGGGTACCCGGCGATGCTCGGCTCCGAGCTGCGCCTGAACGTGGCCAATGCCTCGTGCCCGGGCGAGACGAGCGCCAGCCTGATCGATGCGACCGTCATCAGTAACGGTTGCGAGAACACCCTGGGCCAGCCGGGCGGGTATCGGACGGCCTTCCCCCTGCATGTGAACTACACAGGCTCCCAGCTAGCGTTTGCGGTGTCCTATCTCCGCTCGCACCCTCGTACGCGCCTCGTGTCGCTGATGATCGGCGCCAACGACGCGTTCGTATGCCAGGAGACCACGGCGGACCAGTGCGCCGGCGCCGGCGAGCTGCAGGGAGTGCTCACCAGCATCGGGAACAACGTCGCCGCGATCCTGTCGACGATCCGGCACAGCGCGCACTATCAGGGTCAGATCGTGATCGTCAACTACTACTCGCTGGACTACGCGTCCGCGGCCGACAACGCCCAGTCCGAGGCGCTCAACACCGCGATGGACACGGCTGCCAAGCCGTTTGGCGTGGAAATCGCCGACGGGTTCGGCGAATGGCAGGCGGCGTCCGTTCACTCCGCCGGCAACCCGTGCACCGCGGGACTGTTGACGCAGCTCTCGGGAGGCGGCTGCGGCATCCACCCGAGCCTGGCCGGCCAGGCGCTGCTCGCCCAGTCGGTGGAGGAGGCAATCGCGTTCAAATAGTGCGGAGTGGCTGGTCCTGAGGAGCACCGCCGCCCTTTGGCCCCGCGAGGCCAAAGGGCGGCCGCTCAACTGAAGCGCTGGACCGGTCGACGGCGCCCGTCGATGTAGGCTGCCTGAGCGTATGGATCTCACGTTCACGCCGGCTGAAGACGCATTCCGCCAGGAGCTCCGCGCCTGGTTGCAGGCCCACGATCCGGGCCCCGAACCCACCGATGAGGACGCGCATTTCCACTGGCGGCTGCGCTTCCAGCGCCAGCTGAACGACCGGGGCTGGGCCGGGGTCGACTGGCCGGCCGAGTTCGGTGGGCGCGGCGGGACGGTCACGGAATCCGCGATCCTGTTCGAGGAGCTCGCACTGGCCTCGGCGCCGCTGCCCGCCAACGTCCTGGGGCTGCTGCTGGCGGGCCCAACCCTGATGAAGTGGGGTACTGAGGAGCAGCGGGAGCGCTACCTGCCGCCGATCCTCTCGGGTGACGAGGTGTGGTGCCAGGGGTTTTCCGAACCCGACGCGGGCTCGGATCTCGCTGGGCTCAAAACGCGGGCGGTCCGCGACGGCGACGACTGGGTAGTCACCGGTCAAAAGGTGTGGACGAGCGCCGCCCAGTATTCGAAATGGTGCCTGCTGCTGGCACGCACGGATCCCGATGCACCGAAGCACAAGGGTCTGACGTACTTCATCCTCGATATGGAGCAGGCGGGCGTCACGACCGTACCCCTGCGCCAGATCACCGGTGCCGCCGAGTTCAATGAGCTCTTTATCGAGGCGGCGCGGATTCCGGCGAACCGGGTCATCGGCGGTGTCGGCAACGGCTGGAAGGTCGCGCTCACGACCCTGATGAACGAGCGAGCGGGCCTCGGGTTCTTCCACCAGGTCGCGATGCGGAAACTGCTTGACCGCCTCGTCTCGGAACTCGCCAGGCGTGAGCTGCTCGATGACGCAGAGGTGCGGGCGCAGGTCGCCGACCTGCACGCACGGACCGAGATCCTGCGGTTCACGGCCTACCGCAGCCTCTCTGCCACCGAGAAGTACGGGCAGCCCGGACCCGAGGGTTCGCTGCTCAAGTGGATGTGGTCGAGCACCAACCAGCAGCTCACACAGTTCGCCGTCGCGACGCTCGGGCCGCGCGCCCTGTTCGACGATGACCGCTGGAGCTACGAGCTCCTGCGCGCGAGGGGCAACACGATCGAGGGCGGCACGACCGAGATCCTCAAGAACATCGTCGCCGAGCGCGTGCTCGGCCTGCCGAAGGGACGCTGAGATGGAATTCGAACTCAGCGCCTCTCAGAGCGACATCCAGCGGACGGCTCGGGAATTCCTCGCCGTGCGCGTCACCCCTGAACGCTTGCGGCGGGCGGCCGACGAACGAGCGCGCGACGATGATCTGTGGCGCGAGATGTGCGAGCTCGGGTGGCCCGGGATCGCGATCGACGCCGAGCACGGCGGCGCCGGCCTTGGGTCCGTCGAGCTATGTGTCCTGCTCGAGGAGGCGGGTGCCGCGCTCGCGCCTGCACCCCTGCTCGAGACCGCCTGCGCGGCCGCGGTGATCGCGCGCGCAGGCTCGCCGGAGCAGCGCCAGCGCTGGCTACCCGAGCTGGTCGGTGGCGCCGCTGGCGCGCTCGGTATCACTGACCGGGACGGCTCGACCTTCGTCGCCGGCGACGCGACCGCGGCGGTGCTGGTGCGTTTTGACGGGCACGACGCGTACCTGGTCGAGGGGCCCTTCGCCGACGCTGCGGAGGCGACAATTGACCGTCTCCGCGGCTACTGTGCCCTCACCGCCGCGGGCGAGCCGCTCCCCGGCGATAGCGCCCTCCCCGAGGCGGGGATCGCGGTGGCGGCGATCGCGGTGGCGGCCGAGCTGACGGGGGTCTGTCAGCGAGCGCTCGACAAGACGGTCGCGTACGTGAAGGAGCGGCGCCAGTTCGGCGTCCCGATCGGGAGCTTCCAGGCCGTGGCGCACCGCTGCGCCGAGATGCTGCTGGCCACCGAGAGCGCTCGCTCGGCCACCTATTACGCGGCGTGGACTGCCGATGCCCGTCCCGAGAAGCTGATCGAGGGCGCCGCGCTGGCCAAGCTGACGGCATCGAGGGCTGCCCTTGAGGTGACCTCCTCCGCGATCCAGGCGCACGGCGGGATCGGGTTCACCTGGGAAGCCGACCTTCACTGGTGGTACAAGCGGGCGCAGATGTCGGCGCAGCTGCTCGGCGGTGTCCGCCACCACCGCGACCGGCTGGCGGCGCTGATTGCCGAAGAGCACGCCCAGGTGGCCGATGGCGGAGCCACGCACGCGCCGACGGCCCAGATCGAGCACCTGCGCTGACGCCCGGCGTCCGTTTGTAACGATTGTGTGGCTGCTGGTATAGCTTGGGCGCGTGGCGGCAAGGGAGCCCCCGACAGGTCTGGAGGTGCGAGAAGCGACGGTCCGCTTCGGCGGAATCACCGCGCTCGACGGCGTTTCGCTCGACGTCGGCCCCGGCGAGGTGGTCGGCGTGATCGGTCCCAACGGCGCGGGCAAGACGACGCTCTTCAACCTGATCTGCGGGTTCGTCACGCCAGAGTCAGGAGCTCTGAGCTGGCGTGGACGGTCGCTGGCCCGCGTTCATCCAAGCCAGCTCGCCGCGTTCGGGATCGCCCGCACGCTCCAGGGGGTCGGGTTGTTCGAGCGCCTGACCGTGCTGGAGAACGTGATGGCGGGCGCCGAGCGCTTCCGGCGAACGCGGCTGATCAGCGCGGTGCTGTCGCTGCCCACATCGCACGACAGAGCTCGATCCGCGCTCAGGCGCGTGGGGTGTGAGCAGCACGCCGATCGCCTCCCGGGGACGCTTCCCTATGCGGTCCAGAAGCGGGTCGCGCTGGCGCGAGCGCTCGCCTCGGAGCCTGAACTGCTGTTGCTCGACGAGCCGGCCGGTGGGCTGGACGCCGGCGAGCTGTCCGAGTTGGCGGACCTGATCGGCTCCCTGGGCAGCGGGATTGCGGTGATGCTGGTGGACCACCACATGGACGTGGTGACATCGGTCTGCAACCGGATGGTGGTGCTCGATTTCGGGCGCGTGATCGCGTCTGGTCCGCCGTCCGAGGTGCGGCGTGACCCGCAGGTCCTCGACGCATATCTGGGTCGTGAGGCGAGCGGCGCCGTAGCGCCAGGCCCACCGGAGAGCGGCGATGCTCGTCCTTGAGGATCTGACGACCGACTACGGGCCCGTCCGCGCCGTCGACCACGTCTCCCTGCGGGTGCCGCCCGGATCGGTGACCGCCGTGCTCGGTGCCAACGGCGCGGGCAAGACATCTCTGTTGCGGACGGTCAGCGGGCTCGTGCGCCCCAGCGCAGGTCAGGTGACGTTCGACGGACAGGTGATCACACGTTTGCCGGTGGAGGGGATCGTACGGCGAGGGATCTCGCACGTACCCGAGGGCCGCGGAGTGATCACGGAGCTGACGGTGCAGGAGAACCTGCGGCTGGGTGGGCTCTGGCGCGGGCGGGAGGCGGCGCCGCTGACGGAGATCTACGAGCTCTTCCCACGCCTGCAGGAACGGTCCGGACAGCTGGCGGCGAGCCTGTCGGGTGGCGAACGGCAGATGCTGTCGATCGGCCGCGCGCTCGTCGCACGGCCGCGCGCACTGCTGCTCGACGAACCCTCGCTCGGCCTGGCCCCGCTGGTGGTCGCCCAGATCATGGCGCTGGTCCGGCGGCTGGCCGATTCGCTCGGCCTGGGGGTGCTGCTGGTCGAGCAGAACGCGCGCAGCGCGCTGTCGATCGCCGAGCGTGGCGTGGTTCTGAACCTCGGCCGCGTGGTCGCCGACATGCCCGCCTCCGCGCTTGCGGCGGACGAACGCCTGCGGCACGCCTACCTCGGGTTCTGAGCGACGGTGACCGAGTTCATCAACCTGACTTTGAACGGCATCTCCAACGGTGCGGTCTACGCCGCGGTCGCGCTGGCCCTGGTGCTGATCTGGCGCGCGACGCGGATCGTCAACTTCGCTCAGGGCTCGATGCTGATGTTCACCACGTTCATCGCGTTGGCGGTGATCAACTGGACCGGCTCGTACATCCTGGGGCTGGTGGTCGCGCTCGTATCCGGGTTCAGCCTCGGGGCGGTCGTCGAGCGGGTGCTGATCCGGCGGGTGGAGGGCGGCCCACCGCTGAACGCGGTGATCGTGACGCTCGGCCTGTACACGCTGCTGGTCGCGGTGGCCGGGATGATCTGGGGCAATACCCCGCGCGCGTTTCCGGCTGCGTTCTCGATCCGCGGGTACGAGGTCGGCGGCACGCGGCTGCTGTTCGCCCCCAACGACACCTTCATCGTGGGGGTCGTGATCGCGGTGGCGCTCGCTCTGGCGCTGCTGTTCCGGGCCACCAACCTGGGACTGCAGATGCGTGCGGCGGCGTTCCGGCCCGAGGTCGCACGCCTGCTCGGGGTGCGGGTCGGGCGGCTGTTCACGCTCGGGTGGGCGCTGGCGGCGGTCGCCGGGTCGCTCGCTGGCGTTCTGATCGTGCCGTCGATCTTCCTCGGGCCCAACAACTTCGATCCGATCCTGATCAGCGGCTTCGTGGCGGCCGTGATCGGAGGTCTCGACAGTCCGCCCGGCGCGCTGGTGGGCGGGCTTCTGCTCGGGCTCGCGTTGTCGTATGTGTCGGGGTACGAGGGCTCCGCGCTGGTCCCGCTCGCGGCACTGGCGATCCTGGTGATCGTCCTGATGGTCCGCCCGACCGGCCTGTTCTCGGCCACCAAGGAGCGGCGCGTGTGACCGTCGTCGAAGCTCGACGGGGGCGGCTCCGGGCAGCGCGCGCCGGGCGCCTGCTCGCCGGCAGCACGCTGGTGAGATCGCTGGGGCTGGTGGTCGCCGGGGCGCTCGCCCTATGGGTCTTGAGCACCTACCTGAGCGCGTACAACGACCTGCAGCTGGCGACCGGCGCTTACTACTTCGCGGCCCTCGCCGGGCTGACCGTGCTCGCGGGCCGCAGCGGCCAGATCTCGCTCGGTCACGGCGCGCTGATGGCGGTCGGCGCCTACACGGTCGCGCTGCTGGTCGGCAATGAGGGCTGGGCGCTGGTCCCGGCGCTCGCCGCGTCGGTGGGAGTCACCGCGCTGGTCGGGTTCCCGGTTGGCCTGGCGGCAAGCCGGCTTCGCGGACCGTACCTGGCCGGGGCCACGCTAGCGTTCGCCGTCGGCCTGCCGGCGCTGGCGGACAAGTTCCCGGCCACGTTCGGCGGCGAGAACGGGTTGGTGATCAACCCGCCGATCCCTCCGGGGTGGCTGGGCTCGGGCTTTCCGCTCGAGCGCTGGGAGGCGTGGATCGCGTGCGCGGGCGCGCTGCTCGTCGTGTTCGTGCTCTACAACCTCGTCAACAGCGGCTTCGGCCGCACGATGCGTGCCGTACGCGACGACGAGATCGCCGCCTCGCTGTGCGGGATGCGGGTCGGACGCACGCAGACGATCGCGTTCGTGGTCAGCGCCGGGTGCGCGGGGCTCGGGGGCGGCTTGCTGTGCGTCGTCCTGCAGCTCGCCACGCCGGGAGCGTTCCCGTTGCAGCTGTCGCTGTCGCTGCTTACCGGAGTCGTCGTTGGTGGGCTCGGGTCGCTGGTCGGGGCGATCTGGGGGGCGGCGCTGCTCGTGTTGCTGCCTAGCTGGAGCAACGACATCGCCAACTCGTTCTCGTTGTCCACCAACGTGAAGGCAAACCTCCCGCTGGCGATCTACGGCCTGGTGCTGATCGCCGCGATACTCGTGTGGCCGACCGGGATCCAGGGAGGCGCCCGAGCCCTGGGGCGGTGGCTGCGCAGCGTCTGGGCGCGCGGCGGCGTGGCCTAGCGGTGCAGCCGACCGGATGCCGGGCGCGGCACCGGCTGACTGGGCGACCGCTCGCCGCCGGTGACGGGAACGCCGAGCAAGGCGGCCTGGACCGCTCGCAGCAGCTCGTGATCGCCACGGATCCCGCGGTCGTTGTAGATAAACGCCTCGGCCAACCGCACGATCGCGTAGGCGAGTGTCTCGGGGTCGGCCGGCGGATCGTAGTGCCCCGCTGCGACTTCGCTGACGATCAACGCCCGGACGGTCGACACCGCCCGGGGATGCACGACTCCAGACCCTGAGGTCAGGATCCGCAGCGCGGTGGCCGGCTCCTGCTCGATCAATCTGCGCAGCGCGGACGCCCGCGAGAGGTCGCGGTTGATCTGGTCGAACACCTCGAGCAGCCCCGGCGCGCCGCGGGTGCCGACCGCCTTACGCTTGCGGGCGATCATCTGCTGAAGCTGGGTGGCGATCACCTCCCCGAGAAGGTGCTCGCGCGAGCCGAACCAGCGGTAGATCGTGGCCCGGCTCAGCCCCAGACGCCGGGCCACGACGGTGAGGTCGACACGCTCTCCCGACAGGTACTGGGCGGTTACCGCGTCCAGCACCGCCGCTGACGACGCGGTCGGCGGCCGCCCCCGTCGTCTGCCCGACGGCGCCCTCGGCTGACGCTGTTGCATCCCCGTTGCCGTTGCCACAATAAGAGCCTAGTATTTGAAACGTCTGAGGTGGTACGTATCGAAATGGCCGTGTGCCGTTCGGTTGTGCCAACCCACTGTGGAGGAGGAGAAGCATGGGAAGAAGAAGCAATCGGCTGCTCGCCGCCGCGGCGACGGCCGCGATACTTTCGCTCGTTGCCGCCGGCTCGAGTTCAGCCAGCAGCGTGCCGGGGGTCACGGCACACAGCATCACGTTTGGCACGCATCAGCCGCTGACCGGCCTCGCGGCGCCGGGCTACAGCGAGATCGCGCCCGCCTCGCAGGCGTTCTTTGACTACGTCAACGCCCACGGCGGCGTGTACGGGCGCAAGATCCATCTGATCATCAAGGACGACGCGTACAACCCGGCCAACACGGTCAGCGTCGTGCACCAGCTGGTGTTGCAGAACAACGTGTTCGGCATCTTCGAGGGTCTGGGCACGCCGACCCACACCAAGGTGGTGAGCTTCCTCAACGCGTCGAAGATCCCCGACCTGTTCGTCGCCTCCGGCTGCGCGTGCTGGGACAACGGCACCTCTCAGCCGATGACGTTCGGATGGCAGCCGAACTACACGATCGAGGGCAAGATTCTGGGGCAGTACATCAAGCAGCACTTCGCCGGTAAGAAGGTCGGCGTGCTGTACCAGAACGACGACTTCGGGACCGGCGGGCTGGCGGGAATTCAGGACGAGGTCCCCGCCTCACAGATCGTCGCCAAGCAGGGCTACGAGCCTGGCACGACGACGCTTGCGCCGCAGATCACCGCGCTCAAGGCCTCCGGGGCGAGCGTCCTGGTGGACTTCACCGTGCCCACCTATACGGCGATCGCCCAATTGACGTCGTTCACCCTGGGCTGGAAGCCCCAGCTGGTGATCTCCAGCGTGGGCATCGACCCGACCACCGTGGCCGGGCTGCTGAAGTCCATCTCCAAGGGCAAGGCCTCCGGGACCGGGCTGATCGAAGGCGCGATCACCGACGGCTACCTGCCGTCCAACACCGACACCTCCAACGCCTGGATCCGGCTGTTCAGGAAGATCCGCGCGAAGTACGACCCGAGCGCGCCGTTCGACGGCAACGTCGAATACGGGATGGCGAACGCATACACGCTCGTGCAGGCACTGCAGGCGGCAGGCAAGAACCTGACCCGCCAGGGTCTCGTCAACGCGGTCAACCAGGACGGCTCCAAGTGGACCGGTCCGGGGCTGGTCCCGTTCCGCTACAACGTCCACCAGCACGGCGGATACGCCGGCGCGGAGGTTGGGCAGGTTCGCAACGGCAAGATCGTCCTCTTCGGAGGGCCGCTGGTGACGTCACCGACCCCCAGCGGCGCGATCAAGCCGTACAAGGGCAAGCAGCCGGCACCACCCAAGACCGGGATCCCCAGCAAGTGACGGGCTGGCTCGAGGTCAGGACAGTCCTGACCTCGAGCCGCGCACCCAACCCGACTGGATCGAGCTGTCGAGCAGGACGTTCCGGGTCCCGATGAGGCCGATCAACCACCTGGAGGACGCGCGCCGATGAGCCGCGTCGATCGCGATCCGCCCGAGACGCCGATCGTCGAAGGTGCTGAGCCCCGCCTCGTCGGTGCGCTGCTTGCGAGGGCGCTACACGACCGGCGATGGGCGGACTGCGAGGTGGCGCTGATCCCAGGCGGAAAGTCGAACCTCACCTACCGTGTGTGGTCAGACGCAGGCGAGGTGATCCTGCGCCGGCCGCCGCTCGGGCACGTGCTTCCGACCGCGCACGACATGGGCCGCGAATACCGGGTGCTGAGCGCCCTCCGTGGAACCGCGGTGCCGGTTCCCCGAACGCTGCTGCTCGGGAGCGACGATTCCGAGCTTGGAGTCCAGTTCTACGTGATGGAGCGGACGGTCGGGCACATCTGCCGCGATGATCTGCCGCCGGGCTACGCCGAGACGCCCGCCGAACGGGCCGCCATTGGCGAGGCACTCGTCGAGGTGCTGGCGACGCTGCACGCGATCGACCCCGAGTCTGTCGGACTCCGGGAGTTCGGCCGGCCGGAGGGGTTCATGGAGCGGCAGGTGCGCCGCTGGTCGGGGCAGTGGGAGCGCTCGAAGACGAAGGAGCTTCCCGTGCTCGACGACCTGCGCGACGCGCTCTCGTCGTCCGTGCCCGCAGCGGCGCAGACCTCGATCGTCCATGGCGACTACCGCCTGGACAACACGATGTTGCATCCGACGACGCCGGGCGAGATCGTCGCGGTGCTCGATTGGGAACTGAGCACGCTGGGTGACCCGCTCACCGACCTCGCAACGTTGTTGGCCTACTGGAGCGAGGACGATGACGACGAGGTGCTGATCCGAGCAAGGCTCTGCCCGCCTGTGACCGCGGCGCCGGGATTCCCGACCCGCGCCGAGGTGATTCAGCGGTACGGGGAGCTGACGGGCCTCGACGTGTCCGGGATCGGCTGGTATCTCGCGTTCGCGTTCTTCAAGCTGGCGATCATCTGCCAGGGCATCGTGGCGCGGGTCGCAGGCGGGGCGATGCTGGGTCCCGGCTTCGACCTTCCGAACGGCATCGTGGAGGCGTCGATCAGTGCGGGCCGACGCCATCTCGATCTCTCTGAAACGACATGATGCTGTCTTCAGTTGAGGACGTCGGGCGTCCCCGGCACCAGTGTGTCCCCTGTGATCGACTTTTGGGAGTGTGATGGACTTCGCGTTCGACGAGAAAACCACTGAGCTGCGCGAGCGCCTGCTCGTGTTCATGGACGAGTGTGTCTACCCCGGCGAGTCTCGTTTCCGTGAGGAGGTCCATCGCGCCGAGAACCGGTGGGCAACGCCGCCGGTGCTGGAGGAGCTCAAGACCGAGGCGCGCGGTCGCGGCCTTTGGAACCTGTTCCTTCCACGCACGCACGAGCACGGTGCGGGTCTGACGAACCTGCAGTACGCGCCCCTCGCCGAGATCGTGGGGCGCAGCCCCTGGATCGCCCCGGAGGCGATCAACTGCTCGGCGCCGGACACAGGAAACATGGAGCTGCTGTCGCTGTTCGGCACCGAGCAGCAGCAGGCACGCTGGCTCGAGCCGCTGCTCGACGGGCGGATCCGCTCGGCGTTCTCGATGACTGAGCCGGA
>Ga0123355_10016783_pt1 | contig 11553 bp, 17 predicted proteins | sample TergutEmb28metaG_3_FD_89872 | JGI IMG/M metagenome (GOLD analysis project Ga0123355, IMG submission 89872) | Embiratermes neotenicus P1 segment gut microbial communities from Petit-Saut dam, French Guiana - Emb289 P1 | ecosystem: Host-associated > Arthropoda: Insects > Digestive system > Gut ...
CCCTGCTATAATGTACTTGTTCAATAAGCACACTATATGGAGGTGTCCACATTGGATATTATCATCAGCAGCAGCACCAGTAAGCCAATATACGAGCAGATCACTATGCAGATAAAGGCCATGATCATGAGTGGAGAGTTAGAGGCAGGAGCGCCGCTTCCGTCCATGCGCGCACTTGCAAAATCAATCCATGTAAGCGTCATTACCGTCCAAAAGGCATATGAGGATTTGGCACGTGACGGCTTTATTGACACGACTGTCGGACGCGGTAGTTTTGTCGCAGCACAAAACAAGGACTTTATTCAAGAAGAGCAGCAGCGCAGGGCAGAAGAACATCTGCAAGAAGCTGCTGAAATCGGGCGAACAAATGGCATTCCTGTGGACAAACTCATTGAATTATTAAAGATATTTTTCCAGGGAGACGAATAAATATGAATACAATTTTAGAAGTTCAAAACTTGACAAAAACATATGAAAAATCGGATTTTTCCTTAAATAATGTTTCCTTTTCCATACCCAGCGGATCAATAATGGGTTTTGTAGGCGAGAATGGCTCAGGCAAAACCACAACAATCGGCTGTATCCTTAACACACTAATAAAAGACAGCGGAACGGTTAAAATTTTTGGAAAAGAAGTGGCTGACGACAGCACTGACATCCGTAATGATATAGGTGTTGTTTATGATACAAACTGCTTCCCTGAACACTTGACACCGGCAAACATATCTTCGGCTATGCGGCAGATTTATTCAAAATGGGATAATGAGTTATTTAAGGAACACTTACGCAAATTCAAACTTCCGGAAAAGCAGAAGATTAAGGCTTTTTCAAGAGGGATGACCATGAAGTTGGGTGTCTCGGTTGCACTCGCACATCATCCGAAGCTTTTGATTTTGGACGAAGCAACGAGCGGGTTAGACCCTATTGTTCGTGACGATATACTGGATACATTTTTAGACTTTGTGCAAGATGAAAGCCATTCTATCTTTCTATCCTCGCACATAACGAGCGACCTGGAAAAAGTAGCTGATTATATCACCTTTATCCATGACGGCAGCATTATCCTCAGCGAGAAAAAAGATGATTTGATTTACAATTATGGGGTCATGCGTTGCAAGGCTGCTCAGTTTGAGGAAATTGACAGGGCCGATATGCTCGCATATCGAAAGCACGATTATCAAATTGACGTGCTCGTTTCCGACAGAAAAGCTGTCGAAAAGAAATATCGGGATGTTGTCATTGACAACATAAGCATTGAAGAGATTATGCTCATGCTCGTGAAGGGAGAGAAACAATAATGATGAATAGAACTCATCCAATCAGAGGACTTTTGATATATTCTTTTTACTCTGTGCGGAGCAATTTGCAAATCGCACTCCTACTCACCTGCGCTTTGGCTGTTGCTTTGCTCATCACAGGTAATACCTGGGTTTATAACTTTTTTGTACTTTCAGCTATAGGCATACCACCGTACCTGATCATGATCAGTATGGGTGCCAAAAATCAATTGCAATGGGAAAAGTATCAGGCATCTATGCCGCTGAGACGAAAAAACATGGTTGCCGCTTTCTATCTGAGCGTGTTGAGTGCTGCATTAGTAGGGCTTGTACTTTGTGGCGTGGTCTTGGGTGTGAGTTTTATATTCCATGAATATATGTTGCATCACGTTACAGAAACAGCATTTGGTCAGCCTGCATATGTTTTCGGCATGGCTTTGCTTATGTTCGCATTGCTTGCTCCTATAGGCAGTACAAAATTTGGCGAAACCAGAGGTGAGATGTTTTTCACGGTATGCTTGGGTGGAGCATTGGGCATTATGCTCCTTATCTCATGGTTAGGCAGTAGAGCGGAAATGTCAGCGGCTGTCATTTCTTTATTGCAACTTATCATAGCGACAGTTGCATTTGTTGTCTCATATCACATCACAAGTAAAATATACGCTGACACAGATTTTTAGATGAAAAACAATACATATCCCCATGAAATGTGACATAAAGGTGTCATGTTTTGTGTGATAGAATCAGGTTGCTGAGCATCGAATTCCATCGCCGCTCGGCAACCAAGAAAAATAGGAGAATTTTTTATGACGCAAAAAATGTTCAAAAGAGTAATCGCTGTTTTAATCACAGCAACGCTGGCACTTACACCGCTTATGGCTATGGCAAGCGCCTACGAAGAGACCGTTGGAGAATTTCCACTCACCAGACAAGTAGCGATTGAGACCGCCGCCGAACTTATGGAGGCGTTGTCCGTACCGGGTATGACTATGGCTGTGGTGGATATAGACAGCGGCTTTACATGGCTTCAGAATTTTGGTTATGCCGATGTGGCAAACCAAGTGCCTGTGACATCGTATACACTATTTAATATAGGCTCAACGGCCAAAGTGTTTACGACCATTGCGATATTGCAATTGGTGGAAGAGGGTATATTAGATTTGGACGAACCGATTGTCACTTATCTTCCCGAATTCAGTATGTTGCCGCACCCTGTTTACGGTGGCGATTACAGAAATATCACCACTAGAATGCTCATCACGCACACATCCGGTGCGCACGAGTATAGCGGCGATGGATTTGCTACGCCTTACGCACACGATAGAACGTTAATGAACAGATTGATGCCCCTGCTTACGGATCTGCATATGCAAAATGTAGAAATGAACCGCATGACTTACAACAATACCGCGTATGCGTTGTTGGGGATACTTGTTGCTAGGCTTACCGGCAGTGAAAATTATTTTGATGGATTTGTGCGTTACACTCAGGAGCATATATTCACGCCTGCCGATATGGTTTCAAGCAGCTTTGAAATAACTCCACGCAACAGACCTTATGTGGCACTGCCCTATGATGATGCCACCACGCTCAGTGAATGGGTTCTTTATGTCGGCCCGACATCTGCGGGCGGTATGGTTTCCAACGCACTTGATATGGCGCAGTTTATGCGTACAATGCTCAGCGGCGGCGGCGAGCTACTCTCGGAAGAGTCCGTACGTGCAATGGCTGAAATTCAGGATTTAGGTATTATATATCCCACATTCGGCCCGGGCAATATGCAGATGGGTCTTGGGCTTATGAGTTTGCCTCGTCCGGGTGGGTTTGTTACCACAGGACATGCCGGCGGACTGCAACACACCACTGAAATGCTCTTGGATTTTGACAATGGCTTCGGTGTCTTCGTGTCGAGCAATAGCATTACAGGTGTGGCGGCAGTGACGCATCTGGCGCTGGCGGCGTTGAGTACCGCTGTATATGAAAAAACAGGTGCACCTCCTGTTCCCACTGTGAATTTAGATGATCGAAACAGATTTGTTCCGCAAGATTTGCAAGAGTTGGTTGGCTGGTACACCATAGCGGGCGAGCTGATCCTGACAGATGACGACACGCTGCTCTTCCCTGCGTTCCAAGTTGGTCTTCTGCCGCTTGAGCTGACGCATGTGGGTAATGGCAGATTCAGTACGGAAATTGGCGTTGAGGTGCATTTTGAACTCATTGGCGAATTGATGTTCTTGTTTTTCGGCGATGAAATGTTGGGCGAAAGAATCTCAGTGTCTCCGGTAAGTGCTGATTTTGAAAAATGGGTCGGTGTATATCATGTGCTTGATGCGGACGGCAATCCGATCATCAACCCATCAACACCTGAATCTATCGTGGGCATCAATGAAAGCGGATTTGCCTATTTCGGTCAGGGCGGTATGATGTTTTTGATGGATCGAGTGGATGGAGATATGTTCCACTTCCCGGGCAGACAAAGAATGTTTGGTTCTGTTGGTGAGTTCAGTATGGATGGTGATGTCGCAACTTTTAAATATAGCGATTGGGTGTTTGTGAGGGCAGACAGCGAGCCTGCCGGTGTAAGCGAAGAACCTACCGTTGAATTGCGCTTTACAATTGGCGATACCGAGTATATTCATAATGGCGTTCGCCGCCAAATGGACAGCGCAGCTTTTCTAGATCTTGCATATGGTAGAACCATGATTCCGCTCAGTGCCATTGCCGAAATTTTCGGTGCACAGGTCAATTGGAATGGTGCGACGCAAACTGCAACGATCACGCTTGGTGAAGTCAGTGTAACTCTTTCAACAGATGTCCCTCTACCGAGCGCAATGGGGCGGTCACACAATATCAGTGGTCGTGTATTTGTCCCAATAGCTTATGTCGCCCATGCCTTTGGGTTTGATGTGCGCTGGGATAGTGGCAATCAGGTTGTAGATATTTTAGGGTAGTGTAGTGTGGGGTAGTGTAGTGTGTTGCTCATGATTTTGTTGTTTCGCTCGGAACGGGTCTCGTCGCCCTACACTTCGCGAAACAAAAAACCATCAGCAACACCCTGTAAGCTTGGAATGAGTGGGTTGTGTGATGTTAGTGCTGTGGTGTGCTTTGAATTGACAATTATCTGTCTAAGGGTTAGTATGTACAAAATGGTTAAAGAGATGGGAGTATTTTGTGGAACATATTAATTTAGATTTGTTACCGGCTGATGGTAATCGTATGCTTGAGGAAGCTTCGGCGGGAAATTTGGTCATTGCGAGGGCAAAGAATGATTTTTTATATGTCCTTGAATTTGATGAGACGTTGCACATGTTTTCTCATACGGTCGGTGCGCCCGGCGGTGGGCAGAAGCAGTTTCCGAAAGATGAAAAGAGTACGGCCATTGTGCGCAAGATTGCAGACTTGGCCGATGCGGTATATAAGGCTGAGTTTGATAAGCATATGAATCTCTATAGTGTTATGGCGACTGCGGAGCAAGCGGTTTTAGAGATGTTTCCGGGGGATGATAGAAGCAGCGATGGCATAGTTGATTTTTCTGTTCCTGAGTCGGAGTAGCCCACTAATCCATTTCAATCAACGCTTGTGCCAGACGCTCAAATCCTTCTGCGGTGTCGCAGATGCTGGTCATGGCCAGCGTGTAGTCCTGTGTTGTGCGTTCGACTTCAATTTTATAATCAAATCGCAGGATGTCTGCAAGTTCAAAGCCGCTTTTTGCGGCTTTTTTTGCACAAATGACTAGCTTGCCGGGATCAAAGTCAAAAAAGCCATGCGGCTTCACATCTGTACCATGACAGAGTACCGAAAGATTACTCAGTTCCATGATAGATTGATCAAAGCGAGCTAGATTTTTTTCGTACGCTCGAAAGAGACTTTCGTGTTGGGTGTCTAATAACCGTAGACAATAATCTATGGATGTCATGAGTACATATGAAGGACTGCTTGTTTGCAGCGTGGACAAAAGGCGCTTGGTCTCCTCTGTATTTGTGCGATTGCTACACAAGTGCAGTAATGAACACTGAGTAAGCGCAGGTAGAGTCTTATGCAAGCTCATGATGACAATGTCTGCGCCGGACGAAGTTGCACTCGGTGGGAATTTTTTGGAAAATCCGAGATGCGCACCGTGGGCACTGTCAACGATCAGAGGGATATTGTGCGCATGAGCGATATCTGCTATTGCGTTTAGGTCACTGACGACACCTTCATATGATGGCGAGGTGACAATGATGAGCTTTATATCCGGATATGTTGTCAAATAATCTGCAATCGATTCTGGGTTGACACTCATTGCAATGCCGGTATGCTCATCGATTTCCGGAGGGATGTAGACGGCTTCGAGTCCGAATAATGCGGCGGCGTTGTCTATTGACCAGTGGTTATTTCTTGAGACAAGAATTTGGTCTCCTCGTGTTGTGTGTGCGCCGATTGCGGCCAGTATGCCCACGGTTGAACCGTTGATTAGCGGAAAAGCTTTGCTTGATCCATAGAGCGTTTCAGCCAGTGAAGAAATTTCAAGCAAAATGCCACTCGGGTTATGCAAATCATCAAATCCGTGGATTTCGGTGATGTCGAGGTCGAATGGTAATTTGGGCGCATGGGGGGCAGACATGCCCTTGTGTCCGGGCATGTGCATGGGGTAAGTTTGGCTATGAGTGTAATCGAGTACTTTATCGTATAGCATAGTGTCTCCTCAGTTACAGTTCAGAGGTTATCCGGAAATCATCCATTTTTGTCATTCTGAGGGAGCTTGCGACCGAAGAATCTTAAAACTCAGTAAGTTGGTAGAGCAAGATCCTTTGCTTTGCTCAGGATGACATGGGGGTATGAACAGTAACTCTCCTCATTTTGAAGCTACAATATCATATCAAAAACAAGTGTGCAAGATTAAGAGATAATGGTATAATCACTATATAAGATTTTAACAAGTGATGGTGAGGGGTAGAATATGATTGATTTAAGCAATGTTAAAGGTGCAATTTTTGATATAGACGGAACAGTGCTTGACTCCATGTGGAAGTGGCAATCCATGGAATCAGAGTATTTGGTGCAATTAGGTGTTAAATCAGGGGGAGCGCTTAAGAAAAAAGCCTTGTCCATGAGCCAACGCGAAGTGTCGGAGTATTTACAGTCGGAACTTGGGGTCAACAAGTCGATACAAACACTTACAGACGAGCAAAATGCATTGATGGAGCCATTTTATTTTAAAGAAGTGCAGGCAAAGCCGGGTGCGGTTTCACTTCTGAAAACATTGCATTTGCGCAGCATAAAAATGTGTGTGGCCACTGCAACTGAAAAATATTTGGTTGCTCCTGCGCTTGTGCGACTGGATCTTTCAAAATATTTTGGGAAAATATTTACCTGTGGTGATGAGCAAACAACCAAGACATTGCCGGATATTTTTATAAGAGCAGCTCAGTTTCTTGGAACGGATATAGATAAAACGATTGTGTTTGAAGATGCACTTCATGCGATAAAGTCGGCTAAAGCAGCCGGATTTATTGTTGCAGCGGTTTATGATGCGTCCATGGCAGACTATCAGGAGCAAATAAGGCGGCTTGCGGACTATTATTTCATGTCTTGGGAGGATGTGAAGTGGATGTAGAAGTCAACTGTATTGTAAAGTAGTGGAATGGTTGAAACATATTGTAAGGTACGGTATTCTTGATGCGCCGGATGAGCGTGGAATTCTAACATGTAAGGAGCTTTTCGTATGAGTGTACAACAATCTTCGGATACGAATCGAAACACCGGAACTAAAAGCTTACAAGTCAGTTCCTATTTTCGCACACGTATTGCGGCGCTCATTATGACATTGGTGGTCATAGCGGGGCAGACGTGGATTGCTTATGCCATAAGCTTTGATTTTGTTTGGGTGTTGCCGGTTATTTCAGGTGTGATGCTGATTTCGTCCATACTGGCTTATACAGGCAGCCATACTAAGCCATCGAGATCGGCACGTGCGTTGTCGATTGCGGTGGTTATTGTCTTGCCACTGATCAATCTGATCTGTATGGGGTGGTTTATCTATGATATGTTTAATCCGGCAACGGTTACGCTGGCGCATCAGTTGTTGTTGGTAGGTTTTGCTTTGTGGGTTGTCAATATTGGTGTGTTTTCTTTGGCTTATTGGGAGCTGGATACGGGTGGGCCTGAGATTCGTGCGTTGGGGTTGCCTACAGTGTTTCGTAGTAAGAATTATCCGGATTTTGTGTTTCCGCAGCAAATGTCAACTGATGCGCAGTTTGCGCCGGAGCATTGGACTCCGGGGTTTTTGGATTATTTGTATATGTCGATTACAACGGCGACTTCGTTTTCTCCTGCGTCTGTGACGCTTTATACGCATATGGCGAAGATGATGGCGGGTTCAGAGGCTTTGGTGAGCTTGTTTATTCTTGGTTTGATTGTTGCACGAGCGATGTCGCTGTAGGGGAGACGGTGTGCACTGTGTGCATTGTATTATATGAAAAGGTGATGGTGAAAGATTTGTGGCTGACTTACCAATAAGGAAACATCCACGGTTGAAAGGATATGACTACAATGAAGCTGGTGCATATTTCCTAACATTTTGCACGAAGGATAAATGTGCAGTTTTAGGGAAAATTGTAGGGCGCGGCATCCTTGACGCGCCGTGTATCCAGTTATCGGAATATGGCAAGATTACGCTAGAAACAATTGAATTTTTACGCAAAAGAAATCATGGAATAAATATTGACAAATATGCTATTATGCCTAATCATGTTCATTTGATTGTAGTTATTCATGGTTTGAACAGCGGCGCGTCAGGGATGCCGCGCCCTACGAGTGCAATGATTCCAAAGCTGATTTCATCGGTAAAAAGATTCGTTAACAAGCAAGCAGGTCTTGATATTTGGCAACGCTCCTACCACGACCACATCATCCGTGATCATGCGGAATATCAACGCATTTGGCAATATATTGATGAAAATCCGCAAAGCTGGATGGAAGATTGTTACTATCCGAAGTAGGTGCTAGACTATAGGGGTGGTTTGGCAATCAATGGTGAATAATATTAATTTATGTTTGGAAGTGATTTTTTTGATCATAGGCATCAGTCATATCACTTTGGTGGTTAGGGATTTACAGCGAACGGCTGTCTTTTTAGAAAAGATTTTTGAGGCTCAGGAGGTTTATTCGAGCGTGAGCGCAAAATATTTTCTCATAGGTGATTTATGGATTGCATTGAACCAAGGGGAGTCTTTGCCGGAGCGCACATATAATCACATTGCGTTTACAATTCAAGATAGTGAATTCGATGATTTCGTTGAGCGTATTGAAGATGTGGATGCACAAATAGTTCAAGGGCGAACAAGACTTGATGGTGAGGGGCGCTCGATTTATTTTTATGATTATGATAATCATCTTTTTGAGCTACATACGGGTACGCTTTCAGAACGGTTGAGTGGTTATTCTTAGAGTTATTTTAATGTTTGCAAATATAATTTAAAAGTTATATAATGATGTTAGGAGGCGAGTGCTCTGGAAATCCAAAAGTTGGCAGGGTTAAGCCGAATTTATCGAGCAGAATGCTTTCCGGACGAGGTGAAAAGAATGTTCGGGAAAAGCACTGGCGAAATGAAAAGATATTTGAGATGGTTATACTCATGGCTGTCTGTATTGGACAGTGAGGGAATGAATGCACTGAATTTGGAACAGTTTGAATACTTGAAATATACCAGTAATCCCAATCTGTATGCAATCCGTCATCCGCATAGTCAAATCAATGAGCGATATATTTATATTTACACAGATAATGAAAGTGCAATATTGTTAACTGCATTTAAAGAGAAAAATACAAATGATTATCAATCGGCGATTATAAGAGCTGAACATATTTTCGCAAAACTGGAGGAGTAGAGATGAGTATTAAAGAAAAAATGGATAAGGCGAAAGAAAGTACATGGTTTTCTGAAAGTCTTTCACAAGAGGAACGCAATACAGCGATATATATTGGACAAATCGCTGTTATAATTCAGAGACAACGAAAAGCAAGAGGTTATACACAGCACGATTTAGCAAACAAGATAGGCGTATCACAGGCAATGGTTTCACGTTGGGAGAATGGTGAAGAGAACTTTACTATAGCTACACTTGCAAAAATTTCAGCGGCATTAGATATAGAATGGAACAACCCTTTGGAAAAGCGTGCTGTATAATGCGTCAAATTGTAAAGGAAGCGTGGGCTGACGCACAGGCTGTGCCAGAACCAGAGCGTTGGAGTACTGGGGTCTGCCCGATGATTTTCACCAAAAACTCTCGCCCCTCGTCATTCTGCGCGTCAGTCGCGTCAATCCATGATGCCAGACACTTGACAATCTGCACCCTGTACGTTTGCTGGTAAGATTTTTGTAGGTTCATAATGCAACACCGCCGTTTCTTAAATGATTCGGCGGTGATTGGTATAAAGATGAGGTAGACAGGTATGAAAAATTTATGGTTCTTTCTTTTTGTATTTGCCGCAGGCATTGCTGTAATCGTTCTTGAGTTCACTGTATTCAATGAGGGTTTAGCACTAATCATTACCGGTTGTGCAGTCGCTATAGGGGGAGCCGTAGGTGCTTGTGTTTATTCCAAGAGAGCTAGAACATTCTTTGGTTGGGTTTTGGATTTCATATTGAGTTTTGTGTAGGTAAGCAGTCGATTAAAGGTTTGGCAAAGAATCAGGTCATCACCCGGCAAATCTACCAACACCAATGCCGGACGGCGCTTACTTGCACTCAAATCAGAAAACGGAAACGGAATAACTACTATCTCACCTTTTATAAATTTGCCCATTGTTTAAACGTTTAAACAACACTTCATCTCATCGCAAATAACAACTGCACGACCAAATAATCAGCCATGCTGTTACAAACACTCTTGGCAGTTGCCCACATCATAATTTTTTTGTTTTCTGTTTTATAAAGTGGACACACCGTTGTCACTTGCGTTGTGATACTATATTTATGATGTCACTTGCGAGTGCAAATTTTATCAATCTCTCAGGAGGAGAAGTTATGCTGAAAAAGACTTTAATTGTAATAGACATTCAGAATGATATTACAAAGAATTACAAGGAAATCATTGATAATATCAATAAATCTATTGATTGGGCAGTTAAAAACGGTATTCATGTTGTCTATATAAGACATGAAAATCTATCGGCTGGCACAAGGACTTTCAAGCCTAATACTCACGGGTCTGAATTTGTTTCAGACTTAAAAATGGTATCAGAAAATATTTTCACAAAGTACAAAGGAAACGCATTAACAAGCGAGAAGTTTGCGGATTTTATTGCTAAAAATGAAATATCAGATTTCTATATAACAGGGGCAGATGCTGTAGCCTGTATTAAATCAACCTGTTACAATTTACGCAAGGCAAATTATGGTGTTAGCGTTTTGTCAGATTGCATTACGAGTTATGACAAAAGGAAAATTGACGAGATGTTGCAATATTATGAAAGTAAAGGCTGTAAAATAATTGACTTGAATACCTTGTTAAATCAATAAATGAACATATTGTTTTACGTCATTGATATCGTTAATAATTTTTTAGGCCGTCCGAAAGATTTTTCCTTTGACGAGCTAGTGTAGCGTATTTTAAATAACTGGACTTTAATTGTGGTAGATTTTTTCGTCTGACGAGGAAAAATATTGCAGGAATACCAGTGGTCTTTCAAGATATTTTGACGAAGCCAGGCGGAAAAAGATGCCATAAGAAAAGGCTAGTTATTTGGAATACGTTACACTAGTCACACTATTAGGTCATTTTGGCTATACCGAAGTGCGCTCCGGCAAAACCGGCGGTTCTCACGTTGCGTTTATTAATGATAGCACGAGCGTTATCACATGACCCGGACGTGATCATTGCGGATGAGCCCACGGGCAGCCTTGACAGCGAGACAGAAAAAGAGGTTTTGAAAATATTGACCTCGCTTGCACACGACGAGGGGAAATGTGTGATTATTGTTACGCATTCCCTTGATGTTGCACGGCAAGTAGATGTGATTTATAGTTTGAAAAACGGAAATTTGAATATAGATTAGTGGTGAGGCGTATAGATACAGAAAAATGGCTATTATGTCCTGTTTGCGCTAACAAAACAAGGGTAAAAGTCCGAGTAGATACGGTGCTTGAAAACTTCCCCCCTGTTCTGCCCAAAGTGCAAACAAGAAACTCTAGTGAATGTCGAACAACTGAATACATCAATTATCCGAGAGCCAGACGCTAAAGCGCAGTGACGATAAAAGACGCAGAGCCGATAACTTGTGAGGTGATCACAG
>Ga0123355_10016784_pt1 | contig 11553 bp, 8 predicted proteins | sample TergutEmb28metaG_3_FD_89872 | JGI IMG/M metagenome (GOLD analysis project Ga0123355, IMG submission 89872) | Embiratermes neotenicus P1 segment gut microbial communities from Petit-Saut dam, French Guiana - Emb289 P1 | ecosystem: Host-associated > Arthropoda: Insects > Digestive system > Gut ...
TATACATCATCAGGAGCTTGCGACTATTCTGTTGAATTACCACATTGGTCGTATTGTTCTTGGTTCGATGTGTGTTGGAGTTTCGGTGTGGTTGGGTTGGAGTGGTATCCGTGTTGCAGGCTGTAGTCTGAACCAAAAACAATAAGACCAATGTGGTAATTCAACAGAATAGTCGCAAGCTCCTGATGATGGATATATTAATGTCCGAAACATGTTGAGCACATAACAAGTGAAATAAAATAGCAAGTGACATCAAGTTGGTCTTTTATTCTTCAGCTATCACAATGATGCACGGTCCAATAAATATAGGATTAAAAAAATTTTCCTACACTCTTGAAAAACGTGGGAGGAAAACATGCCGAACACACCGCAGATTCTCCTGTTCTTCATTCTTGGAAGAAGCTAATGCACTGCTAAGACAAATTCCACTGACACGCAACTGGAAACACCAGTCGAAGAGTGTAAAATACTTCAGGAATTTAAGTGCAAGAGCCCACAAGGCGTAACAAATTTAAAGTGAGATAATAATGACAGAGTGGAGTGCATAAATCCTAAAATCTCTCTGGTTTCAGCCATCTCATAGAACCTGTAGGGTCTAATCTTTCATCTTATTTTGCTGAGACACCTTACACACATAGCACATGAGTGAGCATTCATGCATTTCCATTAGCACATTGCAGTACCGCAGTATAACCCACATATTTTAGTTCTTAAAATCATAATACTCTGTTTGAGAATCTCCGGTAAAAAACTACATTTACTCTTCACCAATACGTGTAAATAAATATGTTTGTTCTTTAATATACATTATATAACTTGTGTACTTGATATAAGAGTGTAATTTATGGAGTACGAACTTGTCACGTATCACGGTACACGGCACCATTGACTCTCTCCATGTCAAGTTGACCGCTTTACCCTTGGGAATGGACCCCGGTACCCATCGCGTAGGAGACTGGGAGGGCCCCACAACCGGTCCGGACGTCTTGAACAAGAGACAAATTTCTTGACTCTGCCGGAATTTGAAACCCTGACCGTCCATCCTGTAGCCTATTCGATGTACTTGTCACGTGATGCTTTCGAAATTCTTTGTTCAGGCTCATGCGAGATATTGAAAAAGTGAATTAATGTGGGCAAGGAAGTACGACGAATTAAAATGAACTTGAGAATCTTACCGCGTGATAAACATAACTTCATGCAGACCTTATAATATTCATCATAGTAACCTATATTTTTTTCCGTTGAACAATATCTCATGCGTACACTTACATACCACGTACTTACGTGTTGCAGCCTGAATGCAATCACAAGGCCATGACTGGTAATGCACAGTAGGGAACAGGAAGCCTACTTTAATATAGCCTACATTTTCTTTGAGATCTGCTCTATTCTGGAATATTACGCAGCGTATAGTGGTAAATACTTACCGACGTTTCGGAACAACCTATCGGTCCGATCTTCAAGGGCAAAGAAATCCACTTTCTTGACCCTTTAAGATGGACCCGATAGGTTGTCCCGAAACGTCGGTAAGGAATTACCACTGCAAGCTGCGTAATATATCAGAATACCGCAGCTCCCATCTACTTCGCGGCAGAAGCTTCAAACCATACACGCTCGTTACTTTGTGTTAAAAGATTGGATCCGTCCACATGCTCGTAAAAGAGTTAAAAAATAATACCTGAGAATTCTTCCTTCAAAAAATTAGTTTCACGATTTCCTCCATTATATTTCTAAATATCTCCGTACTTCAATTTTACTTAATCCATGACCGTGCATTGAGCCATTAGATATGGTAACAAAACCAACTAATGCACATAAATGTATAAGGCATTTTATATTTTAAACACAGTATTTCGGCCACTCTTGTGGCCATCCTCAGGGAGGTGTATTACAAAGAATGGATATTGCAAGATATTACAAATGTTTGTGAACCAAAGCACAAATGTAAAATACTAAGAACGATACTTAGTAATATTCATCTTGTAATATCCATTTTGTAATATCCATCATTTGCAATACACCTCCCGGAGGATGGCAACATGAACGACAAAAACATGTAGGAAGAATACTGTATTTACAATACGCGGTACTTTTATACACTTCTGTGCATTTTGTGGTTTCGTTAGCACATCTAACCTCTGCACTACCTGTAATATAAAATGCCACGTTCCCTACCTATCCCAAAAAAAAGGGTAAAATTATAAAATTTAACCCTTACGTTTTTATAGAACAAGTGGGAGGACAGAATATTTGTTGTGCAAAATAGTAAGAACTTCCCCAAATTGATCTGCTCTTAATTCTTGCGTGAAATTGATACATTTTTAAATATGAGGTTTTAAAACAGAATTATGGCCTAACACGACGACAGATAAACAGTTTGTATGTAAATTAACTCAAGAGTCGTGATATGAAGTTATATGAAAGCCAACTCTGTTATTTTAATTGAGTAAAGCAGACTTTAATACCAGTCGTATGTAATACACCAGGAAGCAATTTGTCATTATTTCTTCAACCGGGGTATTGGATCAAGGCTTCTTGAGTATCCTCTATACAGTACCTACTTAGTCGTGTGGGTTTTGTTTCGATTGGTAATGCCATTCAAGTTCAGTTCGACTTTTTTTGTACGCCCGAGTTCATACATAAGCGTATCTGCCTTCTCTTTAGTTTCCCTTGAGCTACAATTATGAATGATAGGTTATTCGGAATGATGAGTTGTGGCGAGTGCATGCAATTACGGGCCATAAATCAGAGGAGCGATGGTGACTAGTTTGATTGGTGAGTCGGATCGCTCTCATTAAGTTTAACTGTGCAGAGGTGTCGACTGAGAGCCAGCTCCCAATTAATATTTCATAGCGTGAAACAGGAAGAGCGACGTCCCGACCAAACATGGCTGACAAGCTCGAAACAGAAGAACAACCAGGTGCGTGCATACATGTGTTACACGTCCGCCCTCGACTGAGGGAGCAGGAACGTTGTTTTAAGTGCGCAAGGACTTCATTATTAGCCGCAAACAAGACAACTGCTTATCAAGTACATTGGGGCGTACATAAAGCGTAATCAGGGCTGGATGTCACCCATAATACTTAAGGTTCATTTCCAAATCCGAAATTAATGTCTGCCGCCACATTAATTTCAAATGGCAGGTCTATTAATTACAAATTGCCAGGGCGGCATAATTCAGTAAATCCGTCTCACATATTGCTCATGGAAGTATGTATGTTTGCTCTTAAAGTAGATTGTACTGTTGTGAACAGGGCTGAAATATCAGGGTTGAACGCAGCATTTAAAGACAGCCGAGGTAGTTTCGTCGATAATGTTTGCATTTACATAAAACTCGACTCAAAGTAAATCAGTCCCACCCCAAATCTAGTATTGCGAAATTGCTCAAATAATATTACGTTTACTGAAAGATAATAGCTGTTGTAACCCACTTTCAAGTAGTAGGCATTTCTCATACAAATCGGAGGGTAAAATAACTAGGCTTAATAGCGAACTGATACAAATGCCGTTATGGTAGATACAATGATGAAATTAGCCAAGCTTGCATTTAAGAAACTAATCTAATATCTGACTTTGTACACATTTCATTTTCGCACTGAAAAATAAGTGATAACAGACACTTTTCGACTGTATCAGTTGGTACTGCAAGAAATCATTTGGAGCTGTAACAAAAAATATTCATTTTTTTGTGTGTTTGTGTGACTGTGCATCACTGATACAATAATATAAACAGCCAACTAGATGCAACAATAACAAACTTTATTGTTAATTACAATAACCTGACATGTTTCGGGCGAAATTATAGCCCGAAACATGTCGAGCTGATTGTAATTATCAATAAAATTTGTTATTGTTGCATCTAGTTGGCTGTTTATATTATTGTAAAAAAAACTTCCAATTATTCTAAACCTTTCATCACTTCTAACGTAGAAGGGTCATAGCAAAAAGGAGTCTGCTTCAGTAAACCTAATTTAATGCTGCTGTTAATGTTGACAAGATGTAACAAATCAATAGCTAAAAAGCAAGTTCACCTACGCGCATGTTATTTACTGCCCACACCATGTTACCGATCACAGCTCGGCAGCTCGGTGACAAGCATTCGATAGAATATAAAATAGATTACCTCACGAGCCCACTGTTCGGAATTGATTGGGACTGTCACCCCAGTAGTTTTAAATGTCGGACTGTTGTAAGCTGAACATTCAGACAACAAGCAGTCGAAATGAAAACAACGTAGACCAACTAAACACAGTTGCCTTCTTAAATTCTTTACTTTCCTGTCTATTAACTGTCGTCTTGTCTAAATCCATAGCGCTTCCACTTTGTATTCAGGAGGTTCCCGGTACGAATCTAGGTCGGTATACCCAGATCCTGAAGGGTATTTTCATGGTTTTTCTCAGTCCCTCCAGGTATCTCAAATTAGGCCACGACTGCTGCCATAGATATCTTCATTATCATTCTACCATTCGATGTCACCGAGTCTGGTTTGCTTTATACCTTATAAGAACTGGAAGTTTTTTTTTTTTTTAAGTTCCGATTCTTCTCTGTAAGTGTGACATAGGCAACATTCCCCAAGATTAAGAGATACTTCATATACAGGAAGCCCAAACGACGAAGAGAATATTTGTTTATCCATGACACAGGGGTAATTCGAACGCGTAAGTGCATTGCTCGCACGGAGGTAAGGTAACGTGCACCCTTGTGCAGGCACTGAGGCTCTGTCCAGGCCGTACGGCCCATAGAGGGAGTAGAGGTATAGCTCTACTCTTTCTTGACCACGGCACTAGAAGGGGGTGAGGGGTCAGCGTCACGCCTCGCCCGCTCTTTACCTCTGGGAAAGACCTTGGTATCCATTGTACAGGAGGTTGGGTGGGCCCCAGGGCCGGTCTGGACAGGGGCGGAAAATCTCGCCCCCACCGGAATTCGATCCCCGGACCGACCAACCCGTATCCAGTCGCTATACCGACTGAGCTACACGGCCCACGCCCGCACGAAATAATTGCGTGCATATTTGCAAGAACCAGTTTTCATAAATAAATATACATAAGCCTACTGTTTAAAATTCCGTCGCTATTGTGTCCCAATATAACAAGCCATAGTTTAGTTACATATACGAATGCCGGGCGGCAAACTTATTGTGTTGCAATGAGAGGTGCCTGTTTTGCAGACGGTACTAAAAAGAAGTTGCTGTATTTCTCTACGAGTAGCGTCGCTTATTCCATAGGGTCGTCTTTCAAGAACCCTTGTAAGTTAACGTCGTGCTAAGTCAGTGCACTTGTGATTTCATAGCACTCTTTAAGGGCTATAAAATGGGTTAATTGCAGCAATTCAACGTTCAGAGGTGGGAATTACCAAATTTTTCCTTTAAAATTTCAATTGATTTTTTACTAGTATGTTACATTTTGCCAGTTTCATTTGTATTGCCAACGTTAATTAAGTTATGAAGTGTTATGTTACCTGGAAGCGCTCGAATATATCTTATGTATTCTATAGCAATATCACAAAGAAACAAAGTTTTGTCTCATCCTACGAAGGTTGGCTACAAATTCACGTGTGTGCCTACACTAGGAACGTAGCTGAAAAGGGACGTTCAAACAAAATATCTGAAGATATTATTTTGTTGTTGTTGTAGTTTAAAAGACGATTCATGGGCTATTTATGCTGTATGCTGAGAGAAGGAAACTGGGCACGTTTAATGCCAGTCTGAAGCCCAAGATCGCGTCATGAATTAACAAACAATGAGTCGTGAATACAAACTGCACCTACGTGTGCAGCTTGAAGACGCAGCAGTCAGCACCTGCCCAACTGAACCTACTGCCACAAAGTTCATTCCACCTTACACCCTGCACTTAGGATTGTCAGACCCTCCCACCATACACTTCACCGTGCTGAGTAGCTTGATCGGACACCTGGTGCATAAGTTTCGGTAACGAATTCAAATATTTTAATTGTACATTAATAGACATTACGGAAATAACGTTTAGGAAGGTTATGTATGTGAAAATCGAGTCTTATCCATATTTAAAACTGTTTGTCTTTATTTTTATCAATTAGCCGTCGCTTTTACTTAATTCAATAGTCGATGGTTGTCACTTTTCATTATTTCTGCATGTTTTCTACTACTACAACATACATTTTCTGCTCGACCGTACCGGTTTCAACACAGGATCTCTAAACATCCATTAATGGATGCCGGCCCCATTGACATACTCAACCCCCCAGAATGGACTAACGAAACGGATACCGTCCAGGGAACCATCTTCAGTAATTCGGTACTTTTTGTCTCTCCCAATAAGAATGAGATCAACAGCTACAATTACAACACCCCCGAAGTCATCAATGCCCCTTACTGTGAGTTTAATAAACCCTAACATGCGTTCGTCGAGTGTAGATTTATGACATTATTTCATGTATATGGAAATGATGGTGTGGTTTTGGGCATTCTGATTACAACACCGTGTATGATTTACGTGGCTAGAACTTGTAAAAATATGAAAGCCAACTGATGCTTCCATCCCAGGGTAAGCAGGAAGTTCCCCCGACGAGCTGGTAACCCTCCATAAGACTACACACGTTATAAAGAATCTCTACCGCACCTAAAACTGCCTATCTCGTTAACCAACGGTAGTATGTGGTCTAAGTATCGCAGACGTAAAAGTCACGGCAAACTTTACACCAGTCGGAACAAAATCTTGTGTTTTCTTACAAAATCTAATTTAGATGAGAATGCACAGTGTATCTCTTGTCTTGCACACTGGATTACAGTGACGTTCGATACCTCCGACGAATTTTCTGACTCAGTGGCCTGTTTCTGTCATCTTCCGAAATAAATATGAGTTTACAATCATCTTATGATTTATGAACACACTTTAAAAGAGATTTTCGTGGAAGACCCTGTTTAAAAACCATGTAACCTAAACAGTGACAGGAACGTGCAATATGCAGATAAGATCTGTCTTGACATGTTCCCTCTGTCCCTTCCAACATTTGACATAGGCCATGACGACGACTTTTTTAGTGTACAGCATCATGTTTGATGTTAGGTAGAGTTCAGTTCTAAGAAAAAAACTGTTGTGTCGTATATAACCATAGGAAGCCTCGGGGAGTCGCAATATCGTAGGCCTCTCTACAACTACAATCGTAGAATTTGAAGTTTCTTCACTATGACTATTAAAAGCCCACAATAAATAAAATCATGAGACAGTTCCATTCACCTTCGAACTTCATATTACTAAAGATCTACTAAATAAAAATCCAACTAGATGCAACAGTATGCAGTCTGGTTTATTTTACTGTAAAGTCACTCTACATGTTTCGGGTGTCTCCGCACCCATCATAGGAATACTAAAATCGGTAACTGCAGTCACCGGTACCGGAGGCTGCAGTTAGTGTTTTTAGTACTCCTATGATGGGTGCGGAGACACCCGAAACATGTAGAGTGACTTTACAGTAAAATAAACTAGACTGCATACTGTTGCATCTAGTTGGATTTTTATTTAGTATGAATTATGATGCATGGAACCATGAGCTTAAAATACTAAAGATCTGTCTTAAAATTACCTTCCAAACTTCTAGTTATCATAATGTATCTTTCTCCAAGAGAATTTTCGACACCAGTTCAACATTTCTTGTCTTCCGATCCCAGTCACATGCCAAACCCATCGTAACCGTACATATGTCACTGTTCCAACAATACCAGCTGATGTACTACAGTGCCTCTCCCGCTCACCTCGTCCTACTTTGAGCCAAAATTTCCCCAGATATTTTGTTTTCACATACTGGTCAGACGATATGCATTCTCACCAGTTTCACACCCATACAACCATAAGAAATTACAGTCAAATCTAAAGCAAGCGACATACGCGTATATACAAGCGAGTTGTAAAGGCTACATACATGTACATAATTTTATATTGGCTCCCCTCGTGAATTCGATTTATATCGACATTCAAATATTCGATTGGTATTATCGAAGTTTTTTACTACCAACTGATGCACAAGAGAATCGTTTTAAAAAGGAGCATTAAAATAGCTCCAACATCTTATGCATATTGGACCGTGCATCAATGTGATAGTTGAAGAATAAGAGACCAACTTGATGTCACTATTTATTAAGTTTTATTTCACTTCTTCTATGCTCAACATGTTTCCGACTTTAATACATCCATCATCAGGAGCCTGCGACTTTTCTATTGTATCACCACATTGGTTGTGTGTTCTTGTTTCGATGTGTGTTGGAGTTTTTTTGTGGCTGCTTGGGGTGGTATCCGTGTAGCAGGCTGGAGCTTCAGCCTGCTAAACGGATACCACACCAAACCAGCCACACCGAAACTCCAACACACATCGAAACAAGAACACACAACCAATGTGGTGATACAATAGAAAAGTCGCAGGTTCCTGATGATGGATGTATTAAAGTCGGAAACATGTTGAGCATAGAAGAAGTGAGATAAAACTTAATAAATAATGACATCAAGTTGGTCTCTAATTCTTCAACTAGCTCCAACATGTTTCGGTGTGATCACCATCAATAGGGAGCGTACTATGTGAGCTTGCTAAAGTTATAATGCTAAAACAGCGTACTATATGAGCTTGCTAAAGTTACAATATTGAAACAACTGTTTTAACATTGTAACTTTAGCAGGCTCACATCCCTGATGATGGTGATCACACCGAAATATGTTGGAGGAATTTTAGTGTAAATTTTAATATTCTTTGTAAAAGGATTCCTTGCGCATCAGTTGGTAATAAAAAACATTGATAATAGCAAGATGCACGGAACAAATGTCAAAAAAAAATCGATTGGTAGTTCTAATGAACACGAAATAATACAGGTATTTCATGAAATAAGAGGTGTTAGGCAGACATATATATATATATATATATATATATATATATATATATATATACAGCAGAACCACTAGTCCCTGAGCCCAGTGCCTGTGTAGTTGAGATATCTATTTAAAACTTAAGAAGACACAAATCACCTGGTATTGGTCAAATCCCAGCAGATTTGATTAAAGCACGGAGTAGGACAATTCGCTCTGAGATCAATAAACTTATTACTTCTATTTGGAATAAGGAAGAATTGTCTGAGGATTGGAAGGAGTCGATCATTGTACCTATCATTAAGAAGGGCAATACAACAAGATTGTAGTAATTATAGAAGCAGATTACTTGTGTCAACTACATGCAAAATGTTATCCAACCTTCTACAGTTAAGGTTAACTCCATATGCAGAGGAAATTACTGGGGATCATCAATGCGGACTTCGAAACAACAGGTCAGCTACTGATCATATTATCTGCATTCGTCAAATACTTGAGAAAAATGGGAATACAATGAAGCAGTTCATAAGCTACTAGTAGACTTCAAGAAAGTTTATGATTCAGTTAGGAGGGAGGCCTTGTATGATATTCTCATCGAGTTTGGTATCCCAAGAAATTGGTAAGGGTAATGAAAATGTGACTGAATGAAACCTATGGTTGTGTCCGGGTAGGCAAACATTTCTCTGACATGTTTCCTATTAAGAGTGTTTTGAAATATTGAGATGCTTTATCGCCGTTGCTTTTCAGGTTTCCTTTAGACTACACCACTAGAATGGTTCAGGTAAACCAGGATGGCTTGAAATTAAATGGTACACATCAGCTTCTAGTTTATGCCGATGATGTAAATACATTGGGAGGAAGCATACGTACCATTAAGAAAAACACGGAAGCTTCAGTTGTTGCTAGTAAGTAGATGGGGATGGAGGTAAATGCTGACACAACTAAGTACATGGTCATGTCTCGAGATCAGAATGCAGGACGAAGTCACAGTATAAAGATTGATAATAGTTCCTTTGAAAGGGTGGGAAAGAGTTCAAATATATGGGAAAAATCCGAATCAAAATTCTATTCGGGAAGAAATTAAGAGCAGATTCAAGTCAGGAAATGCTTCCTATTATTCGGTGCAGAATGTTTTGTCTTCCAGTTTGCTATCTAAAAATATAAAGATTAAGATATACAGAGCTGTAATTTTGCCTTTTGTTTTGCATTGGCGTGAAACTTGGTAGCTCACATTGAGGGAGGAACGTAGGTTCAGGATGTTTGAGAATAGGGTGCTGAGGAGAATATTTGGGCCTAAGAGGGACGAGGTAAGAGTGGAGTGAAGAAAACTACACATCGAAGAGTTTAATTATCTGTATTCCTCAGTAAATATTATTCGAGTAATAAAATCGAGAAAAATGCGATGGGCTGGGCATGTAGCATTTATGGGGAGAGGAGAGGTGTATACAGGGTTTTGGTGGGAAAACCTGAGGGAAAGCGGCCACTTGAAACATCCAGGTGTAGATGGGAGGATAATATTAAGATGGATCTTCAGAAGGTGGAATGGGGGTATTGACTGGATTGATCCGACTCAGGATAGCGGTAGGTGGCTGGCACTTGTGAATGCGGTAATGAAACTTCGGGTTCCATAAAATGCGGGAAATTACTTGACTAGCTGAGAACCGTTAGCTTCTCAAGAAGAACTCTGCTCCACAAAGCAAGTAAGTAAGAAACAGACCTTTTTCTGGGAATATTTGTCCTGAAGTTGGTGATCTTACCTAAACTAAAACTGGAAGTTGTATTTGACAACATTACTTGTGAGGATGGTGTCCTACACTGCATAACTATAGATTTTGTACTATGATGGTTCAAACATAGGTTAGGCAAAAAAGGAAAAAAAAACTCCTTTCATATGGAGCCTACATATCGACACAGTATCAGACGAAACAGTCGATCGCATTCCATTCCATCTTCATGGCTTCCATGAAAGCACACAAAAAGAAGGAATGTACAGGAATCGAGCAACATCTTTATTCTGTTGTAGAATATTTACTTTTCTATTAAAGATTCCTAGAGGAATAAAGTCTCATTTATTCTTGGAAAATTGAAGGTCGTCTCTATCTCACGAGATTGTATATGGCGGGCTGATTCCACAAGATTGAATCTAGAGTTTCACTGGAAAGGAAGAAGAAAACGTGCAGCTTCCTCGTAAATCTCTCCGTGACTGCACACGTGACCTGTGACGTTAAATATGTAGTCTTGCTGGAAGGAGTTCACTTGTCTGACGCTGAGTGAGTTGTGGCACCGCTATCGGAATTTTATTGCTGATGTACAACGCAAACAAAGAAACGTGAAACTCTGAAGATTTAATAGCAGAGAATACAACGAAATTGGACGTATGAATGTAAAACGCTTGGTACAGAAATATGATGGCCAAGTCCTGAAATCTTGCTTTTTGTTTTGATGTTTTGCTGACCGTGCATCTCGGTATAATCTTAGTAATTAACCAACTTAATGCACAAAATCTTGTTTTATAATAAACTAAACTCCGTGGCTTTTAGTCCGCGAGCGAACCATACCGACAGAGCGGCCGACGCCGATAGGCGAAGTTAGTGCCAACTTTAGGATAGAGGGGTGTCACGTGGTTAGCGCAACGAGTCCCCACGGCCGTTAATCTCTGTTTTCTGAACCTGGAGCCGCTACTTTTTTATTCAAGTAGCTCCTCAGTTTGACCTCACGAGGCTGA
>Ga0123355_10016785_pt1 | contig 11553 bp, 6 predicted proteins | sample TergutEmb28metaG_3_FD_89872 | JGI IMG/M metagenome (GOLD analysis project Ga0123355, IMG submission 89872) | Embiratermes neotenicus P1 segment gut microbial communities from Petit-Saut dam, French Guiana - Emb289 P1 | ecosystem: Host-associated > Arthropoda: Insects > Digestive system > Gut ...
CGAAGGAGTAGCCAGAGGGCGTCCATTCGCTGGTGATTTAATATTGTTGGTAGACAGCATCAATACGCGCGCTTCTGCCTGTGACTCTGTTGACAGTGGAATATGCACCGCCATTTGGTCACCGTCGAAGTCTGCGTTAAATGCAGTACATACCAGAGGATGCAGCTGAATTGCCTTGCCCTCTACCAGCACAGGCTCAAAGGCCTGGATGCCCAATCTGTGCAGTGTGGGGGCGCGATTTAGCAGTACTGGATGGTCTGAAATAACCTCTTCCAACACATCCCAAACGATGGAGCGCTGACGCTCTACCAGCTTTTTCGCAGCCTTAATGTTTGCCGCACCATCACGACCGTCACTCTCTGTGTAGCGGTCAACTAGACGCTTCATCACGAAGGGCTTAAAGAGTTCTAGCGCCATGTACTTCGGCAAACCACATTGATGCAGCTTAAGTTCTGGACCACCTACGATTACCGAACGCCCTGAATAGTCAACACGCTTACCCAATAGATTCTGGCGGAAGCGTCCTTGCTTACCGTTCAAGGTGTGTGACAGTGACTTCAGAGCACGACCAGAAGGTCCCTTTACCTGACGACGGTCATCACGACGGTTATCAAAGAGCTTGTCAACTGCTTCTTGTAGCATGCGCTTTTCGTTGCTGACGATAATGTCAGGCGCACCCAAATCAAGTAGTTTACGCAAGCGGTTATTACGGTTAATCACACGACGGTACAGGTCATTAAGGTCTGAAGTCGCAAAACGTCCACCATCTAACTGCACCATCGGGCGAAGTTCTGGCGGCATAACAGGAACAGCATCCATAACCATCCATGCAGGATTAATGTCTGACTGTACAAAAGCATCTACAACCGATAGACGCTTAATAATCTTCTTTGTAGAAGCAGATACTACAGTAGGATCTTCCGCTGCAGCATGTACCTCTGCTAGTTGCTTACGCAGCTTGAGGCGCAAGCCTTCCAGGTCAAGGTTTGATAGCAGCACGCGCACATTTTCTGCACCCATACCACCGGTGAAGTAACCCTCATCACGCACAGTACCATCTGCTGCGATTTGTGGACCATAGAGGCGCATCATTTCACGATAAACTAGTTCATCGTCAAAGATTTGCATGGCCTGCAGCTTCAAGAATTGCGTGAAAGCTTCCTCACGAATCTCGCAACGCTCTTCGAAATCATCTAAAACATCGCTGCGGTCTGATTCTGCTTCTTTTATAATCGCCTTAACACGTGCCTCTACCTCCATGTCGGGGAATAGGGCATCATCTTCGTCTAACTCAAGCTCACCAGCGCGCACAGCCTCTAAAGTGCGTGCAGCACTTGGGAAGCGAGATGCTAGAGAAAGTTTGTCCATCAAGGCATTCAGCTTTTCCTGGGCACCCTCTGCTGATTTACCACCCTTTACGATGGCCTTTTGGGCACTACGGATGCTGCGAGCCTCTGTTGCCTTTGAAATCATGCAGGCAACCTGATAGTCATCGTAGCTTTGCAGAGCCAGAGCAAGACCTTTGTTCTGACGCTGTTCAATATCTATGATGTCACGGTCACGCTCACGCGCAAACTCTTCAAGACTTGCTTCCATCTCTTCGCGCAGAGTCGCTGCATCTTCTTCGCGTGCCTCTAGGTCAACGCTTGTGACAATGGGGCTTACAAAGTAAAGAACCTTTTCCAAGTCCTTGTATTTCAAGTCAAGCAGGGTACTCATGTGCTTTGCAACACCCTGGGTGTACCAGACGTGGCTCACTGGGGCAGCTAGCTCAATATGACCCATGCGCTCACGACGAACCTTAGCACGAGTGACTTCTACACCACAGCGCTCACAGATTACACCACGATAGCGCACACGGCGATACTTACCACAAGCACATTCCCAGTCCTTTGTGGGTCCAAAGATTCTCTCGCAGAACAAACCATCCTTTTCAGGCTTTTGACTACGATAGTTAATGGTTTCAGCTTTTTTAACTTCTCCGCTTGACCAGCTGCGAATGTCGTCAGTACTGGAAAGCTTTATGCGCAAGCGGTCAAATGAACTTACATCAATGTCTGGCATTTTATTCCTTCCCAGCTTCTACGTTATCTGCTGCAGCTTCACCTTCGACAGTTTCAGAATCAGCCTTCAAATCAAGGGCATCAGCCTTACCATCAGTGGCTGCGATAATGTTGTCAATGCTGCTTAGGTCACTTAGGTCACTTAGGTCTAAATCGATAGGAGCCACAACCTCTGTACCTACAGTGGCAATAGGGGCACCAGCAGCATCGGGGGCTACAGGGACTGTCGCACCACCATCTTCTGAGCCGATTCCCTCTGTAGTATCAAGGTTCAGTGGGCCTGCATCTTCCATGCTCCAGTCAAGTGCACCCATAAGCTCTGTCTGCTTCTCAGCTTGCCCGGCAACAACTTCCTCAAGGAAAGACGCTGCTACGTCAGCATCTAGATTGTCGGTCAGTGCACCTAGGTCCATAAACGATGCTGCCTCTGTATTGGCAGTTGATTCTGCATCTGCAAGTTCAATATTGGTACCACCATCAGTAAGCGCCTCAATATTAAGACCAAGTGCTTTAAGTTCTGTCACTAGTACGTTGAAGGATTCTGGCATACCTGGCTCTGGGATGTTTTCTCCCTTTACAATCGCCTCGTATGCCTTTACGCGCCCTACCAAGTCATCTGACTTAATGGTAAGGATTTCACGCAGCAAGTAAGCAGCACCATAAGCGTACAGTGCCCATACTTCCATTTCCCCAAAGCGCTGACCACCAAACTGTGCCTTACCACCCAATGGCTGTTGAGTAACCAGTGAATAAGGCCCTGTTGAGCGTGCGTGAATCTTATCATCAACCAAGTGATGTAGTTTCAGCATGTAGATTTCACCAACGGTTACTGGCTTGTGGAAAGGCTCACCAGTACGTCCGTTGTACAGAGTCATCTTACCTTCACGTGAAATCTTTGGAACAAAGGCTGGCATAGCCTTATCGCCAAAGCGTTCCTGTGAAGCCAGCTCCAGATTACGGTTTGCCGCATCCAGGCTCTCGCTGATTTCGTCTTCTTTTGCACCGTCAAATACCGGTGTTGCTACGCGCATATTACCTTCGACAGATTTCTTTGTCTTAGGGTCGTCACTCCAACCTGCATGAGCAGCCCAACCCAGGTGGGTCTCCAGTAGCTGTCCAACATTCATACGGCTGGGTACACCCATAGGGTTCAAGATGATATCTACAGGCTTTCCGTCTGCCATAAAGGGCATATCTTCCACAGGAAGAATCTTAGAAATAACACCCTTATTACCGTGGCGCCCTGCCAGCTTATCGCCCTCTTGAATCTTACGTTTCTGGGCAACAAAAACGCGAACTAGTTCGTTTACTCCACGCTTTAGCTCAACGCCATCTTGGCTGTTGTCTACTTGCTGAATCTCGATAACGCGACCTGAAACACCGTGCGGTACACGCAGAGATGAGTCACGTACGTCATGTGCTTTTTCTCCAAAGATTTGGCGCAGGAGGCGTTCCTCTGCAGTAGGTTCACCGGATTCACCCTTCGGAGTAACCTTACCTACTAGAACATCACCAGGATTTACCTCTGTACCAATACGGATGATACCGTCTTCGTCAAGGTTTGCCAGCATGTCATCAGACAGGTTAGGAACCTCGCGTGTGATTTCTTCAGGACCTAGCTTAGTTTCACGTGCCTCGATTTCATATTCTTTGATATGAATAGATGTCAACAAGTCATCGCGAACAACACGCTCACTCAGGATAATCGCATCTTCGTAGTTGTATCCGCCCCAAGGCATGAAAGCAACTAGTAGGTTTTGACCCAAGGCAAGCTCTGCACCGCAGGTTGAAGGGCCATCAGCTAGCGGCTGAGTCTCTTCAACTTTATCCCCTAGTTGTACAAGAGGGCGGAAGTTCAGACAGGTACTTTGATTACTGCGTGAGAACTTCGGCAAGGGATAGCTCTCCACTTTGCCGCTCTCTGACTCAACTGTTATCAGCTTTGCATCTACATAAGTAACTGTTCCTGCTTCACGTGCAAGCACCACTTCGCCAGAATCCTGTGCAATAGTTGCTTCAAGGCCTGTTCCTACAAGCGGAGACACGGGCTTTAGCAAAGGCACAGCCTGGCGCTGCATGTTTGCACCCATGAGCGCACGATTTGCATCGTCGTGCTCTAGGAAGGGAATCAGCGCTGTTACTGCTGATACCATCTGGCGCGGGCTTACATCCATGTAGGTTACATCAGCCGGTAAACGCTCTTCTGGCTCACCAAACTGTCCGTCTGCACCAGCACCCTTTACACGACAAAGTACGCGCGGATTTTGGAAGGCACCTGTCTTGTAGTCGAAGGGCTCATTAGCCTGTGCGATAACTTCGCGCTCTTCCGCGTCTGCTGTTAGATAGTGAATCTCTGTAGTTACCTTGCCTTTTTTCACTACACGATACGGGGTCTCAATAAAGCCATAGTCGTTGACCTGCGCATAGGTTGCAAGTGAACCAATCAGACCAATGTTCATACCTTCTGGGGTTTCAATGGGGCAAATGCGTCCGTAGTGACTTGCGTGTACGTCACGAACGTCAATCTTTGCCTCACGTGCGCTACGGATACCGCCACGACCAATTGCTGAAAGACGACGCTTATGTGCAAGCCCCGCAACAGGATTTGTCTGATCCATGAACTGTGACAGCTGTGACGAACCAAAGAATTCTTTAATAGCTGCACTGATAGGACGAATATTAATCAAAGCTTCGGGAGAGATGTCCTCTGGTGACATGGTAGTCATGCGCTCACTAACAGTACGAGCCATACGTGCCAGACCAATGCGGAATTGGTTCTGGATAAGCTCTCCTACCGTAGAGATACGACGGTTACCTAGATGATCAATATCATCAATGGTGTAACCATCAACTTTTTCTACCAACTTACAGAGATATTCAATGGTTGTGATGATGTCTTCTGGGGTTAGAGCCACAGCATCATCGTCAAACTCTAGTCCTAGTTTCTTATTAATCTGATAACGACCAACACGTGCAAGGTCATAGCGCTGCTTGTTGTAGTACAGACCTTCCAGCATAGTACGAGCAGCTTCTGTTGTAGGATGCTCACCGGGACGCAGGCGCTTGTAGACCTCAATCAGTGCTTCGTCACGGGTATGCGTTGTATCACGAGCCAAAGTGCGCTCAATAACCTCAGAGCCATTGAAGAGCTTCATGAACTCATCAGCAGTCTCTGCAATACCCATGGCACGCATAAACATGGTCGCAGGCACCTTGCGGCTACGATTTACGTTAGCCTGAATAGCACCAACACGATCAATTTCAAAAGACAGCGGTGCACCGCGATGGGGCTTTAGTTCCGCTGTGTAAAATTCATTTTTGTCACGACGCTCATCAATGGCGAAATAAACGCCAGGCGAACGCTGTAGAAGAGATACAATAACGCGCTCTGAACCGTTAATGATAAAGGTTGCGCGTTCTGTGATTGTAGGAAAGTCACCTAGATAGATAAGATTCTTTTGCAGCTCTTCGCCAGATTCACGATTAATGACCGAGACATTGGCCAGCAAAGACGACTGATAGGTAAGACCTTTTTCTTTACATTCTTCTATCGTGTTTTTCGGAGGACTAAAGATATAGTCACCCAAAACGACGGCATAGCGCTCGTCACGATCATAAATGGGGGAAATCTCATCGAAGACAGCACGAAGACCCTTTTCTTGAAACCATTTAAAGGAGTCTCTTTGAATGCTGAGTAGATTGGGAACCTCTAGGATTTCCGGGGATTTTCCGAAGCTCTTTCTGTTGGTAACAGAAGTATTTCTGGCTTCAGACTTAACAGGGGAACCGGTACTTTTTGGCACGAGTTGATTCCTCCTCAGGAATACGTAGACAACAAATCAGCAATCCGCTATTTTAGCCCAAGAAATATAAGGCTGTCAACAGCGGATTGAAAAACTTTATCTAATTTCGTGCCGGCAGAGCAAGCCCCGCAAACATGGGGGATAGTATAGCAAGATTACGCATGAATTGCGAATCTAAGCAACAAAAGTGACTCTGGACTACTCCCAGAGTCACTTTAGGTAGTACTTCTAAGGCTCAAGATTCCTGTCTATTTGCAAGTCAGAAATCAGAGATTGGGCCTTTACGGGTTCCAGATGAAATCTTCGTAAGAGATAACTTCTTCTGAATATCCCATGCGGTGTGCCCACTCAAGAATATCTTCTACCTGCTGGCGATCTGGCATTTGTGCCATCGCATAAACCTGCATAGTGTAACCAGCCTCAATTGAATCCTCTGGTAGATTTGCCTTCTCTGTCAGCAAGTCTAAATAATCATCAGGATTATCGTTGATAAGTTCTGCTCCACGGTTCCATGCTTCCAGTAGTGCCCCCACTGTTTCTTCTGAACCATCTTGCGCCAACCAGTCAGCACGAATACCCAGCACAGTAGAAGTAAAATCTTCAATATCTTGTTCGTTTACTAGAATATGGGCACCTTGCTCTCCCATTACTGATGCCAAAGTCCAAGGCATGGTTGAGGCCTGAATCTGGTCAGCCATAAGTAGCTGCGGACGAGCACGCAAGTCAGCAACGGCTTCTAGTACTATCTGATCTTCAGGAACACCAGCATCAGTCATAGAGCGATACAGAATGTATTCTTCCAAAGTTGCTTCTGCAGCAGCAACAGGAACATCTGCAAGTTCTTCAATGCTGGTAATGCCACTATTAGGGCTAGATACAACTGCCCCACGTGAAGGAGCAAGGCGACTTACTGCAACAGTATCAATGCCACTAAGGGTTAACTGAGACACTGACAGCATCCCCAGTGATGCTCCCTGAGCCTCATCTGCAGTCACTGCAGCAAGCATTTCACGGCTAGAGGCAAAGGTGATTATTTCAACCTCGAGTCCTAGTTCTTCAAAAATGCCTTCATTTTCTGCAACCCAAAAAGGCAGAAAATCATCTGAAGGAACTGTCGCCAGAGCTATTGGCAACAGCTCAACAACTTGCCCCTCATCTTCAGTCATAGGGCCATTCAATTCTTCTTCTGGGTCATTGCTGCAGCCTGCAAATGCAAAAGCCAACATGGCAACGCACAGTAGCGACAGCAATAGCACACGCACTTTTTTCATAGGTAGTCTCCATTCTCATATTTTTAAGCCATTGCAAAAGCATATGGCTCATGTCTAGGCAAACGCATTCATTATTCCACAAAATCATATCACCTTCTAGTGTCTAACTGGGCACTAGCTTAAGTATTTCTTTTGTCATGCTTTCCTTGCCCTTTTATCTTCACCTGCATCTGTTACACTGTTACCCAACTATGACTTCTGAAGCTGCATCCTATCAAAGACTTAGCCCAAAAGCTGCCCTGCAGCTTATGTCAGCACACACCTGGGTAGCTGCCATTGCTCCTGTTATTGTTGGGGGCACTTTGACCATCGGGCTTAGGGACTATACTCCTCTTGATTTGCTTACTCATAATTGGCTTGCTCTTCTCATAGGTGTGTTGATGTTGTTTACGGCTGTCCTAGCACAATCTGCAGTAAACACTCTAAATGACTACTACGACTTTAAATCAGGCACTGACACAGAAGAAAACTGCGTAGATACAACAGATGCAGCCATCATTTATCACAAGCTCAATCCCAAAACTGCTCGCAACTATGCCTTTGCCCTGATAGCCGCAGCAGCAATAATTGGTTGCATAATTGCGGTCCTTACCTCCCCACTCATCCTGCTATTTGGTCTCGTCGGAGCTGCCACTCTTATACTGTATTCAGGCAGCAAGAAATCCATTAGCTATCTGCCCATTGGCGAGATTGTCTCAGGCTTTGTGATGGGCGGAATCATTACCGTAGCGACTTACTTTGCCATGACAGGTCACATCAGTTGGGCTGCAGTACTGGGTTCGCTCCCCCCCATTATCACTATTGCGCTTATCATGCAGGTCAACAACACTTCCGACATCGAGCGCGACCGTGAAGCGGGACGTCGCACCCTACCCATCCTAATAGGGGCAAAACGGAGTGCTCCTATGATTGCCACTCTGCAAGTATTAGTTCTACTCTTTTGCGCACTATACTGTCTCTTCGTTGCCCCTCTGGGCATAGCAATAATTGTGCTTGCGGCCATTCTTAGCGTGAAGCGAATTCGCTTACTGTGGAGTGGGCCATACAGCGCAGAGAACCGTCCTGCCGTTATGAAGGCTGTTGTTGCTCAGGCAATCTTGGTTAATCTTGCCTTCGTTGTAGCTATTCTATTAGGGGCACACTTCGTATGAGGAAAGAAGAAATACACACCAGCAGCAACGCGACACCTGTAACTGCGCATACAGCGACGCCTGAAGAAAAAACGGCACGCGCCTATGAGATATTCCAGAAGATTAGCACCGACTATGACCGAGTCAATGACGCAATCAGCTTTGGCCAACACCGTGCCTGGAAGAAAAATATGGTTCGCAGGATTGTCGCGCAGCAGCCAAAGAATGTACTAGACATCGCCAGCGGAACGGGCGACATTGCTATTGTTATCGCTCAGGAGCTACCTCAAACACGTATAATCGCTAGCGACTTTTCTCCCAATATGCTCGAAGTTGCCCGCAAAAGAATTGCGACTGCCGGCCTCAGCAACGCCGAAGTCGATGTACAAGACGCAACAAAGCTAGAGTATCCTAGTGAAAGCTTCGACGTGAGCTGTGTGTCCTTTGGGTTGCGCAACATGCCCGACTACAGCTTGACGATACGTGAGATGGTTCGTGTTTTACGACCTGGTGGTATGTTCTTCTGCCTTGACTCTTCCTATCCAACGAACCCTCTAATTAAGCCCCTATTTCGCCTGTACTTCAAGTACATTATGCCCCTCATAGGCGGCATGATTTCACGCGCACCAGAAGAATATCGCTGGCTTAACGACTCAACAGAAGTCTTCCTCTCAAAAGAGGAACTGGCAACCCTCATGAAAGAAGGGGGTCTACAGGACGTAGGTTTCAAAAGCTTTATGTTTGGCGGATCTGCTCTACACTTCGGAACAAAAGCATCCCAATAAAATAGTGCCAAGCACATTGGCCTGGCACTATTAAAGTGTCTATCTGATAAAGTTCTGCGACGATTTTATCGCACGCAAGCTTAAAGATTAAGCATCTTAGCGAGAATCCTATGGCTGAAACACCAAGTCATCATAGCCAACATCTACGGTCAGATAGCCCTTGTCTCTCATCCACTCTAGAACATCATTCCAATGTTCTGCGCTTGGAATCTGAGATAGCGGATACTCTGGCACAGGATAGCTGTCGCGCAGTGGCTCTGGCAGATTTGCTGCCTCGATAAGCAGTTCACGATAAGCATCAGGAGTGGCATTAATCATTCCAACAGCGTTGTCCCATTCTGCAAGTACAGCCTCAACAGCTGCAGTTGCAGCCTCAGCAGTGGTCGCCTCGCCTACTACAGGGTTCCCATCAAGAAAGTCCTGGCTCAAAGCTAATACTGTTGAAGTGATTCCGCGCGCTTCATCACGGTCAAGAAGCACTGTTGCGCCCTCTTGTTCTGCAAGAGCAAGCAGTGTCCAAGGCAGTCCAGCGGCATCTACATTACCTTCCATAAGCATTTGGTAGCGTGTAGAAAGACTAGGAATGATTTCATACTCAATGTCATCTGAATCTACACCAGCAGCAGTAAGTGCTTTGTAGGCGGTATATTCGATTACCGTTGGAGTAGAAATTGCTACAGGAACACCTGCGAGTTCCTCTAGAGACTCAATGCTCGTGTCTGCACCAACGACAATACCAGCAGGGGCGCCTTGCATAGTGGTGATTGCTCGTACAGGAGTCCCACCTTCATAAAGAAGTGTTGCCACTACCATGTCAGTCATCATGCCGTCAATTTCACCTGCAGTAATAGCAGCAAGCTGGTCTTGTCCTGACTGAAAGGGAATAATCTCAACATCTAGCCCAGCATCAGCAAGAAGTCCTTCTTCCAGGGCAACCCACAGGGGCAGCAAGTCATCAGTAGACAAGGTTCCAATTCTCATTGCTGGCAAAGCTAGCTCTTCTTCATAAAAGCCATTCATGTCTGGATATGGCTCCTCCTCATCACTACAACCAACAACTGCAAAGGTCATCAGCCCCAGGCAAAGTAGTGAAAGCAAAAATATACGTGCTTTTTTCATGCGGTCTCTCCTTTTTCTTACTCGTCTTCAATGCTTCTATACATCTAACAGATTTCTCTGTTGCACACAAAGAAAGCCCCAGCACAAAGGCTGGGGCACTAATTTTCTTGTTAGTTTTGTAGTTTCGCTACGATAGCAGCGGCGTATTCCTTGGTACCGGAAGATCCATCCGTAGTACCTTCTCTCATGCGCATGAGGTCATAAGTTATTACCTTGCCCTCTTCTATCACCTCTGCGATAGCTTTATGCACGCGCTCTGCTGCACACTGCTCACCAAGGTGGCGCAGCATCATTACTGCAGAAAGAATCAGAGCAGTAGGGTTTGAAAGATTCTGCCCAGCATAGGAAGGTGCGCTACCATGCACAGGCTCAAAGAGCGCGCAGTCATCTCCAATATTTGCGCCAGGAGCTAGACCGAGTCCACCCACAAGTCCAGCGCAAAGGTCTGACACAATGTCGCCAAAGAGATTAGGGCACACCAGTACGTCAAAACGTTCTGGATTAGTAACAAGTCTTGTACAGGCAAAATCTACAATAAGATCGTCTACTTCGATTTCTGGCGCGATTTCTGCATACTCTGCAGCTACTTCACGACAGACCTTCAAGTAAAGACCATCGGTATGCTTCATGATGTTTGCCTTATGGATAATAGTCACTTTTTTGCGACCATTGGCAACAGCATAGTCCATAGCTGCCTTCATGATACGACGGGTACCAAAGACGCTGATAGGCTTAAGAGAAAGACCTGCATCCTCGCGAATGGTTCCAGCACCCATTTCCTCTACAATTTCTGCAATGCGACGTACACCCTCACTGCCCTTTTCAAACTCAATACCCGCATAGAGGTCTTCTGTGTTTTCGCGGAACAAGACAATGTCTACACCATCATAGCGTGCACCTGTACCATGGAAGGACTGTGCGGGACGAATGTTAGTGTAAAGGTCTAGTTCTTTACGCAGAGTCACATTAAGTGACCTAAAGCCGTGTCCAATGGGGGTAGTCAGTGGTCCCTTTAGAGCAACTTTGTTGCGGCGAATAGACTCAAGCACTGATTCAGGCAATAGTTCACCTGTGGCCTCTAGAGCCGCTTCGCCTGCTTGCTGGACTTCCCAGTCAATGCTTACGCCAGATGCTTCGATAACTGACTTCATCGCTTCGGTAATTTCTGGACCAATGCCATCCCCTGGAATCAGGGTTACTTTGTGGGTCTTGTTAGCAGTCGTCATATTGTGGACTTACTCCTCTTCCTCATCTTCACTCTCAGCAGCAGCCTTAGCAGCCTCTTTTGCAGCTGATGCCGCTTCTGCCTTGTCTTCATTTTCTTTATTGATGCGCTCTAGTACTTCAGGCGCAAAAGTTGCGATTGTCTCTGCCTTCTTGCG
>Ga0123355_10016786_pt1 | contig 11552 bp, 6 predicted proteins | sample TergutEmb28metaG_3_FD_89872 | JGI IMG/M metagenome (GOLD analysis project Ga0123355, IMG submission 89872) | Embiratermes neotenicus P1 segment gut microbial communities from Petit-Saut dam, French Guiana - Emb289 P1 | ecosystem: Host-associated > Arthropoda: Insects > Digestive system > Gut ...
GGATTTTAATAGCTTTCGAGTTTTGTCGCCTATGCTGTTTCTTTTGACAACGACCATAGTCTTTTTTAAGGATGCATACGATGCAAGGAAAAGCGGCGGCTACACAGGTTCGGTGTTTACGCACACATTTGAATCTTTGCTGGAAGATGCCATTTATATGGCGATTACCACGGTAATGGTATATGGCTCGGTACTCCTTGGTTCAATGTATGCATCGTGGCTTGCCGCACCAATCTCATGGATACTATTTGTCTTTATATTTCCACTTGTACGGAGAAAAAGCAACGCCAAAGAAAAAAGCAAGACACCGTGGCTACTGCTTCTATTGTTTTTAGTTGGAATCATTGTTGAACTTATAACAAGGCAGTGGGTCGCGTTTCCGATATCATGGCTTGCCATTTGTTTTATAAAGCTTCTTGAGTCATTTCGCGGGAAAATTGATTCGACCGATAGGGTTTTTGATATACTGTATTATGCGTTTTCGGTAGTCGTGATGTCGGTGGGTATAGTTTGGAGCTATTGGATAACGTCATGGATAGCATTCCCGGTTGCATTGATAATTTGTTGGATTCTGAGTAAGTTCAAGAGGTTTAAAAAGAATACTGAAGTTTCCCCATAAATCCAAAGATTAGTATAATTCAAACAGTCTTGCCTATATTACCCAATTGACCCCTAGAACCAGATATATATATAATACAAGAGAAGTGAGCAATAGGCACAAAATGAACGGGACAAACGTGGCGGCAATCATTTTCCCCTCGCTACCTGCGGCACCCGTGGTGGCAGATATAGAAACTGCATTATGGATTGCGACCATATTACCGATAGAAGCACCAACAGTTTGTCCAACCAAAGCAAGAACTACCGGTAGACCAAGCAACTCTGCGGCCTCCATTTGCAACCCATAAAACATAACGTTAGAGACCGTATGTGAACCTGATACGAAAGAACCCAGAGCGCCAATCATAGGGCCAATGAGCGGGAATATAGCACCTAAAGTGCTCGCCAAAGTGCGAGCAATTTCGGTTGTCATAGCCTCAGCCACACCATCCGGATGAGAAAAGTTGGTGAATCGCATAATTTGTACTAAAGCAACGCCGAAAAGCAGTGCGACGATAGCATTTTTGAGTTGGTTTGCGGTTTTTGTGAAAGTTCTAGCTATAGTTATTGACGATGATTTCCTTATGATTAGAAAGATGAGAGATACCGGTAGAAATGGCAACAATCCTGCATTGTTAAGTATATGCCAATTCCAGTTGATGCCCTCAAATCCGAATAATCCTGTGATAGAAATCGTCACATTCGGATGGTTTAGCATACGCACAAATGGGAGCCACGGCAATCTGGACACAGTAAGCAAAACGGCAATTATAACGTATGGTGACCACGCTGTGACCAGCGAAATGCCTTTGTTTGATGTTTTGGCTTGCAGTCGAATAGGATCATCCGGAAATCTGTATGTGTCTTTTGGTATCAAAACCCCCTTTTTTATCGCAAAAATAAATGTGGGCAACGCTATCAAAGCGCCTATCAACGACGGAAGCTCCGGGCCGATGTGGGATATTATCCATGTAGGAATTGTAAACAAAAAGCCTGCGAAAAGGCACAGAGGAAGCACACTGATTGCATCTTTAAGCCCTCTGTTTCTTCCATCTCTGATAACTATAGTTGCTATAATCAAGAATGGAACAAATGAGCCGATAAAAATATTTGTAAAACCCACCATTGCATTCAACTCAGCAAATACAGCATCGGCAACGATCTCTCCGTGCGCTGCATCAATGCAGGAGCGTATTGAATCAAACCCCATCACAGTAGGAGTTCCGACTGCTCCAAATGCTACGGGTGGGTAATTTGCCATTAGCGATGCTAGTGAAGCAAAAAACACGGGTATACCAAGTCCGACGAGTAAAGGTGCTGCCAAAGCTCCGGGTGTTCCAAAGCCCGACGCGCCTTCAATGAATGCGCCAAACAGCCATGCAATAATTAGTATCTGAATCCGTCTGTCTTGAGTTATGTCGTTGAGTCCATTGCCAATAGCTTCAATGAATTTTAATTCGATCATGGTATTTAGCAGGAAAATAGCAGAAAATACTATCAAAATGACATTGATAGCGGAAAGAAACCCAAGCGTGGTAAATGCTCCCACGTGGGCGATGTCCATATTCCAGACAACTAAAGCCAAAATGACGCAGATGAACCACGCAACAAGCAAGGACACCCCCGACTTCTTTTTGAATCCGACCATCAAAACAATGGCCACGGCTATGGGAAGCGCAGATAGAATAGCGATCAAAAAAACACCTCTTCCGATTTTACTGCTTAAAGATTCTAATCAACAACAAACCTCTTTTGTGTGATAAATTCAGACTTCAATATTATATCATAGAAAATTGATAACTTTATCTAAAGTTGTATTCACTTGGATTAATTCCTTCCAGTTTTCTAAAAGCCCTCCGAAAAGTCCTCTGATTTGTGTAACCCACATGCTCAGAAACGTCGTTTATAGTTACGTAGCCCCTAGTGATTATTTCCTTTGCTTTATTTATTCGTATGCAATTTATGTAATTGAGTAGCCCTTGACCGGCTTGAAGCTTATATACCTTTGATATATACTTTGCGCTTAAGCCCATATGATCGGCTATCATGGTAATATTTAAATTTTTATCTGCATAATTCTCATTTATGTAGGCTTCAATCCTAGTACTTAGTCCATAAGTTCCCTTTTTGCCATCAGCGTCTTCATTGCATAAGAGGCTTATTAGATTGGACAGAGACTGCTTCAACTCGACCTGATTTGAGCTGTCTGTTAGACTTATGAGTGTAGTATATACGGCAGGTGATTGTTGAAAATCTTTTGAACTTGACACGATGCTACATAGTTTATCGACAATAGCAAATATACGAAAACGGACATATGGAAAAGGTTCTCCATCGGCATCAAGCTCCATAAAGAGCATATCAAGAATATTTGTGGCGTCAAGTGTCACTTTATGTTGCACGGCTTCGCACAAGAGTGATGAATACTCGTCGAAAGCAGGTGCAAAACGACGCATGTGTTCTTCGAGTTGTGTTGTGCGTACAACTCTTATTTCCGGTGTAGTACGCTGATTAGCGTGTTCTGCAAGAATGCTCCTGTATACGAAATAAAGTTCATCCATATTTTCTACCGGATAACCCCAAACCAGATTCAATTCCAAACCGAAATGCTCTATGAAAACTTCACATAACTTGTTAGATACACTTTCGAACACACTTTCAAAATCGGCCAATTCGTTTTTATCGCAAAGAAAAGCAAAAGCAATAGCTGAGTCAGTTTCAGCGCTAAGGTATTCAAATTTGTTTTCAAGTAATTCGTCAAGTACGTTACCTACGAGAAAAGCCAATGACATTCGCCTTGCTTTGTCTGATTTACCTTCAACAAAAGTGAGAAGAGAGTCCTTTGTGTTTATGGCGAAAACACAAATCATTTGAAAAATCTTTGATTCGAGGTCTAGGCTCAAAGTTTCAAGAATATCATCATCCGAAAGGTAGCACTTCCCATCAATTAACATAGAGTGGAGGTAGTTTTCGCGTAAAAGCTTTTGCTGTGTTCCCAAACTGCTTTCCATGCTTGATCGACTTTCATCTAACATTACAAGATGTGCGCGTATGATTTCGAATTCATTACCGGAGATTTTACCGTCGTCGGAGCGGAAATGACTTAATACTGAACGTACAGGATTATAATTACTCTTGATTAAGAACAAAGCCGTTATCAGACCTACAAGCAGAGATACCACCATATATACAGTTGCAATAAATACAATATTATGGTATGAGCGCCAATAGAAACCGTAGGGCATGAGCATTACATATTCAAAATTTCCCACGGTGGATTCTCTTGTAGTGAAAATATAACTAATATCATCAATTTTAACAACATTGCTGTGCATGTAAGTTGTGTCCGCCCAAATTACGTTAAAATTATCAGCATATTCATCCCATGTGCCGAAGTGCATAACTATATCGCCGTAGGAATCAAGAATTAATAGAGTAATGTCTTCGGAAACCTCAAATATGCTGTCGATAGTCGAATGCTGTAGTGACACGAAAACATTTGTGATGTGATAATTTCTGAAACCTGAAAGTAAGCCAAAGTTTGCATAAAAGACCAATGCATCCTCGCCGAATCTTCTATAGGAAAGGTATTGAGAAGGAAAGAAACGTCCGAAATTATCTATATCGGATAAGAGCATTCTCCATTCATGTTCATTTATGGCATGTCCCAAAAACTCAATACTTTGACTCAATAATTGGCTGCCCTGGGCAGTTACGGGCGTGATCACATAATCCAGTTCCAGTATATACACGAGTACATCAATTCCTGAGATAGTATTATAGTAATTAAATAGCAGCTCGATAAGATCAGTTTGACTTTCTATAATTTCAGGCCATGTGTTGCCTCTGTGCAAAACGTCTCGGAAACGTTGGTCAAGGAGCAGGCTGGATGCTATTTGCTGCAATTGCCGCAATTGGCCGTCTATTGATGTTTGTATGGTGGCTAGAGTTTCAGAATGAGATTTGGTTATTTCGTCAGTAATTATTGCTCTGGCGGTGAAAGATATCACAATGAAGCCGCCAATAGGAATAACGAGCACTAAAAGGTATGATAGCAACCAATGCTTTAATACTGTGCTATTGCCCAAAAATGTTTTAATTTTAGAAAACAAAAGTTGCTCACCACACAATCTTATTTATACCGGGAAATCGATGCCAGGAAGCAGATGTGACTTCACGTGAAAATACTATATCATCGGACTAACATATGTCAACAACTTGAGGATGCCGGGCAGAATTGAAAGTGGGGTAAAAAGGGCGTATGGCTTTTGTTTTTCTAAGAAATATGTCCCAATTACCGCGCAAAGGACACTTTTTCTACTAGAGGACAAAAGGTCGAGTGAAGTGAAAAAGTTAACATTTAAGTGCGTTTGTGGCACTTTTGGCTCTTGAGAGATGAGCGGAAAAGTGGCAAACTTTTTCTGTGTTTTACGTGTGTGTGTGATACAATCATACGGTTATTTTGAAGGGCTGATTAAAGTCGTTTCGGAGTAATTGAAAACACTAAATTTAAATATTGAAGGGAGATACATAAGTGACTAGGAAAATTTTAATTTTGGCATTAGCTGTGATTATGAGTGCGTTATTGTTGATAGCCTGTGCTCAAGAAACAGCACCGTTGGCAAATGAGGATGCGACTCAAACGGGAAATGGCACGGAATCGCAACAAGAGGTGGATAATGGCGATACTACATACAACGATGCTGTTGAGGGCTTTGTGTCTCCGGGAGGGATAGCGTATCCTGTAGAAGGGCGCCCAAGCTTAACAATAGCGCGTATAGCAGATCCGGACCTTCCTACGGCAGGCTTTACATCTTACAATGAAACTCCAAATACCAGAATGTGGTCTGAGTTGACAGGCATAGATCTTGAGTTCATAGAGCCTGTTGACGTGACAGCAATGAATCTATATTTGGCAAGTGGGCAACTTGCAGACGTAATAATTACAAGCTTAACCATGTATCCGGGCGGTGTAGGTGCTATGATAGCGGACGGTATTGCCACAGATATCACCGATTTGCTCATGGAGCATGCACCGGATTATTGGAGCTTTGTAAACGAATTTCCCCTGTATCTTAATTCAGCAACAGAGCCTGATGGAAGGCACTATACAATACCCGGCGTTTTCTTTGGCGAAGCTCCGGCATTCCGCCATTGGTTTGGGATGATACTTCGCGAAGAGTTTCTTGTTGAGTTAGGCATGGATATTCCGGAAACACTTGATGAGTTTGAAACATTCCTCAGACGCAGTAGAGATGAGTTAGGCGTAGATGTTCCGTTTATGTCTGACGCGTTTCGGACGAGACATATGTTTAACTTTGACGGCATATTTACATCTCCGTTTGGACTGGTAAGCACAGGTCTCTACCATATTGACGGAGAAGTATTCCATGGTTCGTTCCAACCTGAATACAGAGACTTTCTTGAATGGATGAATATGCTGTTTTCAGAAGGACTCATGGACAACAACTTTGTTGTTACCGATGAACCCACAGCAAATGCTGCAATGATGGCAGGACAGACTGCGGCTGCTGTTACAGGCGCAAGCCGTATAGCAAATATGATGAATGCCATGGATGATCCTAACTTCACAATTGTAGGAATGCCTTCGCTTAGACAGGCAAATGGAGAAAGAGCATTCTTCTCATTTGGTGATGCATTTGCACAGGGTGTATTTAGCGTATTCATCCCGGAATCAACATCTGAAGAGAACCGTGTTGCTGCGGCAAATCTATTCAACTTCCTGTTTACAGAGCCGGGCATTATACTGTCTAATTTCGGCGAAGAAGGCAGAACATTTACCATGGTAGATGGTCAACCCACACTTACTGAGCATATGACAAATAACCCGGACGGTTTTCCTATTGATGGACTTCTGCGCGTAAACGCAATGCTCAACTTCCCAATTATATTTACTAATGAAATGAGTGTTCAGCGCTACCAAGTGCCACAACAAATTCAAGCGTTTAACGCATGGGCGTATTCGTATCATGATGCACACAGAATTCAAAATACGGCAATAGCGCCTGAATTTACAGATGAGTTCACCAGGCTTTGGGTAGATATCGAAACGTACATGGTAGAGTCACGTGCGCAGTTCATAGCAGGCGTACGTCCTTTGACAGAATTTGATGATTACATTCAAAACCTTATAAACATGGGTATGGAGCGAGTGATGGAGATTTACAATCTGTCATTTGCAATGTACAACGGCTAGAAGCAATATATTGAAGAGCGTAGGGGATTTGTACTTGGCAAATTCCCTGCGTTGCACTACTTTTGACAGGAGGGGATCATGTGAGTGGCAAAACCACAACAGTCAACCATACACTCGCAGGACATAATAAATCTTTAGGCAAGCGCCTTAGCACAGACTTTGTAAAAAACAGAGGGGCTTATCTGATGCTTATTCCGGTTCTGGCGTTTTTTCTAATATTTCACTACAGACCAATGTATGGAGCAATTATAGCCTTTAAGGATTTTAGACCGAACCTGGGTATACTAGGTAGCCCATGGACGAGCCATTATGGATTTGGTCACTTCGTCAGCTTCTTCAATTCGGTTTTTTTCAACCGCACTCTCCAGAACACCTTGATAATAAGTATATCAACGCTTGTTTTCAGCTTTCCGCTTCCAATTATCCTTGCCTTGTCAATAAATGAGGTGAAAAACAAGTACTTCAAAAAGACAGTTCAAACCCTTTCTTACATGCCACACTTTATTTCATTGGTTGTCGTTTGTTCCATGGTTATGCTTTTTACAAGTGAAACGGCGTTCATAGCTCAGATTATGAACTTTTTTGGGTTCAATATAACCAGCAACTTGCTTAATTCTGCGGATGCATTTGTGCCAATATACGTTGTTACGGCTTTGTGGCGAACTACCGGTTGGAGCGCTATCATATATCTGGCCGCACTTTCAACAATTAATACGGAGCTATATGAAGCAGCCAGGGTTGATGGTGCCGGTCGTTTTAAACAAACAATTCATGTGACGCTTCCGGGTATATCGACAACAATTATATTGCTCCTTATATTGGCCATTGGTAATATCATGAATATTGGGTGGGAAAAAATTGTTCTCTTATATAACGAATTTAATGCTCCTTCGTCTGATGTTATAGCATCGTTTGTGTTCCGACGTGGCTTAGTTCATGGGGATTTTAGTTTTGCAACAGCCGTTGGGCTATTCAATTCAGCAATAAACTTCGTTCTGGTTCTTATTGCAAATGGAATTTGCCGTAAAGCAACAGGCAGTGGACTTTGGTAAAGATCGGGGGAATAAATAATAAATGAATTCGGATAAAATTAATGCTTCAAACGAAGTGAAAGTAATAAAAGTAAAGAGGTCCACCCTGAATCAGGAAGGACCGGGATATAAAATATTTTCTGTATTTAATATACTCTTCCTGTTGGGAGTGTTGGTTATCACGATATATCCTGTGTGGTTTGTTTTGATTGCATCCTTCAGTAATCCAATTGCGCTAATGGAGGATTATGGGCTCATGTTGCTTCCAAGATTTCCGCTCACTTTCGAAGCATATGAATTAGTGTTTAGGCATCCGCAATTAATATCAGGATTTAGGAACACATTTTATATACTTTCTGTTGGACTTGTATTTAACATGATACTAACAGCCCTCGGAGCATACTTCATGTCCCTTCGCAACTGCATGTTCCGTAAGCCTATATCTGTTATCATAATATTCACAATGTACTTCAATGCCGGGATAGTTCCGACATTCTTAAATGTGCAGTGGCTTGGATTGCTTGATAGCCTATGGTCAGTTATCCTGATTAACTCGATAAGCACGTTTAATTTGCTTATACTTCGTTCAGCTTTCATGGGTATACCTGAGAGCCTTACGGAAAGTGCAACAATAGACGGTGCAGGACATTTTCGTACATTGACGCAGATATTTTTGCCACTAACCAAATCGACGCTTGCTGTCATGTTGCTATTTTATGCGGTTGGCCACTGGAATGCATGGTTCTTTGCCTCAGTGTTCATTCGTAGACCTGATATGTTACCACTTCAAGTTGTATTACGACAACTGCTTTTACTTGGTGTAAATGTAGATGCCTTTGCTGCGCTGGGCGATATGGGAGCAGCAATGATTGCCGAACTTATGCAATATGCATTTATCATAGTTTCCACACTGCCAATACTGATACTTTATCCAAACTTGCAACGCTTCTTCACAAAGGGAGTTATGATTGGTGCCATTAAGGGCTAGAGGAGGATATGAGCAATTGAAAACGATTTCAGAATTATCAAGTGGCTGGAAAATTAAAAAGATAAACCCGGTTGCCGGAACTATAAATCAGAATGATGTTACAGAGGGTGAATGGCTGGATGTCAACACTATGCCTGCACAGGTTCATGATATATTGCTTGAACACAAAATGTTGCCGGAAGAAATGCTGGTGGGTTGGTGTGAAAATGTAGAGTGGGTAAACAAATACGACTGGCTATATCACTGTACTTTCGAGGGTGATATAAAAGCTCAAAGAAGTGTTTTGAAGTTTCGAGGGCTTGATACTGTAGCCGATATATATCTAAATGGGGAACTAATTGGAAAACATGATAATCTGTTCATATCAAAATCAATAGATATTACATCAAAACTCAAAAAGAACAATTCGCTACTCATCCACTTTCACAACATATTGGATTATCTTGCTACAATTCCATATCCGGAAGAGTGGAGTGAAACAGTAACTCGCTGTAAGCTTGTGCGTAAGCCGATACATGATTTTCCTCCGGAAGTGTATGCAGGGAGTAATTATCAAGGGGCATACAGATACTTTTCCCCTATCGGCGTGTATGACACAATAGAGTTGATAAGTACGGGAGAAGCAGAGATAGTCGGTGACTGGTTGCGTACAAGTTTGGATGCAAGCTTAAAAGATGGAGCACTTTTTGTAAACTTGGACGGATTATCATCCGCCGAGAGTGTAAATATCCATGTAATCTTGTCAGACCCGGAATCGAGAAAAGTTGCTTTCTGTGAAAAAACTGTGCCTGTGGTTGACAAAGAGTGGAGTTTTGAAAAGTGGATTGAAATAGACTCGCCACAACCCTGGTACCCACGTGGATATGGTGCGCAACCGCTGTATACGGTCACAGTGGATGTATTAGTTGGTAGCACCATATGTGATAGCCTTACAAAGCAAATTGGGTTCAGGCATATCGAAATGCCTTACCCCCTTGCGTTCACGGTGAATGGGAAGAAGGTTCGTATGTGGGGAGGCAGCATGGATCCGTTTCAAGGATATACTCATTGCTGGAGACGTGCTCGCGTGATGCGACTTCTGGATATGGTAGAAAATGCCAACATGAATACCTTGCGTATCTGGGGGGAAGGTATACCCTATCGTGATGAATTTTACGAAGAATGTGATCGGCGCGGCATAATTGTCTGGCAGGAATTCTTCCTTTGCTTTGCAGCACATCCCAACACAAAAGAATATCGCGAGAAGTATAAAATTGAGGCAAAAGAGCTGATATTAAGATTACGTCATCATACATCGCTCTTTATGTGGTGTTCGGGCAATGAAACGATAATGGGTTCTGAATTTCTAAATCGCGAAAAACAAGTTTATGGAATAGAGATGATAGATAAGGATTTTCCGGAGCTTGTCGGGAAGCTTGATCCGGGACGTTATTATCATAGAAGTTCACCGTCCGGTGGTGAATGGGCTAATGATCCGAGAGTGGGCGATATGCATACATATGATTGTGTATGGTACTATCCGCATAAAGAATTTCCGAACTTCATTAGTGAGCATATTCGCACGGCACCTCCGGTGCTTCACAGTTTGAAAAAAATGATACGGGGTCCGCTTTGGCCGAAAGAGTATGATGGTAAGTTCATGCATAATCAAGAGTTTCCTATGCCGGAGTCTTGGATGGAGAGGACACATCACCCCGCCAAAGGGCATGTAAAGACGGGACCGTATTGGGAATATTATGATGCCGATAATCCGTATGATATGGTTTATCGTTTTGCAGCCGCCTATGGGCAGGAAATGCGTAATGGGCTTGAGCGTGTGCGCATGGGCGGTCCGACCGGAGATACTCCGCCTGCGAGAAGAGGCAAAGGGCATTTGTCATGCAAACTTAATGATACATGGCCAAAAGTATACTGTACGATTATTGATTTCTTCCAGGAGGGCTTTATACCGTATTATGCTACTCAGGCAGCTCAGACCCCGGTGCTTGTCTGCTTTGACGTGCGTGATGAAATTAACCTATGGCTAGTCAATGACTCCATGGAAGATATCTGCGGAACAGTGAAGTTTGGATTGTTCGATATTTACAAGAATGAATTTGTCTTTGAAAAGACCATTGATGCCGCTATGGAACAAGGTGCATCAGATATAATTTACAACTTAAATGAATTGAAATTTTTCCAAAAGTGGCTTTTACCGTACGCACGGTTTGAAGACGAAGCAGGAAAGTGGGAGAGTGTTTCCATTGACTATATCGATATAGAAAGGCATTATCAATTTCCTGAAGCGAAACTTGATGTAAAATTGATAGATGACATTCTCGAAATATCAACTGATAAATTCGCCCGTTGCGTTGAAATAACCGGTGTTGCAAATGGCGATGAGTTTGGATGGCTTTTTAGTAGCAATTACTTTGATCTCGTGCCGGGAGATACAAGGCGCGTGAAAATTATGGGCAGACAAAGGGGAGAGATAACTGTAAAAGCGCACTATTCTCCACATAAAACTATAGTGAAATACAACTAATTAGAAGGAGTTGTGGCATTAATGAAACAAAAAGTAAATCTAAACAAGGGGTGGCACATAAGGCAATGCGAGCCCGGCGCAGACGCAATGGGCGATTGGATTAGTGCTGACATGCCTGCGCAAGTACACGAGATTCTTCATAATAACGGAAAATTAGGTGGAGATCCGCGAGAGTATCGGGGATCGGAAAAA
>Ga0123355_10016787_pt1 | contig 11551 bp, 12 predicted proteins | sample TergutEmb28metaG_3_FD_89872 | JGI IMG/M metagenome (GOLD analysis project Ga0123355, IMG submission 89872) | Embiratermes neotenicus P1 segment gut microbial communities from Petit-Saut dam, French Guiana - Emb289 P1 | ecosystem: Host-associated > Arthropoda: Insects > Digestive system > Gut ...
CAGACATTCTTCGCCGAGCCGTCAGGGGATATGCCGGGAAGGGATATGGAACTGTTTTTTACCCCCGGCGTTTCGTACATGGTAAGCCCCGAACTAACGGCTTCTTTTACCACAGAGTTTCGCTCCACCGATTACTTTAATGAGTCACGGCTTATAACGTTCAAGCCATCGGTTGAACTCATGTTACGGGGCCCGGCGTTTTTCTACGCTGAATATGAATTCAGGCTGGGCAGGTACAGAAGCGAGTCATTCCACAGGATTAGCGTGGGCATGACCATCCGGGCATTCTAGGCGGGGCCTGCCCGCGGCGTACCCGAAACATGCCTGTATTGCGCCTTTTATGAACGGAACTGCCTTCAAGACAAACCTGCGAGCGGCGCTTACCTCCCGCGGCCTTACGGTCAGGGAGTTAAGCGTCATAACAGGCATCGCCAAGGGCACGCTGGACTGCTACCTTGGCGCGCGGGCTTCGATACCCCCGGCGGACATCGCCGCGAAGATAGCCGCGGCGTTAGGCGTAACGGTTGAATACCTTGTAAGCGGGAATGATGCGGAGGCGCGGGAAAATGCCATCGGCGCGGTACTTCAACTCTTGGCCGGGCTTAGTGAACGGGATGTCCAGACGGTGCTTGCCCTTACGAAAGCGCTGAAACACGGCACCGGGCTGCCCTCGCCCTGAAAATCCGCAATCTTTACCTTTCCCCCCATAATCTGTATACTTGTACGATGAACTCAGAATATTCTGCGCAAAACATCACCGTTCTTAAAGGGCTGGAGGCGGTTCGTAAGCGCCCCGGCATGTACATCGGGACAACCGGCATAGACGGCCTGCACCATCTGGTTTTTGAAGTAGTCGATAACTCTGTCGACGAGGCCATGCAGGGCCACTGCGACAATATCCTTGTAGTTTTGGAAGGAAACGACGTGGCCCGGGTAGAGGACAACGGCCGGGGCATTCCCGTGGACATCCACCCCGGCGAAGGAATAAGCGCTCTGGAACTGGTCATGACCCGGCTCCACGCCGGCGGCAAGTTTGACAAAAAATCCTACAAGGTATCCGGGGGGCTTCACGGCGTGGGCGTCTCGGTCGTCAACGCCCTTTCGCAGTGGTGCGAGGCCTTTGTCCACCTTGACGGCAAAATATATACCCAGACCTACAAGGCCGGAATTGCCGACGGCCCGGCGCGGGAGGTCTTTGCGGACAAGCTCCCCTATCCTCCCCAAATGCCCGACGGCTCCGCCCGCCGGGGTACGGTGATTCGCTGGAAGGCGGACAGTTCGATCTTTGAAACCACCACCTACAATTTTGACGCCTTGGGCAACCGCCTGCGGGAACTGGCCTTTCTTAACAGGGGCTTGAAAATAACCATCCGGGACGAGCGGCTTTTAAAACCCAAGGTTCACGAGTTCGAGTTCGAGGGTGGCGTAAAGAGTTTTGTGGAGTACCTTAACGAGCACAAAACCGTGCTGCACAAGGAGCCGGTATTTATCGAGGCTACCCGCGATGACGGCATGGGCAACAGTGTCGAGGTGGAGTGCGCCATTCAGTACAACGACGGCTTTAACGAGATAATGTACTCTTTTGTGAACGACATCAACACCCGCGAAGGCGGCACTCACCTTGTGGGCTTTAAGTCCGCCCTTACCCGGACGCTTAACGAGTACCTGAAAAAGTCCAAGCACGCCAAAAAGCTGGACGAAAGCCTTTCCGGGGATGACGTGCGGGAGGGCCTTACCGCCGTGCTTTCGGTAAAAGTTCCGGAGCCCCAGTTCGAAGGCCAGACCAAGGCCAAGCTGGGCAACTCGGAAGTCAAGGGCGTGGTGGAAACTGTCGTCAACGAACAGTTGGAACTCTTTTTGGATCAGCACCCTGACGTTATCTCTAACATTCTGGAAAAGTCCGTGCTGGCGGCCCGTGCCCGTATCGCCGCCCGCCAAGCCCGGGACGCCACCCGCCGCAAGAACGCGATGGACTCCGCAGGCCTGCCCGGTAAGCTTTCTGACTGCTCCGAAAAAGACCCGGTCAAGTGCGAACTGTTCATTGTCGAAGGTGACTCCGCCGGCGGCTCCGCCAAGATGGGCCGGAACCGGCACTTTCAGGCGATTCTTTCCCTTTGGGGCAAGATGCTGAACGTGGAAAAAACCCGCATCGAAAAAGTGGTTACCAACGAGAAGCTCCAGCCCATTATCGCCAGTATTGGCGCGGGCTGCGGCAACGAGTTCAATGTCGATAAAATCCGCTACCACAAAATCATCATCATGGCGGACGCTGACGTAGACGGCTCCCACATCCGCACGTTGCTTCTTACGTTCTTTTACCGTTACATGACGGCGCTTATCGAGAAGGGCCATGTGTACATCGCTATGCCTCCCCTCTACAAGATAAGCCATAACCGCAAGGACTACTACGCCTACGATGACGCCGAAAAGGAAAAGGTCATGGCCCAGCTTGGGGAGATTAAAAAAGACGGCATTCAGCGTTACAAGGGCCTTGGCGAAATGAACCCCGACCAGCTCTGGGAGACCACAATGGACCCGTTCCGCCGCAACATCATCCGGGTGCATATGGACGATGCCGTGGAAGCCGAGCGGATTTTTACCACACTCATGGGCGAGGTTGTAGCCCCGCGCCGGGCATTTATCGAAGAGAACGCCCTGCTGGTAAGGAATCTGGACGTGTAGACCCGGCGGTAGGGCGGATACAAGCGCAAGGAGGAAAGCCATGAAGAGTGATAATGAGCTAATTCACTGGACTGACAGGTTATCGATCGGGATAAAAGTGATCGACGATCAGCACAGGGGGCTTGTGGATTTGGTAAACGAAATGTTTAACCATGCTACCGGCAATTATGCACAGGAGCGCGATTATTTTTCCAGGATCATTCACGAAACGGTCAAGTACGTAAAAGACCACTTTTCGGCGGAAGAAAAAATGCTGCTTGCCATGAAGTACCCCGGCTACGGCGAGCATAAAAAGGCGCACGAAACATTTGTACACGCCATTCTTGAAAACGCTCAGGCCTATGAAGCCGGTAAGCGTTTTACTCTTTCAACATTTACAAGGTTTCTTAAAGACTGGATTTTGTCCCATATCGCGCTGATGGACAAGCAGTACGCCGAATACCTCAAAAAGACCGTCCCAGATACAAAGACATGGCAGTCCCCATAAGGGCGTGTATGTACGGGGGTTTTCCCAGTCCGCAGAGGACTTCCTTCCAAGGCACGGTCTGTATTTCTATGTATTCATCCTCGTCCAGCTCCTGTTCTGCGGGGGGGGCCAAATCCAGCGCGAGGAAAAAATGCACCCGGTTGGACATTATCGCCGGGTTGGGGTTAAACTCCCCAAGCTTTTCGATTCTTCCCGGAACGTAGCCGGTTTCTTCCCGCAGCTCTCTGGCAGCAGCAGCCGCGGCGTCTTCGCCCTTTTCAAAAACCCCGCCGGGGAATTCCAGACTAAGTTCCTTAGCGCCATGCCGCCACTGCCTGACCATGACAAACTCCTTGCCGCGTTCCGTTTCAAGCTCCGGTATGACAATGCCCCAGTCAAGCGCGTCCATAACCGTGAATGTCTTTAGCGACTTGACCGGAGAACGGCAGACGCGCTCGGTTATGCTGAACACCGGGCAGGCAAACACCGTTCTGCGGCTTTCTTCTTTCCACGCGAGATTGTCATTCACACATTCGTCATTCATATTTTACTCCATCGGGAACGGCAGCACCCCGTCCAGCGTTTTGCGCCCGCATAATACCATGATAAGCCGGTCAAGCCCCATAGCGACACCGGAACATGGGGGAAACGGGCTATCCGTGTCGAAGATTTTCCAGTAGCCGCTGTCCACGGCGTGGCGCACAAGGGCCGTCCTTTCTTTTTCCGCCTTCTCGCTTTCAAAAAAAAGGCGCACCTGCAGGGCGCTGGTTTCTTCCGTAAAGCAATTGGCCAGTTCAACCCCCCGCGCGTACAGTTCCCATCGCTCCACGGTTTTCCCGTCCCCGCTTTTTTTCGCGAGGCAGGGGACAAAGGCGGGGTACTCCGTAAGCGCGACAGGCCGCGCAAGGTTTATTCTGGGCTCCACGGCGTGTATAAAAATCAGGTCGTAAAGGCCGGGATCCGAAAGCCCCGGCGGCGGATCAAGGCCCAGCCGCCGCGCCTGATCTTCCATCGCACCGGGCGTGCGCGCCGCTTGAAAAAGGGAAAAGCCCGCCCATTCTTCAAAAGCTTCCTCTACCGTCAGTTGTATGAAGGGCGGGGAAATTTCGGGGGGGCTGTCTGTCCCTTTCAAAAGGAAGCTCAAAAGCTCTTCGGTAATTTCAAGCGAATCACGGTAGTCCGCCCCCACGGTGTAGTATTCCAGCATGGTAAACTCCGGGCTGTGCTGGCGGCCTGACGATTCCCCGTTCCTGAAACACTTGCATATCTGGTAAAGGCTCGTCCGGTGCTGGGCGATAAGGCGCTTCATCCAGATTTCCGGGGAAGGGATAAGCCAGTACGGCCTTTCTTCATGGCGGCTCCCTGCGGGCGGAAGGCGGAGCGTTTGGAACACCTCAAGGCAGGATTCGGGGATAAGGCTAGGGGCAAGGAGCGGCGTGTCGGTTTCAAGGTAATCCCGCAGGTCAAAGAACGAGCGCACCTGCCGTATGATTCTTGCCCTTTCGCGTAACATCTGGATGTCCATTATGCTATCTCTTTGACCGCCTCTTTCCATTTCCGGCCCCGGTCAAACTCGTTAAGGAACATGCCGAAGCTCGCGCAGCCGGGTGAAAACAGCACTGTGTCGCCGGGTTCCGCAGCTTCCAGCGCCGCCCTTGCCGCGTCCGCGGGGGAGTCGAAGGGGCCCCGGTACGCGATACCAGCGCCGTCAAGGAGGTTTTTGAGCTTGGCGGTTCCGGTTCCGGCAAGGAGGATCAGGGCCTTGGTATTTTCCGCCGCGCGGGCGAGAAGGCTAAAATCTAGGTCTTTGTCCGTGCCGCCTGTAACCAGCACCGGCGGTTTTTCAAAGGCGTTTATGGCGGCGGCGGCGGCTTCGGGGATGGTGGCGGCGCTGTCGTTGTAAAAGCGGATTCCGCCTGACTCGTGGAAAAATTCCAGCCGGTGTTCCACGCCGGGAAACCGCCCCAAGCTTTCCCGGATAAAATCCGCCGCAAGGCCCACGTCAAGAAGGGCCAAGGCCGCCGCGAGCAGATTCCGCTTCTGGTGGTCTCCGGGGATAAGCGGGCGGGAAGGGACAACTTCCACGACGCTGCCGGGCCTGTCTGCGCCGGCAGCCGCGCCGGGTATTTCCCAAAGGCGGGCAAGGCCGGGCCCCGCCGGGCCGGAAGACGGGCCGGAAATCCAGCCCCCCGCAAGGCCTTCGCCAAGCGGCCCCCCGTCAGTAAAAGAGACGGGCCTTCCCCGGCTTTCTTTGTGAAAGCTCCTTCCCCACTCGTCAGTCCCCGCGACGGTTACATCGTTTTCGTCCTGATCCCGGTAGATAAGCCGCTTGTCCCCGGCGTAAGCTTCCATAGTGCCGTATCTGTCCAGATGATCCCTTAAAATGCAGGTAAGAACCGCCGCCCTAGGTTTAAGCAGGCCCCGCCCCCGAAGGTCTCCCAGTTGGAAGGAGGAAAGTTCCAGCACGACATCGTCCCCCGCTTCAAGCTCGCCCAGGAACTTCAGGGGCGAAACGGTTATGTTCCCGCCAAGGCGGGCCTTTCCGCCGGGGCCGCCGCCAAGCTTCGCGCGGCTTTCGTTCAGCGCCCAATACAGGGCCGAGGAAGTGGTCGATTTGCCCTTGGTTCCCGTTACCGCCAAAATCCGTACCGCCGGGCAAGCGGCAAGAAAAAGGGAAATGTCCGTTTCTATCCTTCCGGCGGCGCTAAGGTAGGGCGAGTCGGGCCGCGCGCCGGGGTTTTTTACAACAATGTCGGCGTTCTGGAAATCGGCCATTTCGTGCCTGCCCAGAACATAGCGAACCGGGATGGAAGAAAGCGCTTGCATTGACGGGGCCAAGACGTTCTCGTCCCTGAGGTCTGTAACCGTAACGTCCGCGCCCAAGCCCGCCAAATACCGCGCGGACTCTACGCCGCCGCCGTGGAGCCCAAGGCCCATGACAAGCGCCTTCATTCCGGCAAAATCGTCTTTTTTCATACCCTTTCATCCTTGTTTTATAGGAGGTTTCGTTGTATAGTATAGCACTATGTCCCAGATAGAAACAACAGAGCCTGTTCCGGCGCTGGATGAATTTGGCCGGCCCCGGAATTTCGGCTGGTCAAGAAGCCCGCTTTTCCAGTACAATCACAGCCTGCTCGCGGCCCCGCGCCGGAGGGTCAGCGAGTCCGACCGCTATGTCCTGTTTTCGTCCACGCATCTGATTATCTGCGAAATACTGGACGATGGCTACATGGGCTATATGTGCCTGTCCGTGGCCTCTTTGAAGGACAAAAAACGCTCCACGCATACGCTGCGCACCCCTTTTTCGCTTGGCTCTTTTAATCTGCCGGAAAACAGCGATGTGGCTTCCATCAAGTTTCTGCGGGGGAAAAACCTTCTTAACTTCGCCGCGATGAACCAAGGGATTAAGATTATCAAGGTTGATATTCCCAAGTTTAACCGCAGCCGGGGTCTTAGGGGAGAGGTGGTACTGCTCCCGCCGCCGGAAGCGGAGTCTCTGGTTACCCATATGCCGTGGCGGGACAGGAGGGACGCTTTTCGCTATTCCCGCAGATCGCCTTGGTATTCGGTTGAGGGGGTAATTCAGCTTGGGATTTCGGAGCTTGTATTTAGCAAGGGCGATAGCTGGGGGATTTTTGACTGGAACCGGGGGGTGCGTCCCCGCAAAGATCTGCGCTTTTGGGCTTCCGGCTGCGGGCTGTCCGGGGGCCGGCTCGCGGCGTTCAGCGTGGGGCACAGTTCCGCGGATTCTTCGCAGGGAACGGAAAACGCCTTTTTTCTGGACGGCAAACTGCACAAGCTGGATCAGGTAACGTTTCACATTCCGTCTAACCGGCTTGTGCCGTGGCGTTTTACCAGCAACGACAACCGGCTGGAGATGAGCTTTTCGCCCCAGCAGGAACGGGACGAGAATCACCAACTGTTCTTTTACTCGCTTAAACGCCGGCAGTTGTTCGGCTCCTTTTCCGGCAGGGTTATCCTTGACGATGGCTCGGAGTTCGAGTTTTCCGGTATAACGGGTTTTGCCGAGCGCCGGAAAAGCCGTTTGTAGGGGTTAGTCAGCCGCCAGCCGGAATTCCGGGTCGACAAGCACGAAATCCACGCCGCCAGTTACCCGGACGCTCCTGTCCTCGAACACAAAAATAGCGCCGGCCCCTTCGATGCTTTCTATCAGCGCCCGCCCTCTTTCGTAGCCCAGAACAAAGACAGCGGTTGAAAGAGCGTCGCCGTCTGTGGCGGAACCGGAAATAATCGTAACCGACAACAGGCCGGTTCTGGCGGGATGTCCGTCAAAGGGGGAAAAGAGGTGGTGATAGCGCACCCCGTCACGCTCGAAAAAACGCTCGTTGACGCCCGATGTCAGCACTGCCATATCCCAGCCGCTTAACACCCCGATAAAGTCGCCCCGCTCTCCAAGGGGGTTTTGAATACCTATTCTCCAGGGGGTTCTGTCCAGCTTTACCCCAAACGTCATAACATCCCCGCCCAAATCGACAAGCGCCCGCTCCAGCCGGGCCTCCCGCACGATTGCCATTGCCTCGTCCGCGGCGTAGCCCTTGGCAATGGCCCCAAGGTTAAGGGCCATGCCGGGCCGCCTAAGGAATACGGCGCGCTGCTGGCGGTCAAGCTCGATGTCCCGCCAGTTGACCAAGGGCAGAACGGCGGCAATTTCTTCAGGCGAAGGAACACGGGGGTCGTCGGCCATTATCGCCCACAGAGAGACCAAAGGCCCAATGGCGGGGTCAAACGCGCCGCCTGAAATTTCGGCAAAGTGCACCGCCCGCTCGATAACGTCGAACACGTCCTCGTACACCCGCACCGGCGCTATGCCCGCGGCGGCGTTGATGCGGGAAATATCCGAGTCCGGCAGGTACGCGCTCATGCGGCGCTCAATTTCGTGGATGCGGGCGAAAATGGCATCGTAGACTTCGTCATTCGCCTGATCGTACAGGAAGACAACGCATATGGTATCCAGCGCGAACTCGACCCGGAACGGATCTGCCTGAGTTAAGGGGGCGGGTCTGGAGCAAGCGGCAAGAGCCAAGGCTACAACGGCAATGACGCGCAAAGAGAGAAAGGAAAAAGGGCGATTCCGGCCCGACGCTGTGGTTTTACTCATACGATACCCCCGGTCAAAGCATAAACCGCTTCGGGCTGTTTTGTCGAGGGGGCGCGCGGATTGCCGGCGCTGATTGCCGGGCCTTCCCCGCTACCTTGCCCTTGGCGTGTCATTTCGCTATACTTCTAGTGTGAGGCGGTTTTTGTGCGTTTTGGCGCTGGGGTGTTTTATTCCGGCGCTTCATGCCCAATCAAGGTTTTTTCCCCTTGCGCTGGTTCTGGAAGCCGCGGAGTTCGCCGCTTTATCCGGGGGCGTTTGGCGGCCCGACTGGCCCGCATCCCTGCCGCCTGACGCCTTTAGGGTTACTTCAGGCGATGTCTCCGGCATCACGCTGGAAGGAGAGGGTGTTCTCCTAAGCGTCCGCTACGGGCCGGGGGAGGACAGGCTGCGGGAGTTTCCCTTCATGCTGAATGGCAGAATGGCGCAGGTTAGCCTTGCCTTCCAATGCGGGGAAATCCGGGGAATAACCGTGGAATTCCTGCCCGGCGAAATTTGGGAGATGGAAGTTCTTGAGCGCGAGGCTTCCTGCCCGGCCTTTCCGGCCCTTGTCAGGGTTCAGGCCGGCGGAGCGTGGTATTTTATTTCCCTTTCCCGCTGGGCAAGGGGAATTACCGAGGTGTGGGCTGATGTTCAGGGGAACGTTCTTTGGATGTACGGCTTTTACCTTGCCGAGTTCGCCGGGGACTTAAGAATCCGGACAGTCCGGGACATGGCAAACCCCGCGAGCCCCGGTACGGATTTTTACTACGATAGCTGGGGCTTTCCCGCCGTGATTTCCGGCCCCGGCGGGTTTTTTTCGGCGTTGCGCTACCGGGACGCCTTTTTGCGGTACTGGGAACGCCGTCCGGCGGGCTCTGGCGAGGACGAGGTTTTTTACTTTCAGTGGGATGCCGGCGGGTTTTTTGTCCGCATGGTTGCGGGAACCGGGGAACCGGGGGCCGCTTCCGGCCTTCCCTCTGAGTACCGCTTTGAGTACACTCTGGATGATCGGGGCAACTGGATAGAACGGCGGGAAATACGGATGGTGTACCACGCGGGATTGTTATTTCCCGTGCCGGGAGCCGTTTTTACGCGGGTATTGGAGTACAGACAGCCATGAACTCATTTGTGCAGTGGAGAGATGTAAAATACGGAAACGTTTTTGAGCAGGAACTCACCGGACTCCGCCGCCGCCGGGAAGCGGACGCTCGCTGTACCGTGCGGGACATTGAGCGGGTGCTTACCCAGCTCTACATCATGGACGGAGCTGACTGGCATGGCCGGGGAGATGTGCAGGATATTAACATGGCGGCTACCATCGCTGCCCATGAACATTTTATCGCCCAATGGAAGGCGGAAGGATCGGTATAACTATGGAATGGCGGGCAAGTCATATTTTGGTAAAGGATCGCGCGCAGGCGGAAGACCTTTTGACAAAGGTCAAGCAGGGCGCTTCATTCGAGTCGCTGGCAAGGGAACATTCAAGCTGCCCCTCAAAATCATCGGGCGGGGACTTGGGCTGGTTTGGGCCGGGCAAAATGGTTCCCGCTTTTGAGTCGGCGGTAAAGCGCCTTTCTCCGGGCTCCGTGGGGGACGTGGTTCAGACGCAGTTTGGCTATCACCTTATCAAGTGTACCGGACGTAAAGAGTAAGGGAAGCCGGGCACAAAGCGCGATGCGGACAAAGAAAAAAAGAAAGAGACAAAGCGACCTAAAAGCGATACTCAGAATTGATTCGGAGCTGAACGGGATACAGGACTTGGATATCCTTTTGGAGCGGATACTTCTTGAGGCCCGCAAGCTCGTCCGCGCTGACGCTGGCTCGATTTACATTTATCAGCCTGTGGAAGAAAACGGAAAAAAGGCCGACAAGCTGGCTATCAAGTATTCCCAGAACGAGACTCTTCAACGGGGGCTTCCGGCGGGCCAAAAGCTGATCTACTCCGTTTTTTCGATACCGGTGAACGACAAGACCATTTCGGGGTACTGCGCCCTGACACGGAAGCTGGTGAATGTTCCCGACGCTTATAATCTGCCAGCCGGGGCTCCCTATTCATTCGGGAAGAGCTATGATCAGGTTTCGGGCTACAAAACAACCTCTATCCTGACCGTCCCGCTGACAAGCGCCGAAGGCAGTTTTTTGGGAGTTATCCAGATGATCAACTCCACGGATAAATACGGAAAGACTGTTCCCTTCACAGCGGACGATGAACTGCTTATCACCCATTTCGCTTCTACGGCAAGCACGGCGCTTTTAAAAGCGCAGATAATGCGGGCGATGATTCTGCGGCTGGTAAAAATGGCCGAGCTGCGTGACCCCAAAGAGACCGGAACGCACGTAAACCGTGTCGCCAGTTACGCTGTGGAAATTTACGACCGCTGGGCCAGCCGCAGGGGGATACCGGAAAAAGACAAGTTCAAGGACAACATGAAGATTGCCTCCATGCTCCATGACGCGGGAAAAGTGGCGATTCCCGACGCCATTCTAAAAAAGCCCGACCGCTTTACGCTTGAAGAACGCCAGACCATGCAGGTGCATACGATCTACGGGGCCGCCCTTTTTGATGATCCCCAGTCGCCTCTGGATGACCTGTCCCGTGACATAGCCCTTACCCACCATGAAAACTGGAACGGGACGGGGTATCCGGGCTGGGTGGATCCCTTCACGGGAACGCCCATAAAGACGGGGGAGGACGGCAAGGCTTTGGGGAAAAAAGGCGACGAGATTCCCCTTGCCGGGCGCATCGTAAGCATTGCCGATGTGTTTGACGCTTTGTGGTCCCGGCGCATTTACAAAGAGCCGTGGGCGGAAGAGGATATACTTAAAGAAATACGGGATCAGTCGGGGGTCAAATTCGACCCCGAACTGGTAGATATTTTTTTCGAGATACTTCCCAGCATTAAGCAGATACAGCAGCTTTATCCGGAAGCCGGGTAAGCCCCCCGCCGGGGCTTTTGGCGGAAATGCTCACGCGCGGCGGGGCATTGCGGGGGGCCTTCCCGGCGGAGCCGGGAAGGCTGTGCGAGGCAGGGGGGATTTGTTCAGGAAATGCGTGTTGCCTACTTGACAATGTGCCGCAGCCCATGCTAGTATTCCAGCATGAGGTTGAGACAAAGAGCGTTTACCCGCTTTTTTTACGAAAAATTTCCCGAATTAGGCAAACTTGGCACGGTTTTTGCTCTCTGTCAAGTCCTAAAATAGGTTGACACATTTTATGCCGCAGTCCCATGCGTTTTTTCTGGTGTCTCATAATCAAGCGACTTATGCGGGCGGCGCGTGTTGTATAAATACACGGCCTGTTTCAC
>Ga0123355_10016788_pt1 | contig 11550 bp, 5 predicted proteins | sample TergutEmb28metaG_3_FD_89872 | JGI IMG/M metagenome (GOLD analysis project Ga0123355, IMG submission 89872) | Embiratermes neotenicus P1 segment gut microbial communities from Petit-Saut dam, French Guiana - Emb289 P1 | ecosystem: Host-associated > Arthropoda: Insects > Digestive system > Gut ...
GATCAACATGTTTCGGGCGATAATTTCGCCCTTCCTCAAGAACACTAGACTGTGGTTACAGCTTGTGGTATAATACACAGAAGAAGTTGCCTGCTCGTGACAAGGCTGAGCCTTGTCACGAGCAGGCAACTTCTTCGGTGCATTATACCACAAGCTGTAACCACAGTCTAGTGTTCTTGAGGAAGGGCGAAATTATCGCCCGAAACATGTTGATCTGATTGAAATTACTAATAAATAGTTATTGTTGCATCTAGTCGTTTGGGTATACTATTATATCAGAGATGTACATTCACACAAACATAAAAAATTGATGTGAGGTTCTCACTGTTGTGACTATGAAGTTTACTGTCTTCTGGAAGGTGACGTCATGGAATTTAGTACATATGGGCAGATGCGACAAGAGAGGGAAATAACCCTGAAGATGGGTACAGGATGTTTCTTTGACATCGATTTTTGTTTATCAAACTAAACGACGTCAAAACCCAGTCTTCCTACCAGAGAGATTTGGGTGCATTGGGTCCCCGTACGTGTCTAACTGCATAAGACTACATTCCGGCTCAGCCTGTCGAAGGAGTACAGTTCGACTGACTTTTAAATGCCACGAAAAAAAAATAATATCGTGGACGCCCCAGGAAACGATGGCCATGCGTCGATGCCGGAACAGGTCAAACGACCTAATCCATGGAGGAAGATGACGATTATAAAAAAATAATTATTTGACAGTAGGTAAACGCAATTGGGTCCGCGTGTCAAACAAGAGCAGCAAGTTGACCAGTGCACTAAAATACAATATATTTAAAAACAATAAATATTAGTCTCAACAAGTTCAAATTAATAATTGTGCGGAAAAGGGGCTAATTAATAATGATAATATTATTCAGTGTAACAAGCAATACAGATGCACTGAACAAGACACACAAACAGTATGAAATATCAATTTGGGAGGATAAGTACTCAGTTATTACTCCCGACGCCTTGTTTGTATTCAAAACGAACAACATGCTCCTAATTTTCTATCACGTTTCTCTGAAAAGGAAACCGGAATTCCTCGGATCACGAACGAGAAGAAGATCGATCCGTTGACCTTTTTGCAGTGGCCTCTGCATCTATGGGATCAAGGATTTGGACATTTCGCACAGCAGCAAGTGTTCTCGGTCTGACAGTGGTGGTTGTAGTCGTGCTGGCCGGTGATAGATAGGGCTGTGACCTTTCCTGGATATTTGGATTCTGTTCCACAGGCCTGTGCTGCGTTGCGCCTTGCTGAGCTGCTCGAAGAGCTAGAAGCATGCGCAGAATCAACGCTTCTCTGTACTCGTCAGGTAGGAAGTCTTGTGGATATCCAACCTGCGGGTTGCGTCCAGAGTACGGCAGAGGCTGTTGGTAATACTCCGGAGGAACAGGCTGTTCATTACCGTAAGGTAACGGCTGCGGTCGATAAAGAAGTCGTCTTCTTAGGTAGTATGGAATCTGACCCAAATATTGGGCCGGGCTTTGATAAGTGCTTGGGTACGGTTGCTGATAAAGCTGAGGATCATAGGGTAAGGCTTGATTGTAAGGGAGCTGCTGTCCAAAAGGCCCTTGCTGTGGGGGATAAGCTGCTTGTGGGTTAACGTATGGTGTTTGTGGAGGAGGATTAGGGACAGGATAAGGGACGTTTGCTCTGTTGTACTGAGGACCATATACTGGCTGTTGTCTATTTACTTGCTGTTGATACGGATTGTCCAACAGTTCGGGAGGAATGTTTTCCCCCAGCGTCATCATAAGTGCTACCTGGAATGGCGTGAGAGGTGGTACTGCGTTCTGCTGGCGGTATTGGTAGTCATTTATGTAGGTCGGTTGGCGTGGTTGCTGCCTGCCGAGCAACAGCTGAATAAGTTGTTCCTGAAGCTCTGGATCAGGTCCCGGAGAAGGGTACTGATAACCCTGCCCTGGATACTGGTAAGCTCCGGGTGGTATTCTGGGGTATAGAACACCTCCACGTATAACTCCTAAAGGTACTCTAACTGCGCCACCAAAATCTGATGGTATAGCTCCTGGTGGTATATTATCCTGAGGATACACTGGTCTCTGTCTCAGGCCTGCTATATCCTGAAGTAGCTGACTTTGTAGAACAGCACTCTGGTCAGTACGGGGTGGCACTGAAGTGAAGAGGGACCTGAATGGGGTGACAGGTATTGGTCGAGGGCTGCCGCCTACTGAACCACCGTACACATCTCCGGTGTCGTCAGGCCCAGACTGGCGTGTTCGTAAAACTTGTGGTGGTATATGAACCCCTGGACTGAAGTTCTGTCCTCGGTCTGGCGAAAGTTGTCGCCGTAATGTATTTCCTTTCGCGTTCCGAACTTCTTCTTTATTTTCCTTAACTTCCTGTGATTGCTTTGTATGCAGAAGACCAGTCGGTGATTCTTTTATTTCAGAGGGTCTGCGAGCGAGCACTATTCTCCTCAGCAGCTGCCCGGATGGAGTTGTGTTGTCGTTTGACTGTGCAGGACGGATATAATGACCGTACACTACTTCAGCCGGTCGAGGCGAGATGGCTTCTTCACGTCCCACAGCTTCTTCGACAGGAGCAGGTGTTACAAATATCTGTTTCACAGGCTGTCCACCGGGTATTCCTGGATGCTGTCGAATATACTGGCCGTAAAGTTGTAAAGTTCTTCTGGTTGTGGTTGAACCTAAGGGTTTCTCCGTTGAGCTAGGAAGCTCGTGAGGTCGACGAGACCTGGGGATTGTCTGGATGACTGCGGACTTTGTCACTGGTTCTGGAGTCTCGGTTACGCTTGTTGGGGTTAGAGTCTGCGCGTACAGGAGGATGGGCTTACGGGTGGGTGGCTCCAGAGGCTGTCCTGTCGTTGTAATGACAGAATCACGTAACAATGGCGGACGCCGAGTGGTTATCAGCGGTCGGATGATCTGCTGATATAGTAACGGCGGTGCTGGTGGAGGGCTTGGAGTGGACACCTCTTGCTTACTTTCGCCTTCTGCTGTGACGATAGGAAGATTCCCGTTGGACTGAAACCCCGTATTGTTGTTCGCTGTGTAAGATACCCTTTTTAACTCTCCGGACTCGTCTATAAACCCAAACATTCCCTTCACGTTGCCCTGTACGTCACGTGTCTCTATCTTGAAGCTCCCATCCGCGGCTTCATATCCGAAAGTGTAGGAGCCATCATCGTTCACGCGGTTTATCTGCTTCAGAATAGCGACCTGTTGTTGAGACTGGGCATCTTGTCCTTCTGGCGATTCTTCCTGACCATCAGCTACTACAGCTACAGTACAGCCCCATGTCAACACAAGCCACCATGATGCTGCTGCAAATGCCACCTGGAAAATAACCATTATTCTTTAGTTAATCCCTATAAGCACACCGATATCGTCACCAACAATTTTAACATACAAACAACAGTGTACTATGGACACGTGGTATATTTATGTATTTAGCATGATTATCAGAACAAACAATCATTTCTGTCCTAAATACTAGCAGTATTTCGTGATTGGTCTTTGTATTGGAAACGCAGTATGTTTACTGCCAGGAAGGATTCGAATTTTAAAGTAGTATTTAGATTAATTTCAGATTTCGCAATACAATTTCTTACGCATTAAGCCCCATACATAGTTTTAAGGAACACTCTCCAGTTTTTGTCTAAACAGTTTCTGCAGTTGATAATACAATGAAAGTGGATGTGCCATATAGTGGCTAGTGAAGACAAATATTGATCACTGTTGAAAAAACAGATACAGCTAAATATAATTTATCATCGGAATACAGAAACAAAGGTAAAATTTCTTTTCTAACATAAATTTCTGTCAGAAAGCATCTAATGATTTGGGAGATCGGCGGTGGTTCTTGTTTCTCAAATGGAGTTCCTACAATCAATTTTAGAGATGAAATTGTACAGTTAATTTTAAGTGAGTATAGAAGAGAATGGCTAGAATACAAAGGAAGGGACTCAGGAATGACAGAGGAAATGGATGGAACATTTATAGAGAATGGCCTATCAATTTTCACTATCGGAAATACGATTTACTAGGCGCGTTCGCAAATTGCCAACAGCGACCATTAGCTTCGCTATGTCTGTCTGCCTATCCGTCCTTACATATGGAACAACACGTCTCCCCCTGGGCTGATTTTATTACATTTGATATTTGAGCAAAAGTAAAGTAAAATCCACTCTAAAATAGACCACGAAGGCCCAGAGGGGCTAGATGTATAGATCCACTATTTCTTTAACCTCGGCGGTAGTTGGGGAAGGGAGGTCAACGCCACGGCTCGCCCGCGTCGCCACTGGGAAAGACCCGATACTCATTGTATAGGAGGCTGGGTGGGCTCCGGTTGGAAGGGTGCGGAATATCGCGCCTCTACCGGAATTCGATTCCTTGACGTTTCAGCCCGTAACGAGTCGCTATATCGAAAATCTGTCTTCGAAGTTCAAGTTTCATTAAAATATGACAAGAATAACGCGCACTTTACGTGAAGACGTATACACATTTATGACAATAACTCGCTGAATTCTTCTCAGAATGAGAAATATTTCGTACAAAATTTGTAGGAAAAATCAAAACACATATTTTGTGTTCAACAACCTTTTCCCGAAAATCGTGCCCTTTGTGAGAAAATGTGGAAAAATATGGGAGAGCCGGAGAGACGGCATGAAGCTAAGCATGCTGGATAGCTCAGGCTACAGAAACACATTCAGAATATGTAATAATTTTTTTCTTTTCCAAAGAAAGAATGGTTACGCGAATGCGTCACCATGTCAGGATTATACGTACATTTTAACATCAACCTTACATCCACGCCTACGTATTTCAAGTGGTCTGTTGCAATCACACATATCCACCCAAATCCTACTCTTCCATTCCTGCAGTGTACCCTGCCCATCTCACGCTGCTTGTTTTGATAACCCTAATAATGCTTGTGAAGAACATAAATCGTCATGAAACTCTTCATTATGCAGGTTTCTCAAGTTTCCTGTTACTTCCTTCTCTTAAGGCCAAATATTTTTCTTAGCACCCACTTATTGGAAACCCTCAACCTGTCCTTCCTTTAATGTGAGACCAATTTGTCATATTCATATAAAACAACACTAAAAACTATGGTTCTGTATATTTTAATCTTTTGTGCTTAGATAGCAAACGGGAAGACAATTACCGTTGTACAGAATGACAACAGGCATTCACTGAATTCAATCTGCTCTTAAATTCCTTATCAAACCAATTTTGGTTTGTTAATGCCTTTCGCAAATATTGTATTGCAAATATGCCACTTTTTCGAAGGATGTTAATTGCCTTAGTTTGTAATTTTTTCCCTGCATTCTGTCCTAGCTTTCCTTGGTATGGGATATTTCTTATAATCATGCTTAACCTCAGTTAAGACTATATTTGATCTCCTTTATACAATATATAATAGTCGCTTTTGATGAACTCCACAACATATTTTATCTTTGAGTAAATTAGCCCCTTTATATTTTCCGAATATAGAGGACATTCCATCTCCAATAAAAACCAAATTTTTAATGCTGTTAAGCAAAATATTTGTTACTTACTTTGGAAATCCTGTGAAACAAATCAATACAATTTGTGGGCATATGTGCAGAAAGTTTGGTGCTAATGTTTTACACTACTCTGCTTTAAAGGGAAAAGGGGCACTGAATTTGGAGGCTAACTAAGGATTTTTAGTGTTTTGATAAAAGTATCTGGCTATAGCAAGTTCTATCATTATTAGGCACTTTCACAAAACAGATGCGAAAAGCGACTCCTGGCTTCGTCATGTTTGTCCTCTCACCTCCTACCTGCATCAGTGTGACTGCCATTGCACACATTTTTCGTTTTAAATTTCATATTTGGTGGTTTTTTTTATTAATAAGTGTCGATAAATTCAGATTTTGGTTAAATTCGGACAAAACCAAAAATGACGCACACTTTTTAAGACCTAAGTTCACGTACGATCTCTCGCCATGATTGGTCTTTATAATTAACAGAATGTGTTCTCAGCGGCGTACGCCCTCAGATCGAAAAAGCAGTTCCAACTTAGAATATTTTCTCCTTGGGAGGTTTGCTCAGGGAGAAGAAATATTTGACCATCGAGCACTGAACATGACAGGTTCTAAAGGTCACAGAACATGTTTACGTGTAACGTACGTGGCGTGTAAGATGTTTTTGTTCAATTAGGACTATAATTATAAATATTATTATAATTATAAAAGTATAACTTTTTCAAACCAATAAAGTAGACAAAATTCAGGGATTTTCTCCTCATATTAATTAGATACAGTGACACTATAATTTACACCACCGTGTATAGCAATATTTTTCTTGTTCGCTAGTTTTGTCAACAGCAGAACATGACTTCGTGTTTCGTAGTTGAAATTTGCTAATTGCCCTTTAGGCATTGGTTTTGTTCGAAAAAAAAACACATATTCAGTCGGTTAATTCTGTTAACAATAGGTTTTTTATCTGTGATAAACGAACATTAATACCAGTGAAGGGTGTGTCTGGCACGAACTTGTTAACCCCTTGAACGTCGACCGAAACGAGGGAAGAAGCCATGCTACGTACCTTGCAGCTAGTCTTCATGGTACGCCGTGTCGTCTGTACACAATTCACGACTGGTAAGTGGGGGTGATTGGGGGTCTGCTATATAGTCTGCCCTGCAGAGGGGCTCTAACCTTGACAAGCCGCGTTTTAAGTGGGGAGGGAACAACCCCCTCCGGCATGTCGTGAGACAGTGAAAGTGTTTATTATTATTGTAAAAAACGTGAACTGTATGGACTCATTGTTACGTACTCGTAATGTCTTGCACTCATAACACACGTGAGTAAAACGTACATTCTCAGGACTTGCGTAGCTTTTATGTTGCAAAACGAAACTGGTGCATGAACAAGTGGTTTCACTTTACGGAGAATTTCCTGAATATTTCTCGTAGATTGTTAGGTTAAATAACTAGCCACATACGGATAAACACAATGTCGGATACATCGCGATGCCAGGAAAACATCTTAAATTATTTACAATGCTATTTTTACATACTAAAGGAGAAATCCATCAAGTGAACGGCCCAGTACGACAACTGTAAAGCCTGCACAATGTTATAATTAGTTACATGTCAAAGAATCGAAAATTCGTGAGAAATATCAGATTTTGGCGGATATGGAAGGAAGTGACGGTGGTATGTTTCGGGCCATATCTTTGTGTTGTTCTGGGTGGTACAATGTTATTTCTTTTTAGAAATACAGTATGCATGAGTGTGAGATTATTAACCATGTACGCAAGTGGTTATATTATATAGCGTCAATTTTGGCATAAAAAATTTCTACATTCTGCCCACAGAATACATTTATGGGTTTCGTATGGTATACAGAAAAACACTATTTACACTAATTAATTTGCTTTTAAGACAGGGATGGAGTGCGTTTACTGCGCGGTACAAATAGAAACGTTATATAAAATTCAGGTTCGTTAAGTCTGTAAAGGTCTGAATAACTTATTTGAAAAAGTCTGCAACTTAAGAATCCTGATCCATTTTAAGGTATTTCCTCACGATTTACATAGCGAAAATGAAGAAACCCCCCTTCAAAGGATTTCAGAAATGGCGACTTCCGGTGAATAATCTCACCAAGGATTTGCTGGACAGACAGAAGGAGTACTAGCTCCTTCGTGATAGGTTCGGTCCAAACTCATTGTCACTCCAGTATAATTTAGACCTGAGCCAAATTTCTCGGCAGTGTGAAAGTACTTTTACTGCAGTACGCCGTTTGAGAGGTATCGACTAAAGAGTGATTTGCTCATCACTTTGAAATTATTCCAATTTAGTTGCTTTCTCTCTGTACTAATTTATCTTCACACCATTAAAAGCACGTTATGGTACTGTACCAGTCGTCTTATTCGTGCCTTAGATTTGATCATACAACCAAGCTCACTACTGACAGGTCAAGAAAGGAAGATTAGTCTTCTGGAATATGACGCCCCACTGATTGATAATTATTTACTGATGTTTCGGGTTTTATCTCAAGAATCCTCTGAAGTACACTGAAAAAGTGTTTTAGAAAGCTTTCTCGAAATGTAGGCAAATTATTATCACTCAATTTTTAGCTGTATCCTGGAATAGTTTAAACTTCATCGATAAGGCTGTGTGAACCTCAAATCACACAAGTATGGAAATGTATACAAATCATTGGTCTGTGGCTTTCGTTCAATTATACTTCATTAATAAAAGAAAGAGAAGCACGGAGAAGTTTTACAAGACATCAACTCTGTGCTTAATTCCTCTCCAATGCCCTTGTGTAAACTTCTTTTCGTCAACATGTATTTTGCGATTTACGATCGATAGGTGTGCACAAAGAAGAATAAATGTGTGTTATTTTTCACTGATTTTTTAAAAAAGTTTATTTTAGATACCGAGTTTATGTAGTGCCGAAGGAATTACGGCATGAATGATGGGCTGCTATGTGGAAGAAACTGATGATTGCTTAGTTTAAGAAACCATTCAAAAGTTGCTTGTAGCGTCTGAGAATGAATACGAAAACACAGTTAAGATAGATGATATCACCAATCACACTCGAACCAGAAAACCCCTAATATGAAAGAGGACTTAAAATAAGTAAAGTTTCCAGAGATTTGCATTCATGTGGAAAGTGGAGGTAAAGGTAAAGCAGTCCCGTTAGAGGCCCGGAGGGGCCCAAAGGGTTCGATGAAGTTAAGGCTCCCAGATTTCGTGACAATGGCACAGGATGGTGGTAAGGTTGTCAGCCTTAAACACCGGCCGCCTTTACCCCCAGGAAATACTCCTGGTACTCATTCCTGTTAGAGGCTGAGCTGACCCGAGGGTCATAGTACGATCGGAGGGATTTTATACGAATGAAAAATACAGTGACACCAGCTGGGATCGAACCAGCGTCCTTCTGATTTGTAGCACAGCGCCTTAACCACTGTGCTACCGCGGTCCCCATGGAAAGTGGAGACTATTTTTAATAAGAGAATAGACAGTTCTGTAAAGTTGACATCTAACAGTACGGACATCGTACAAACTACATGTCGGCGGACGATTCAGTACAGTTTGATTCCTAACAACCCGCTGGTTATATGTTCCCATCGAACGTTGGATTGAGTGGTTCGTACTCATACTTCATATTCAGTAAGTCCAACATTCAAATCCCGTCTCGGTCTTAAACTGTGCTGACTGAAAGTATTCGTGTTTTTCCCCATTACCTCTAGCCAAATTCCGGAATAGTATAGCTTCCTTCTGCGTTCTTTCCACTCAGTTATTTACTAAACATTCCACCATGTCTATAGACCCTGTTACCACGAACGTAATGAAATAAATACAAAATAAAAATAAATACATAAACAAATAAAACTGTTCTTGTGTTTTCCAAACGGATATGTACCATAAAGTATTTTAGGGGCCCAAATCATATTATCTAGTTAAAAAGCAATGTTTTCTTCCTATTGTTAGTTACATAACTTCCCGCTTGTCAATACTTTCATACCCTCAAGCTTATTTCTTAGTCGCCACATTTTTCACCCTTCTGTCGGACCAGTTAATCGTTTTACAACGCTGTATTAGACCAAGTATTTATCAAGTAAAAACTGTTATTCTAACGGCACTTAAGTTCCTCCAGTTTGATAACACAATGTTGCACAATAACGTCTGTAACTGCAAAAAGTTTGATATATTCATCAGTTTATTTATTCATTCATTCAAGTTCATTCAACTACTAGGCCCTGACTTCAGGGTTTTCCAAAATACAAAGATGTAGGAACTTTACCTGGTTAACTTTCTGACAACAAAACCCGCAGTTTGAAACCCCAACACCGGAGTCCGCGCTCTTTCTCATTTACCTCCTTCTTAGGCGCTTGTTTCTTTTAGTGCCCAACTTCATGATATTCTCTAACCTCACTCTCGTTCTGCCAAGTGAATATCGTCCAGAAGTTTCATCAACAAAATTATGTACGAACTGCTAGTCATCCTCATTCAAGCGTATTGATATAATTTAAAAATACTATTATTTTCACTGTCCTAACAATAGTAGATTCCATGTAGTGGGTCCCTGTCACCACGGCATGGCGCGTCCTCAGGTTGTGGATAGAGGAACGGCCTCCGATAAGGAGGGTAGCTGCGAATAAATTGAATAAGCTGTCGCGGACATCTGACGAGGGGTGGTCCTCCAGCTTGGGGGTTGGGCGAGGTTCTAACAACCCCTCCCTGTAATATGTTAAGAAACACAGACATGCGGGATTCTTGCAGGTGGCGGACGCTTGTGAGTGGGGTAATGAACCTTCGGGTTCCGTGAAATGCGAGGAATTTCTTGACTAGCTGCAAACCAGTTAGCTTCTCAAGAAGGACTTTGCACCATGGAGTAATTAAGTAAGTAACAATAGTAGATTACTTTTATAGAAGACTGAGTTCTTTTTTATGTAATATCCTGAACAATCTAGACAACTGGCACAGGAAGGTGGCAAGGGTGTTAGCCATAAACACTTGCCCTCTTTACCCTCAGAATACTCCTCGTTCTCTTTCCTGATAGAGGTTGAGTCGACCCCTGGACCATATTGCGGCCGCAAAGATTGAAAAATCTCAGTGAACCGCGATCTTCCGGCTTGTAGCACAGTGCCTCAACCAAATTAACTACCGCGGACTCCAAATTAGAGGTATAGAACGCCGCAGGTTATGAGTGTATTCCAAACTCTTCTCATATTTAAAATTTGGGAATCTGGAAGAAACGCTAATGATTTCGAAATTCAGTGGGCCAACTTGCTTAAGTATTTGCAAAATTTTTGCATCTTCCGATTTTATCTTGATTTTAATTCCCATTATTATTCTTTTTAGCTATCATTAAACCTCAAATGTTTCAAATTACATCAATCTTGTGGTTATATTTTGCCTCACGTTGTATCCGATTTTGATGTCATGTCACGATAATACGTTTCGTTTTATCTGTAATTGGAATTATTCTAGATCACTTTTTTATTGACCTTTAAGAGAAATTCTGCCTTATCCTATGTGGTAGTAAAATAAACTAATTAACTAACCAACCCACAAACCGGAAAATAAATCAGTTTACTAACACTAACTTTCAACGTAAGTAACAAAGTATCTAAAGTCCAAACAACCGACCAACCAACAGAATGGCCGACCGAACTACCTACGTTCCAGCTAACCTACCTGTATATATATATATATATATATGTATGCCTGTCCGTCCGTCCTTCTCTATATCTGCCTGCCTACCTGCCTCTCTGTCTGTCTATATCTCTATCCATCCGTCCATCCATCCATCCGTCCGTCCGTCCGTCCGTCCATCCGTCCATCCGTCCGTCTGTCCGTCCATCCGTCCACCCATCCACCCATCCACCCACCCACCCACCCACCCATCCATCCATCCATCCATTCATCCATTCATCCATTCATCCATTCATCCGTCCATCCGTCCATCCGTCCATCCATCCATCCGTCCATCCGTCCATCCATCCATCCGTCCATCCGTCCATCCGTCCATCCGTCCATCCGTCCATCCGTCCATCCGTCCATCCGTCCATCCATCCATC
>Ga0123355_10016789_pt1 | contig 11550 bp, 9 predicted proteins | sample TergutEmb28metaG_3_FD_89872 | JGI IMG/M metagenome (GOLD analysis project Ga0123355, IMG submission 89872) | Embiratermes neotenicus P1 segment gut microbial communities from Petit-Saut dam, French Guiana - Emb289 P1 | ecosystem: Host-associated > Arthropoda: Insects > Digestive system > Gut ...
CCCGCCCATCTCATTCTTCTCGATTTTACCACCCGCACAATATTGGGTAAGGAGTAAAGATCCCTAAGCTCCTCATTATGTAATTTTCTCCATTCCCCTGTTACCTCGTCCTTCCTAGGCCCACATACTCTCCTCAACACCCTGTTCTCAAACACCCTCAGCCTACGTTCCTCCTGTTCTTAGAAGCACTACTAACACTATATGCAAGCCATGGGAAGACCTCATCCGTCACTTGCTCAAGCCATTATGCTTTCAGCTGTTTAACCATGCAGTTCACAGCAATATTTGTAGCGACAGTTTGGGAAGAAGTGCTTCGGGATGGCCGACACTGGCCACAGGGTCAAGGAGAGGGAAATACAACAGTAAAACAGAAATCACACTGCACTATGCCATGCATATGCTGCCAAATGCTTAGGCTGTAACAGGGTCAACACAAAGTCGGTCTCATGAATATAAAATATACCGTTAAGACTGTCACACATCTGAAAGTTCAGAATAAGACCTCTTTATTACAATCCTTCCAGTTACACACTTTCATATAACAAACATCATGCTAATGCTTGATTAGTGATGTTAACTCCCAATTATTTGGTTGCACAAATTTCTGCCTGATAAAGGTTTTGCTTTATGGAAAGTAACGGAACAAGTGAAGCAGACAGGAAGATAAATAATGTAACAATGTACAAGGTAGCTTACTGTCTGTAGACTCTGCGTACTCTATATTTTCAATAAATACCAGTACATGTAAATGCAGACCAATTTCATTTGAGTGGGGTGGGGTGGTGGAGGGAGGTATCAGTAGGTCAACAGAGCTACATATGCAAATTACTCCACATGATATTCCCCTTTTCTTACTCCCCTGGCATTCTGATGGTCAACAATGTGAAAGTCCACTGGAATACCATACATATTACCATTAGAGATCCAATCAGTGACGCGAACGACTCTTACCCATGTCATCCCTTCAGTTAAACTGCTAATAGACTGAGGATTTACAAAACAGCATAAATAAACAGCCTATTTCCGTTTACATCACTGCTCTGCAGTTCAAATCTGCACACTGAAATGATCCAGGTTCCACTTTCTGATGGACATGACCACAACACCACAGGCAATCTGCAGTCAACCATGACGTATTGCTTCTATGATACGTACCACACACGATGCACTTAAGCATGCCTAATTATGCAACTGTTACACAGTAACAGAGCTAGGCTTTACAAAATCATCTAGTACAATAAAACATACAGCCTAATCTTGGTCTATCTGCTTCATTCTGAGTACTTAATCACAATTCTGAGTCAAACAGACATTTACTCTATACACGTTAACTTGTATTCACATATACCTCTACATTAGTAAAAGTCAGACAGTGAGAAAGACAAATGTGCACATCTACCAGACCCCTCCACACAGACGGGCCATCACCGACAATACATCAACTGATGGAAGACAGGATAAAATAACCCCACGAGAAGGGAACAGGTATTCAGCTGGTACAGAAATATCCTGCACCTTATGCGACCTACAGGCGCATAATTGTGTGCATGACAACTTGCCACTGCTCCCTGTATTGAGCTAAATAAGTTAAGTCCACATTCTCCACCCTATGTCTTGAAGGTCACTTTAAATAGTTCTCCCACCCATGCACAGTACTTCCAGGTGGTTTCCTTTTCTTCAAGCTTTCTGGCCCAAACTATGAAGACAAGAGTAACCCAACTGCAAACTTACACCTGGAAAATGAATCTTACAAATGAATTTTGCATTCTTGTTTTTAAGCTTTCGCCATGTTCTAAATGTAATTTGTTCCTTTTTGGGTAATTCCCCAGCGTCTGAGTTCTAATTGCCGATGTTTCGGAATTCACTGTTGGTTCCATCTTCATAGGCAGGTGAATGAAGTACTTCATTCACCTGCCTATGAAGATGGAACCGACAGTGAGTTCCGAAACGTCGGCAATTAGAACTCAGACGCTAGGGAATTACCCAAAAAGGAACAAATTACGAATTCTGCATACTCTTCTGAAACGTGTCATGCGATTTGAAAAAATGTCGATTTCATACCACAATAGTCGTGAAGTGTACGAGGAGGAAATGGGTTGCAGTTCCACCAATAGAATCACTTCTCATAAAGGGATTTCATACCTTAAAGGTGCAAGACAAACTTGCTGTCAGTCAATACATACACAAATTCACAGAAGGTAAACTGATGGTGCTGAGTACAGTCAGAAAAAGCAAGGTCAACAGTTTGTAAACTGGTGCTAACACTGGTGACCACTCACGTTGGGAAATGGAAGATTTTGGTTTCGCTACGAAGCACCACACTGGGTGCATGTGGTTGGTAAACAGTACTACTGGAAGCAGAGACAGTTGCGCTGTTGACAGTGCAAGTAGATTTACTGCAACAGACAGTTCCCATTCATTTCACTGATTCTTTTTTCAACAGTACCTATGTAGCATTTGAAATGTAACAATCATGAATGGTGACTAGATAAAGATGGAAAAGCAGGTTATCATGCTAACTTCTATGTACTACCCTAAGAGATCCAGAAAAATATGATAACATCCCGACTTAGCTCTCACACGTTCCCTAGTGCAGGAACGTCTTTAATACTTATTAGTTGCCGCTGTATCAAAGGTACAAGATACAAATACCACTGTTTCCAATGAAAATTCACAATATGAATCTTACATACAAAACATATTTAAAGTATTTGAGCTACAGAATTAAAGGTATTTACATTCTGCATGTTGTTGTTCTGAGATGTGACACCTACAGTACCACAAGATGTCACAATCCACAAAACAGCAAATATTACCACTCACTGCCAGGAAAACCCCGAACTATGCACGTATACATCTTATGCATCATGATTAAGTACCCATCCTATATTATCAATTCAATTATTTCCCTAATGAATGTCACATTCTAAAGGCTGCTGACATTTGGTGATTAACGGTGATCATTTTATAACTTCACAGTTAATCTACCTTATAAACCCTCAGTCTAATGGTACAATAAACTGAAACTCAATCACAAATAAAAACAGCTGGGACATCAATTGGTCCTTTTGCTACACAACACTGTTAATAGCAGTCTCTCTGATACACCTTAACTCATACAAAGATAACTACCAAATTCTGATTATAAAATTCATGAGTCAAATTGAGCAGTGATATAAGATAATTCATTACTATATACCAGCAGGTGGCGAAGTTTGCTTTTCAAAAAATAATATGTATAAATGATTCATAAATGTACAACTGTACACAAACACACACAAACACACAAAATTATTTACGATTCATTCTTCTGGTCACATAAACAGTATCTGGTGAAAGAATTGTAGAAGCAAGCAATGAAGCCAGTCACAAAAAAGACAATTCAACCATATACTACATAACAAACATATTATGATGTATTACCTTCAATGCTATAAATCATTCAGTTCGGATTGCACATTTCCCATAGCATTCAAGCAGGGCAACTGCAGTAATTTGTCACAGATCACTGTGGAAACTGGCAATCCATTATTCTTACCCAATTATCCATTTCAAAATTCCCTTTTATGTACACTTCATACATTTCTGTCTCCACCTTCAATTAAAATATCCACAGAATTGTCCTCAGTGGTAATAATAAATCCTACCTTTATTCACACATCTCCATTTTCCTAAAATTTTCACAGTATAGGCAACCTTGTCCACTTTATATGTGATGACAAAGCAATCACTGTTACACAAAATATTTCAAAATTTCTCCAGTGCAGAAGCCACAGATCAGATTAGGCATATATTTTTTATTCTTCCTGAGAAACTCATTGTTATTTCCTTTGTAAGATCCACATCCTTAAGCAGAATAAAATAATTTAAAATCTGTAGCAGATACTTGTAAACCAACTAAATAACAATGTTTTATGTATTTGTTTGTGAGCTGCTAAGCATCAACAGTTGTCACAACTCTGATCTTCAGCCCGACTGTACACACGATTTAAAACAATGTAACTTTTAGCTGTCGTCAGTACCATCATTGTTTTCCGAGTCGACAAATTCCACATGCGTAAACGGAAAATGACCCACCTTACCATTAAGTTCCCCCTCCCACTGCCCATTGATATTCATCTTTGTCACTTTGATGATGTCACCTACTTCCAACTTGAGTGCCGTCTTGTCGTACGCGTTCGGTACACGTGCCTGTTTCACTCGTGCATAGGCTGGCAGCTTCCGCTAACAAATCGGAAAAAAACATAGTTAAGTACTCAATCAGCATGCATTTCATTAATATATCACAGACAAGTTCAAATGGCAAAATAATTGGCCCTCTGGAGCCGGAATCAAATGGCGGAGTGATGTATGGGAGACCAGAACTGAAATGTGGGTAGCATAAGGAAGCTCATTAATGGCCATCATCCACAACTAAGCATTGGTCACTAAACGGTAAATGCCAGGTAAAGGCAAAGGTCAACCTAGAACAGGCCATAAAGGCCCAGAAAAGGAGCAGAGGTATAGTTCTTCTCTTTCTTTAACCTTGGTGCAATATGAGGGTGGGTGGTCAACCTCACGCTCCAGCCGCTTTCTCCCCGGGAAAGAGACGCAGTACCTATTTTACAGCAGGCCTGGAAAATCTCACCACCCCCCCCCGCAGGATTCAATTCCCTAACGGTCCAGTCCACAGCCAGTCAAACAGCTAATGTCAGTATAATTAAATCCAAATATTTCCAGACAATTACGACTAATTAGAGGAACACGATGTCCCAAACCCATCCATAAATTTTTTCCTCCTAATTCTCTTTTACTTTTGATGATGTGCTGAGCACATTTTATGAAGTGTTCAACCACAATTCTCAATGTAACAACAGATAATGCAGTATCTGGAAAATAACAGATCAGAGTAAATATATGTGAGATGTGAGGTTCATATTACAAATCAGTACTAAGATTATGGTCTTCCGTGATGTGATATCGAGTAATCTGATAAGACTGGTTCCTCTGAAATACACATATCTAATAAATTACACTGTACCTCTACTTCTACTTCTACTTCTTTGATGACCACGGTCTCAACTCAGGCATCTGGAAAAGTCAATTGCCATTAAGTTAAAGATCTCTTGGCTGATTAGTTTTTGAGACATGACTCGTCAAATTTTCCATAATTTGGTTATATCTGCCTTTACAAAAATGCTCTAGAACACTGTTATCTCCCAACATTTTAAGGTAGACAGTTCAGTGGCAGCTCATTTTAAAGCTAATATATTATATTACATCTTAATTTTGTTATTTATAAGGAAGGATTTCAACTATTTGGGTAACCTCGTAACAAATGATGCAAGCCATGAACAAATTAAATCCACGATTGCATTGGCAAACACATCATTTAACAAGAAGATGCTTTTCTTGAACACAATGGAAGAAATGAGAAAAATGCTACACTTGGGCCATAGCTTTGCATGGTGTTGAAACTTGAATGCTTTGGAAAACAGATCAGAAATACCTTGAAAGTTCTGAACTGTGGTCTGGAGATGATGATTTTGATTGACCATGTGAAAAATGATGAAGTATTATACAGAGTCACGGGGGAAATAAACATCCTACATAGAATAAAAGAAAGGAAGGCTAACTGGATTGGACACGCCCGCCTTATGAACACATTACTGATGGACAGACAGAAGGGATGAGAAAACAAGGAAGAAGATGTCAGCAGCCAGTGGATGAAATTATGGAAACTAGAAAATACCAGAACTTGAAAGAGGAAGCAGTAGATTGCTCTCTCTGGAGAACCCGCTCTGGAACAGGCTATGTACCGGTCATAAGGCAGGTTACGTGACGGTGATGATACAGGAAAGGGAATATCAACCAAGTGTTCCATATTTCTAAAAGCCAGCAAAATGCACTAATTAAAACACAATAAAACAGATTAAAAAACACAATAAAACAGATAAAAAAACACGCATCATATCAGGTGCCAACTCCTATATGTTTTGGCACCAATGCCATCATCAGCAAGTATAACAACAACAAAAGTTCATAGGTTTAAAACATAATTCAGGCAATTTTGAGGTTCAGGTGACCGTGCATCGTGATAAATTCTTATAATTAAACATACCAGATGCACTAATTTCGCAAATTTATTTTTGGAATAAAACTCCACACATTTCGGACAGTTCCTCTGTCCATCATCAGGAGTTTTTCACTGTACACACATCATTGGTACACGTCATACAGGTTTGCTGACAGCTTGTGAGTAGGATCAGTTCCGTCCTGAACCTGCTTGCAAGTTGTCAGTAAACCTGTATGACATATACCATTGCTGTGTGCACAGTGAAAAACTCCTGATGACAGACAGAGGAACTGTCCGAAACGTGTGGAGTTTTATTCCAAAAATAAATTTGAGAAATTAGTACATCTAGTTGGTTTTTTAATAAGAATTTTCCTTCAGAGTCCCAACACATTTACCCGTACAAAACTAGCAGTCTTAAGAAATAAGTTCTGTTATAAACGCTTTTCTTTCCATTTTTCCTACACAGCAAGTTTCAATTTTTTTCAGTCTGTTTCTGTACCCAGCTTGCATCTTCCATCTTCAGATATCTCACAAGAATCCAATTATGCAACCCACACATCTTCCCATGGCCAAAGAATGGTATGAGTAAATCATGGAGTTCTTACAAGTGGTAACAATATGAACTATTTTGGGCTACTGCAGCAAATGTTACTGAAGAGACATACATATCTGCTACAGGTCTTGATATGTCTACTAATGGAAAGATGATGATGATGATGATGATGATAAGGAGGAGGAGGAGGATGATGATTATGATGATGTTATAAGAGGGAATGAAAATCATAACATCAATTTTCTTTCAGTAAAGGAAACTAAAACACAATGGCTGGTCACTCACGAAAAATACCTGAATATTGGTCCTACGGGTGGTGGCTTCCTGCTGGTGACTGACCGTACCACCACCTGACCCCGGTCGTAGGCCATCGTTCGGAAAATGTTGATTATCTTCATACTGAAACAGAGCACCTATATACATTCCAGTATATGGGGTCATTTGTATTACCAATTAATGAGGTTTGTAATGGAATTACTTCCTTAATGTCCCCGTCATGTCATTAGGCAACTTGCAGTGGCATTCTCACCATCTGCACACACAAGGAAGGATTGCATTTAGCAAAACGGGCAAGAGTAGTGCTCACTGTAGTGACAGTGCAAGTGACAATAGCTCCTCACCCAACTTGTCACACACTTACAGCTGCTACATACAAAAAAGCAACATCCTCTTCTAGAATTCCTTCCTCTCTGCAGAAAGCCACAGATCTATGCACGCATAACTTCATGCTAGATGTTGACTCTCATGTCACCAACCCAAGCTCACTGACCATATACAGGGGACATTATGAAAATATTCCTACTAAACTTACAAGCTATTGCCATTCTATCAACGGCTGGCAGCCCAAGAAAATTTTACTTAAACTAAACAAATAAATTCACATCAAATGGAACAAAGTTACAAATTTCCTACCTTCTGTACATATGGCACGGGAATAGAGCCAACCTGACCAAGACTATTTCTTGCTGTCCACCACTGCTCTTCATCTTTGGACAACACTGTCAATACTTCACCTTTCTTAAAAGGCAGATCATCTTGATCCTGTATATACAATACAAACGTACTAGACAAGTCTTCAGAATGACTATAAAAAACAAAACACAATGAAACTTTCATTTTCAAAGACATATACAGTGATACCTCGCCTAACGAAGATAATTCGTTCAGGAATCACATTCGTTAGCCGAAACGAGCTCCTGGAATGGCCCGACTGTTCATGTTTGCTGCTTCATGTTAGCGCACACATCCACTAAAACATTCGTTAGCTGAATCCATATTTGTTAGCTGAGTCCGAAAAACAGCGAAAAAAATCTTCGTTAGCCGAAAAATTCATTAGCAGGGTCACTTGTTAGCCGAGGTATCACTGTATTCTGCAAAGTTTTTCTTCTACTCAGATTAGAGAGGCAACAAGTTCCTCCAAAATGCTCATATTCACCTGTTACACTACAAGATATCACAGCACAAAGGACCACAATAAAACTCAACTTTCTGAGTGGATACCTGGCATGTCTTCTAGTCTCCTCTGCTAAGCCACATAACAGCTGACATTTCCAACAAGCAAGTATAGGTATTATAATAACGCATACTAGAGTCTTCTCCTAAATTAGAGGTATGTGTTTTGAAATTGTTATACATGATCACAGCTTGTAACTAGGTTGTTCCGACGTGTTCACTCTGGTAGAACTTCTTTCGAAAGACGGGCGTGGTTCATCAGATCACATATAATTTTAATTATTATCTTTTTACTTACTGATTTAGTCATTCATTTATACTTGATAATGGGGGGGACACGAACACGCTCACAACTAGTCTCCCACACAAGCCATTTTTGGCCCTTTTCAGGGCCCAGCTCAACACACAAGTCCACTAGCGGCCCGCTGCCCTTTTCAGAGCCCGTTCCGGTGGTCCTGACCAATCACAGATCAGCTTATTCTGACCAATCACAGATCCGCTTATCCTGACCAATCACAGACGACACGACGACACCGAAAACCAAATAAAAGTAGGCTGCGCGGACCTGAGAAAGCATCAGTCTCTACTCCGACAGCAGAAGAAGAGCTCACTACGAGATATCACTACAAGAATTACTCACTATACAACCAAGCAACGGAAATAAATTCTATTAACTGTTGGAGCGCTGTGTAGTCAATCCGAGACGACTTACGGTACCCCACAATATAAAAGGCGTGCTGTTATGCAGTTAAACAACTAAACACCACAGTCACTTCACTTGCACCCCCTCACCCACACTCTTCTCTCACTACACTGCTCTCGCACTGGACTGCTTGTGTCCGCCCTTGTCTGCTTCTAACCGTACCATTTAAATCTCTCTCTGTAGGTAACCCCTCCTACCTATCACCAATGGTTCTTGAACATACGTTGGTAGTTTAAGTTTATAATGGATGGCGATGGCCAGCAATGCCTCTAACTATTAAATAAATATACCAAAAAAATTCAGCTACACTGTCAACTTTTATTGTGAATATCATAACAAGAAAGTACATACATAAAGAAGTCAGGATCACTATTACAGTAAATTCTTCAAAAAAGCAAACGATTCAAATAAAACTTACGCTTCCTTCAAAGTCATATTTGCCCATGACTTTCTCAACCTTCCGTGGTGCTGGCCTGATCAGAGGTGTGGTATCTAGGTAATGCAATTTGTAAAATGCTAGACACTGAGGAAGATCTGGAAACATCTGGTCTCCAATTCGGTATCTTGTCTGCTCCCCTTGCTGGATCTTGTTAATTATGTAATGGCTCACTTTGCTATCCTCCCTGTGAGAGAATGAAGTACCAATCATAACTGAATGCTCTGCTGATAAATGCCATAAACAACAGACTTAAAAATGCTAACAACTCTGACAAAAGCTGGCTATAGAAAGTTACTACAGTTTCAAATGCACTAGCATCCCAAACATTATGCAAATTGGATGCAAAAAGGTACAGATCTTGAAACCAGACACTGGACAGATGTGTCATCAGATTTACACTCATATCTGCCTCACCATCACAGACAGTCCCCACTGCATCCTAGCTACAAGACGAGGTATCTCTAAAACGATTCTGCAGATTGGAACTGTCCAGTTTGTATCCAAATGCAGCAGCAGTAAGCAGTCAGTTTACAGCATAGTAACATTATTCATAAACAGCAAGGTAAATCCAAACCATCCATAATGTTTGCAAAGTTCATCTTTGAATCTTTTCTCTCAGGAGAGATGACAATAAGAGCTGTGGTAATATAACAAATTTCTGGGTATGATGCTGTCTAATTTGCAATAAGATATCAATTACTGTTACTGTGAAGCGTGCATAACGTAGAGGCAGCACATTCCTCCAAAAGTCTCGTGCCTGTCCTCCCAACCATGTGATGTTAAACCCCAGAAGAATCTTACTGCATTAACTGACGTGAGAACCTCAAATCTCATAAATGTGACTCTGTTTGGTAGGCAGGGGAAAAATACTGCTTCCATATTCAGGAATGGGCCCTAAAGAAAGGAGCATGTTTCTATGAAATGCTGATACCAACCTACCTTATTAACCTTCTGGCGCCGGAATTATTTTTTTAATTTTAGCACACCCTGTATATAAATTGTGAATAATACAGGAACCAAATATGTTAGATTTATGAAACAAACTGCATTTTGAAGAGGGAAAAAATGGAGTGTATATACCATGTTTAAAATATTCAGTACCTATATTTGTTGAATATATAAAATGCAACGTTTAGAGGTTAGTGGTGTGGTACGACCACTATAGTTGTCGTTAGGCGTCAAAGGGTTAAGCAGTGTCATAACTGACAAGTTCACAATTAAACTTCACCGCCATGAAAATTTTATTCATTACAATCGCAGAACTGTGATATCCATAACGGCATGCGCATTTAAAATTATCCATGTTCTGTGCAGTAAGATGAGTCACCATATATATATCCCAACAACTTCACTACAATTACATACAGTCATGTACAAACATGTGGTAATCCTCCTACATACTTTGGCCATTCATCTACAGTGACATAAAGAACCACATGATACAGAGACACATCCCAGAAAACACAGATGAATCTCCGCAGTAGATGTTCGTCTGCATTTCATATAATTACAATTGTGATACACATTCTGCACTAGCCCTTTTAAACTTTTTAAACAATTTTAATATCTGTCTCATAACTCATTATTGCACATCTATGACAAAAATAAACAGCAACATAATTTTTTGTTGAATACCTTCCTGAAGACAGCTGTAACATGTAGCAGGTTTACCACATCTTTGTATATCGCTGTATCTAACTGTAGTGCTGTTGTTGGTACAGACGGATCCCTGTATCCACAGGTAATACATTCCAAGACCTACCATGGTTATGCAAAACCGTGGATAATAGGCTACTGAACATTATATATAACGTGATATTCATGTAACATACGTAAGTACGGTAAAGTTTAGTTGATCAATTATGCACAGCAAGACATTACCAACATTAAATAAAGTAATAATAAAGTTTACTTGAGTAAAGAGAGACCAAACTTGATGTCACTTGCTTTATTATTTCTTTATTTAATTCTCAACATGTTTCGGATGTTAATACATCCATCCTCAGGAGCTTGCAACTTATGTGCTGAGTTATTTCATCGGTTGTACTGATCTGGTTCGATGTGTGTTGGTGTTACGTTGTGGTGGTGTGGTATCCATATGTAGGTTGAAGCACAAGAGTACTGCTTCAACCTGCATACGGATACCACACCACCCCAGCCAAACCACAACATAACACCAACACACATCGAACCAGAACAATACAACCCATGAAATAACTCAACACATAAGCCGCAAGCTCCTGAGGATGGATGTATTAACATCCGAAACATGTTGAGCATTAAATAAAGAAATAATAAAGCAAGTGACATCAAGTTGGTCTCTCTTTACTCAACTATCAAGATGATGC
>Ga0123355_10016790_pt1 | contig 11549 bp, 3 predicted proteins | sample TergutEmb28metaG_3_FD_89872 | JGI IMG/M metagenome (GOLD analysis project Ga0123355, IMG submission 89872) | Embiratermes neotenicus P1 segment gut microbial communities from Petit-Saut dam, French Guiana - Emb289 P1 | ecosystem: Host-associated > Arthropoda: Insects > Digestive system > Gut ...
AAGAACAATACGACCAATGTGGTAATTCAACAGAATAGTCGCAAGCTCCTGATGATGGATATATTAATGTCCGAAACATGTTGAGCACATAAGAAGTGAAATAAAATAGCAAGTTACATCAAGATGGTCTATTATTCTTCAACTATCACAATGATGCACGGTCCAATAAACATAAGATTATGCTTCAGTTGTACCGCATTAAAATTGGGCCCCTAGAAACCTCAACAAATCGTACGTTCTTACTTTGATTAAAAACGCAATGAAGATTTGAAATAAAAGAAGCATTTCAGTTTTAAATTACTTCGAAGAAAGTATTCTTCAAGTCTTGTGAAATGAAGTGGATATTCTAATGCAATATTAAGAAGTACTAGGTGACTGTTTTTGTATTCCTTTGCTTAAAGGTCTGTTGGAGTGTTTCTGCACTTTTATTATTTCCTCACATTGCCTTCAATAAGCAGAACAAGTTGCCAAAGAAGACCGTAAATATTTTAATTGCTACTTTAATCACTGAAACGTAAATACCATTGCTGTTACACTGTACTTGAAACTTGAGATAAAAAGTTCGGAAAATCGCATGTCTAAAAAGCAAATTCCAACGTTCGTTATTGCAAGCGGAAGCTAAGATAAAAAACAAAAAAAATATTTCCGATATGGAACGCAAGGAAACGCATCGAATGGTACATTTTTTAACCCCTTTGTAGTTTTAAAAAACATCACCGGAAGATATAATGATGTAATATACTACTTCCGGTTTATTTAGTGGTTAACGTTGGAAAACTTGTGCAAATTTCCAAAATGAATATATAACATCTGAATTGATGCACATTCCATGAGATCAGCAAGACAAAGTGCAATATGCAAACAGTATTCGTCTAAATTAATTGGTTCAATTAGAGATAATAATGGCCGATATGCCATTAAAATTTGATTTCATCGGAATTTTTGCAAATCGCCTTCATTTTTACCGCGTTATTTTAATACGAGTAGAGTCCAATTCAGAAATTGGCTTTTATGTCCTGGTTGCCATGGTTGCAGTGCAATGGTGTGAGTTCTAAACCTTATAATATTCATTGCGTGACCTGAAAACTGCATAAAATTGGTATGTTCGTACAGCCAACCTCAATAAAAGTTTGTATTTATGTCAATAGTATTAGCACACAAGTCTTAAAATTGCATACTCATTATGCCAAAAAAACAATAGTATGTGTTACCTCACTACAGTATATAATTTGTATTCTTATCACACCAACGCCATTACAATGGTTTTTGCTATCTTTCCCAACACTCGATACTAGTGCGCTTAAAATGCCAATAGAATATGTGAACTAGTGTGCTCAGTATGCCAGCGGTCTATCACCCGTTCTTTCGATATGCCGACGGAATGAAACTGTTTATTCCTGCCAACCGCATTACACCAGTATTTCTATCGTGTCCACGAAGTAAGTCTGATGCGTTCAAAATGCCAAAGGCAGTACTTCGGTACGTCGTACTGACAACTGCACTTCACTGCTCTGCCTCTCGTACGAAAGGCGTGTTATTCCTCTCCGTGCCTACAAATCACACAGGCTTATCAACAATTCGGTTGTTTAAACTACATATCTCGGTTAAGGGCCGCTGCCGGTGGATGCGCTTTCGAAGGCTTTCAGCTTTACCAAGTTTTCCATATGACAGGTCGCTCACGGACAAAGATTCGAAAGGATTTTACGTAAGCAAATTTTATTTGATCTTTATAAACCATTCTCAGATTATTCCGACATGTTTCATTGTGGACTCTCATTACTATTATATCTACCTTTTAAGTCTATTGGTCAGTGTATGCACCACATGTTTGAACACTAAAACTCTGTACTTTATCCACGTAATATATTCATGGTTCGTACGATTCTTAATGCTAATACCGTTGGCATGGCCGTCTAAGGCGTGTGTCTCGTGCCGCTCGCCAGCTGAGATTGCGGATTCTAATCCCGCTGGGGCATTAAAGTCTGTCTGTTTTCAATGTTGTGTGCTTTCGGGTAGAGGTGTCTGCGACAGGCGGATCACTAGTCCAGAGGAGTCCTGCCGATTGTGCGTGTCATTGTGATCGCGTATAACAGTAACATCTAGACCTTCCAAGAATACGCTAAAGAGTTCAAGACTGAGAAAGAAAAGTTTCGGTTACGGTCCACAGTAAGTTTTAATTGGATCCATTCCGCGTTCTGAGAGCTCACTAAATTCTGGGGCACAGTTATATCACTTTCCTTGAAGATTGGTGGAATGAAAGTAACCACAGACTTTAGCAAACCACATGCGTATATATTTTTCTGTGAAAAATAAAAGCGTACAAAGATTTAAAAAAATCACTACTTTTGATTGGTTTAGTATTGCCTTTACGTAATTCATACTGTCTCTTGACGGAATGACGACTGACTAGTCATAAGCTCAGTTGTTCAGGAACTGACGCATTTAAGAATATCAATCATGTAAATACCTGGGGGGGGGGGGTCTGAAGCAGTAATTAAGACGTCTGTTCTGCCTTACAGAAGACAAAATGCTTATCAATTAAACAGACTGACCTGCTAATGTTTTTTCAGTAAGCAATCGCCCTTTATTCTGAGAATCAAGTAAAGCATATAAATAGATTCTGTGTGTAACATAATTTTCGAAATATTGAAGCAGATAGTAGAAGTAACAACCTCCGTTCTAAAGGATTAACCCTTTGCGAATAAGAGCTTGTTTCAGTGTTCCTCGAAAATTTGGTGTTTAGCCTACAAAATTCAAAGTTGTTAGCAGTTCAATCTTCAGAGTCTCTGATATGTGGATAACTAATGGATATTGAATTTAAAATGATTGGAAGAATGCAGTACTTGCAGGATTGAAACTGACATTTGTTTGGGAAACAAAGGAAAACCACGAATATTCTTGCAGCGTATCCAGTCTTCGTTCTGACAATTTAATCCAGGGATCCCTACATATGGCAAATGTGTTAACCATTCCACGGAGCCACAGCTTTCACAGGCGTGTGCACATGAGCTACTCACTCTGTCCAAATGCGAGTTACTCCTAAATTAGATTAATCCACACATTTACAGCATACTTATCTAAGAATCATTAATATTTTCTGCCTCTGCTTCTAGTACCGACCAATGCGGCTGAATTTCTATTAAACGTGGTTAGGAATCCAGATGTTTTGAATTAAACTCTCGACCCGGTTACCGTCTATTTTGTTTCCAGGAAGATACTAAGACCTCAAAATATCACAACCCTTTACTTGAAATTCGTCATCTTTCGATCAATACAAAATTTGAGGTCATGTGATCTTCATACGTATTTGAAAAAAACATGTTGTTGTATAAGAAGAACATTTTCCAATGGATCTGCTAACAGAGTTGAAATCACCACACTCACGCGCGCGCGCACACACACACACACATATATATATATATATATATTTACACATACAGGGGTGCTGATAATTCCTTAGCCCGGCTAGGAAGGAAACAAGCTAATGTTTCTGTCAGAATGGCGCGAATTTCCTTAGGCGCCTTGCCTTGCGGGGAAAAATATTGATGACAGCTCGCGTCCTGATGTTGTTGAAATCGTGCGGGTCCTTGACAAGTTTCCGAGCTTGTTTCCTTCCTGGTTGGGCTAAGGACTTATCGTGAATTTACGAACGGGTATGAACGACTATAATCACCTCAGTCCTTTCTAATAAGAAATAAAGCCACGTAATTGATATCATATATCCCGTTTGGCCTTAATAATGTGGCTTAGGATTTTGGTTTCAAGTGTACTTTCCAAGCACTGCAGTCTGAATCAGTGTACGATACAAACACACGCATCATATAATATTATCATGACAAATACACCAAGGAAATTAAGGTGGGCGGTTCATGTAGCATGAATGTAAGAAACATTAAATGAATAGAACAATTCTTACGTAACACCCCTTCGCAGGCAGACCACGGCAGATGGAATTTTTGGATGTATGAATATACAATAAATGGACTATGTTACCATGAATGTGATAGGTGTCTGTGAGCGAATAGCTAAAACCTGGGCCCTTTCGAAAAGCTGATTAGACCCGATAATTTGATATCCAGGTTGAGAAACGTTTCAAAAGATGACGACATTTCGAAGCCCCATAAAGCTGTATGTTCATATTTACAGCCATACCCAACACCAGGGAAAACGTCACTGTAATGGTAGCGCCAAAGTTCCTGTTATCTGATTCGTACTTTATCAACCTCAGCAGAATTTATTCGAGAATATCTCTGATTTGAAGTGAATCTGAAATATATGCCTACTTGCTTTTTGTGTATAACTTCATTCAACATGACTAATTTTCCTACTTCGCCACATGCGAAGGCCAGATACGAGTATTATTTTAAACTGGACATTTCTGCTTATCACTTGACCCTTCTCGCTCAATAATCAAATACGTATATACATTACCCACTGCTTGTGGGCCGGAATAGCTCAGTCGGCAGAGCGACTCGCTATGGGCTGGACGGTCCGGGGATTGAATCTCGGTGGGGGCGAAATTTTCCGCACCTGTCCAGACCGGCCCTTGAGCCCACCCACCCTCCTATACAATGGGTACCGGGTCTTTCCCAGGGGTAAAGCGGCCGGGACGTGAAGTTGACCACCCACCCCCATCCAGCTTCGAGGTCAAGGAAAGAGTAGAACTATACCTCGAAAGAGTAGAACTATACCTCGATTCCCCTTCTGGGCCTTCGTGACCTGTCCTAGGGTGAACTTTACTTTTACCTATTACTCATTGCTTATTACTGTATGTTACAAAGACATAAGACCCATCAGTTGGGTGCCGAACTTGCGGTGGATAATCACAAACATAAGGCCTCGTTTTAGCAACAGGGTGGAACAGCAGGAAGTTAAACGAATGAGAAATTGAAAATGGTTGACATAAACTGCTATTGGTCTAATCCGAGGTAATAACACGGAATATACTGGAGGGACGAAAGGAAATGGAATCGCGAATACTTAGGACCGTCGCCGCACGGGACATGTTTCGATGCACGATATTGAGTCAGAAGTGTTACAGTTGAAGCCACATTGTTGGATGTGGATATGAAGGTCGAAGGTGATGTCTGCGGTATAAGCCACAATATAAACGTGATAATGGGACAATGACTCGCGTTCTCTTTTAAAGGGTAGGGTTAGAGACAGCTACGGAGTTCTAATTATATAATTTAGTGAGATATATGTATATATATATGTATATATATATATATATATATATATAAGGTAAAGCAGTCCCGTTACAGGCCTGGACAGGCCCAGAGGGTTCCAGGAAGTTAAGGTTCCCAGGTTTCGTGACAACGGCACAGGATGGTGGTAAGGTTGTCAGCCTTACGCACCGGTCGCCTTCACCCGCAGGAAATACCCCCGGTACTCATTTCTGTTATATATATATATATATATATATATACTGTAAATAGTGTGGAAACTAACAGTTTCGGTGAGACGATAGACTATACAAATTACGCAAATGTATGAAATAAATCTGAGTTCCGTGAGAAAGAGGCGTTGTAGAAATTTAAAGCACATGTAAATTTTGATCCAAGATTCAATATACTACCCGTCCATATATATGTCTATCTGTATATTTATATATCTATCAATATATCTATATATCTACTTATCTATCTAGCACATATTCCCAATAATTTACTTTTGTTAGACGCAAATTAAATGTTTCGCACCAACACAATAATGCAATTACGTCACACAATGCTCTACACAACAGCGCAGATACTCTGCTACGTATAACCTTCTCACCAGAAGCTGAAGGCAAAAGTCACGCAGCCGATATGTTGCTTTACACTCTTACGAAGTACGGGACAAATATTTTATCTGAGCAATATATTTTTCACTTTCTGTCATTAAATAACTGCCGGACTGATGTGTGGGCCGTTGTATTATCAATTATTGTTGCTAGAAAGATTCACATAACCTACACAATGTCACCAGTTTGTGTCTTGTTGGGATGATCAGCGCTGCAAACTTTGCGTGTTGTACAGTGACATTTGTCAGCGTAATTACCTTAACACTGTAGTCCACCCTTCGGGTCTGCTTCCTGGATGCGCCCTTATAATGGAGTATTTCCGCTAGTTCACAAGGACAGGTGCTACCATTGAAACAACCATGTAACGCACGTTAAGTGAAGAGTGGCCTATGGCACAAGTAACAAGCAGTACTCTTTCTGCCGTATCATAATACGTGACTAATTCGACACAACTGGCAAACTTTGCTGTTCTTATCAACACACCTGTGCTCAGGGAAATGGAAATTCCATTTAAAAAATGGGAACAGTAACTACGGTGTTCCAGGGTGTCTGTGTTTCGGATAAGGCACAGATTGATGCAATAAACTGTTCACGTAGGTAAAGAATTAATCCCTTAAGAAATTATTCGATTTCACAGCACGTTGTTACTAGACAATGTCATGTGCCAATTAAATCCACTTCCCATCATTCCTCCGCGCTTATTTAAGACCCATTTTAATATTATCCTCCAGTACAAAATTAAGCATTCCAAGTGCTCTCTTCCCTCCAAGATAGACCAAACTATTTTTGCATGACTTTTCACAGCACTTAAACTGATTCTATCATCCTAGTAACGCATCGTGAAGAACTAAAATTGTAGAGCTTTTTATGTAATTGTCTCAATTTCTTGTGCCCTAATTTCAAATATTCTGTTAATGATACTGTTCTCAATCGCCTGTCTTCCGCTTTCTTCGGATAAAGACAGGGAAGTGTTCCTTAATGCTCATATCTAGCCAAGGTAAAGTTTTAATATGGGTAGAATCTAACCTCGCAACAACAAAGCAGTAACTATGTTAGCGCTCGCAAGCTCGTTGCTGTTACGACCGCACCGAAACATGTAGCTCTACGTAAGTACGTGATGAAAAAGAACGATCTGAAGAGACCGAAACCCACAGTGGAAACTCATTTCGGTACCTTAGTATGACGTTTAGCTCATCAACTGCATATTAAGTGACACTGTCGTTTTGAAGTGTCCATTATGAGCTACAGTTATGATCACAAGGAAATAAGCACTGTTTTACACAAGACAATATTCATTTTAAATATAAAAAAATCTATGATTCGTATTACTTAGTGACTCATCTGACAAAGGAATCTATATAGTCCTTTCATAAAACTTCTGATTTCTTAGCAGGTAACACAATCTCACGAGCTGGGTCAGATTCTACTGTACATCCATCCCTCTCTTATCCATCCATCACTGCTTAGGAGCCAAATTAACCAACCGAGTAGTACAAATATTACCGCCCTACAGCAGAAGCACGCCATCTGTTAAGACGGTTTAAAGTCCCCTCCTGCCTTTGTTACTGAGTAGTTGATAAAGATCTCTATGTTTCTTATCTATTTATTTATGGACGAATTTTTGTTGCGTTACGAATTTTCTAAGTGACGTCACTGGAAGCTCAGTACACTGCGTGTAAAATTCGTACTCACCATGTAACCTAGCTTGAATAGCCTTTAATTGAGCCCCCGTTGAGCAGTGTTTAAATGAATGTATAATTCCCAAAAAGCAAATTGATGCAATCAGCAAAACCTCTATATGAAATCTGCAGTACCCAACGTCTTGCTCTGTATGTCGACTCGTTGGTTTCTTACAGAATTTCTAGCCTGGTGATGGTGTTACAAGCTCAGACACAGCTAGAAAATGTCTTTAATAGATATACAAACTGTGCTAACTTTATCAGTCTGTTGTCTTTATATTGTACATTTATTTGTCCCGGCTTGAATGCACTTCGATCGTTCTCGTACGTCCTGAGGGTACCTGTAGGCAGAGTTACAGGCAGATGCTTTGCAGCACTCTCGCAGTGAGCATGCAAAACATGCATACGGTGGCCGCCGCCCTGTTTCTGTGTAATCCTTTATGAACGGGTTCGTCATCGGTTCCGAGTGACCGGCACAGTCCGGACACAGAGAACAACAGGGACACATGTATTCACATAAAATACAGGCATAACTTAAACTCTACTATTCAAGAAGACAGAACATCCATATTGTTGAGCTCACAGACCGAAGAAGTGTTTTTTTATAAATGGTAGTGCAGAAAGATCTTTCCTTTCAACTTCACGCTCGCTCCAGCACAGTCCTTGTGGGATTTTTAGAGCAGAGAATAGCAACAGAAGAGCTTTTCCCTCCGACCCTGAACTATTCCCGTATTATTAGTCCAATACTGTTGCATATTCATTCAACATCACGTGACAGATTGAAAATGGGACCATTCATGACCGCAATTCCAAAAGAAATATTCTCACCCCTGGAGAAAGAAATCCTGGCGAATTATAAAATTCATTCCAAGGTTGCACAACTGGACTGACATTTCTCCACTGATATTATAGTTTTCCTAACAGGCGTATGGCCTGGAATAATTTATAGTTCTGTGTTCCCTCTTTTAATGATACTGCTTCAGCTGCAAGTGTTAATTTGTTTTGAATGTAAGTGACAAAATTTAGAATGGTGACCTGCAAGGATATGAGAGAAACAGTTGTTTCTGGTGTCCTGTCCCTATGTCTTGCTGGAATGAGGAAAACCTCGAACAATCCAATTCAGGTAGAAAACAAATACGTACGTGTGTAAAGAAGAATCTTGAGACTAAAGAATGAGAATACATCACCGAACTAACAAAAGTACATTTACCTTACCAGAAGAAAGTTAACACCTTCCTGTTGTAGTTACGTGATGTTCGGTCCGGAATTTATAATTTATATGTATTGTTCATAGCATCAGACAGCGAAATATGACAGACACCCTTTATTTCAGGTCTGTTTCAAAACTGAGTAATATGGAAGCACGTAGAGGAAGGCAATGCCTTCTTTACCGCTCAGTTGCCGATGCACAAAGTTTTGAGTTTAAAGAGATGGAGTGCTAAATCCTGCCTTATCTTTGTCCCTTCCCCGCATTTATTCCTCAATTCCCCTTTCCTTTCCAAATATTCTTTCTTTAATTACTTCCTTCCTTCTTTCAAAACAGACTTAGAACTGCAGACCGAAGGTCACGATAGAATGCTTAGCAGTCCTGCGTCCTATTCCGTAGGTCTTCGAATCATATCTTGACCAGGTAATCGACTATGATGACTGGGAATATTCTTTGTTTTCCTCAGTCAGTCGAGGAATTTGATAGGATATTACTGCAAATTCAACCACGAACTCTCCTTTCCATATCTCTTCCATTTTATTATTCACCAGTCATTTTACCTATGACATGGCACTGAGAGTGTCTCTATATCAACCGTTAATAAATAAATAAATAAATAAATAAATAAATAAATAAATCTAACTACTGATAAGAGATGTCGCACTAATCTTCTGGGGTTCAAAATTGTTCTAAATAATATATGTAACTTCAGCCTCGAAGTCACAGAAAATGAAACGTTTCTCCAGTAGACATGCAAATAATTTAATACTGTTTAGGAAATAATAGCCTTTTAAGAACTTTAGCCCGATAGCGTTGTCTGTATAGCGACTGGCTACAGGCTGGACGGTCCGGGGATCGAATCCCGGTGGGGCGAGATTTTCCGCATTTGTCGAGACCGGCGCTGGGGCCCACCCAGTCTCCTGTGCAATGGGTACCGGGTCTTTTCCGAGGGTGAAGGGCGGCTGGGACGTGACGCTGACCACTCACCTCCTTCTAGTGCCGTGATGAAGAAAGAGTAGAACTATACCTCTAATCCTCCTACGGGCCGTACGGCCTGTACAGAGCCTCAGTGCCTGTTCAAGGGTGCAATTTAACTTGTATCATTATTTTAAGAACCTTAAGGAAAACAGATAGGTTGTGGAAAAGATGTAGAGCTTCCTAATGTTAAAGTTGACTGCTCTTTAAAAAGTTGAAATATACAGAATATTAGAATTAAGAAGTACGAGTATTTCAGCAATGGATGAACATAACTGGGCTAAAAACAAAACAGTGTCAGACAAGTACGAGCAAGTACGGACAAGTACGGCAAGTACAAGAAGTAAAAGGACAAAAGCAAATCAAGTCTAAGCAAACACACCTGTTCGTTTGCCCCTGTTAATCTCCATGCCCCAGTTTAAAACCTGAATTAAACGAACAAACTCAAGAACCCCATCCAATCCAGTTTTCTGAGGATTACGCCGGGAACTGCACCGCACGTAACAGCAGCTTGTTTGGACACTGACGCTTTTTATTGCGGTGCTCACAAGTGTCATATTTTGGATTCTATTCTCAGCCAGTTAATTCGGTCTTCAATCGCGAACATATTTATGTTGGACCTTATTCCCTCATTTTAGCCTAGATCTCTAAAGTCAAAATTTATAAGTATGTTTTGCATAGAATTGAGCGTAAATTGTGTAATTTTATTTTTATTTTTGCTTTGTCAATTTTTCCATTCGTACCTTTTCCTCATTTTGTTCCATTTTTTGTTCCATCGCCACGGTCCTTTACAATTAACTGCCTCGCTGATGTGCAAGGTTGTAGTGCAATAATGAAGTTGCACTTTTATTGTTACATATTATTAGTATACTGTCTATTAGTGCCACTTATTCACTGACAAATCAGACATGTACCACACCCGTGATTACGGCACCACCCCTTCGAATGGAGTGGAGAGTTCGAGAAGGGAGCTGGTCTAGTTGTTTCAGCGCTGTGAAAATCGCCCCTGACTGACACGCGATTTTAAACAAGGCAAGACAGCTTGGTAACGTGAGTGTAAGTAAAACCATAACGAAATCAGGTACCGCTTAGGAAACAACGGAGGGATCAAGAGAGAGAAAAATACAAATAGAAAAAAATAAGAAAAAATGAGGAAGAAGGTAAGAAATGTTAAATAAAACGGAATTGTATATACAAAGAATTGTAAATCATGAACACATTAAACTTCTTGCGGACCGCAGGTTCCATACGTTTGAAGGTATGGTACACTGGGTTATAGCTTCCAAGACATCCGTTAATTTTCATAACAACTTGCTACTCTCACAAAAGAAAAGATATATGTCAAGGAAAAAGGGCGTTCATACCATTCATACGTTCATAGTTCATACGTTCATTCCATACTCTCATTTACGTAATACGCTCCACGAAGCATAGAAAATGGCAATCCAGAAACAGTCAGAAAATTCACCGCCTTGTACCGTCTGTAGGAAAGGCTGCCATTTCAATATGTTCCGAGCCTAATAAGCCCAGTATATAAGATACCAACTTATTGCCTTATGATTCAATTTAACATTTTTCTTTTATCAATTCCTAGACCCTCCAAGTGGCCTCATCTCTTCAGTTTTTCGGCCAAAACTCTGTACCATTTATCACTCGTGTGTGCTACGTACCCTGTCCATCTTTTCCACTTGGATTTCGTAGTTATAATAATATTTGGTCCTCATGATTCAAATCCTCCCGTCTTTGTTATTACTTCTTACCAATTCCACCTATCGTCTTAAGAATCATTCCTTGAGCTCCCTGAATACAAGAGATGCAGGTTCACATAATACAAGAACGGAAATTATACATTTATTAGAAGAAAGACTGACAGGCAACTGGTTCTAAACGGGGGGGGGGGGGG
>Ga0123355_10016792_pt1 | contig 11548 bp, 11 predicted proteins | sample TergutEmb28metaG_3_FD_89872 | JGI IMG/M metagenome (GOLD analysis project Ga0123355, IMG submission 89872) | Embiratermes neotenicus P1 segment gut microbial communities from Petit-Saut dam, French Guiana - Emb289 P1 | ecosystem: Host-associated > Arthropoda: Insects > Digestive system > Gut ...
TCTGTGTGTCACGTTTTACCGTTGCGGTAGACAGGCGTTTTAAAAAAGAGGGCGAGCCCGACGCAGACTTTATTAATTGTGTTGCGTTTCGCCGTACAGCAGAATTTATGGAGCGGTATATCAAAAAGGGCATGATGGTTACGGTATGCGGTAGCATATCCGTTCGTTCTTACGACGACAACACAGGCCAACGCCGCTGGATAACAGAAGTAAGCGCAGAAGAAGTTAACTTTGCCGAAAGCCGCGCCGCGTACGAAGCGCGCATGGCAAAAGGCGGCGGCGGATACGATACATCTGCTATGCCACCAGAGGCAGGCGGCGCACCCGCAGCAGCACCGGAAGGCTTTTCTGCCATAACACAAAGCATAGACGAAGACGACGATTTGCCGTTTTAATGGAGGTATAAATAGATGATTCAAAAAAGACGTGGCCGCCGCAAAAAGCGCGTTTGTCTGTTCTGTGCAGACAAAATCGCACATATCGATTATAAAGATGTCGCAAAATTGCGTAAATCTATATCTGAGCGAGGCAAAATTCTCCCCCGCCGTGTGAGCGGCAACTGTGCAAAGCACCAACGCACAATGACCCAAAACGTAAAACGTGCCAGGCATATGGCACTTATGCCTTATACACAAGAATAAGGATAAAACTTCATACACATCAAGAGAGGTGGAGGGAACAGGGCCCTGAGAAACCCGGCAACCGGCAATGCACGGTGCTAACTCCCCCGGTGTTATATATAACACCGGAAGATGTCACGATAATTAAAAGCCCTGTAAAGGGCTTTTTTGTTTACGAAAGGAGGCATATGTGGACTTATTAATTATAAGACACGGCCAGTCGGAAGCGGATATTTTGAAGGTACACGAAGGACGGGCAGATTTTGCGCTTACAGAGCTGGGACACAAGCAGGCAACCCTAATGGCAGAATGGGTAAGCAGCTATATAAAACTAGACAAAATATTCGCCAGCCCGCTGATACGCGCAAAACAGACTGCAGAAAAATTATCAGCCGCAATCGGCATTGCTATACAATTTGAGGAAGATTTGATGGAGTGGCAAAACGGCTTGATAGCCGGGTTATCAAGGGAAGAGGCTGCCATAAAATACCCGGATCCTTCCCCCCCAATTCCTACACACCGCAGTGCATGAACAAGAAAGCGACATTGCATTTAGAGCCAGAGCAGAAGTTATGCTTTCAAAAATTGTTAACGAAAACCCACAAGATTCTAAAATTGCGATTGTGTCCCATGGCGGCATGATAAACAGGCTGTTTCAAAGCTTTCTTGAGCTTCCCATAGGTACAGATGTAGGCATTGCTACCGGCGATACCGGCATGCATCATTTCAGAATTACACAAAAGGGACCATTCCCAAAACGAATAATTTTTATAAATAGCATGAAACATCTATAAAAAGGAGGGCTATAAAATGTATCTATTTACATCAGAATCTGTAACAGAAGGACACCCGGACAAAATGTGTGACCAAATATCCGATGCGGTATTGGACGCAATTTTGGAAAAAGACCCAACCGCGCGTGTTGCGTGCGAAGTTGTAACTACCACAGGTATGGTACTGGTCGCAGGCGAAATTACCACCAACTGCTATGTAGACATCAAAAAAATTACTCGTGACACAATACGCGAGATTGGCTACACCCAGGGTGACATGGGTTTTGACGCAGATTCTTGCGCTGTGCTTGTCACTCTTTCCGAGCAGTCGCCCGATATTGCCATGGGCGTAGACAAGTCACTGGAGAGCCGCGCAGACGGCGCAGAGGCAGACATAGGCGCAGGCGACCAAGGTATGATGTTCGGCTACGCCTGCGACGAAACGGAAGAACTTATGCCATTACCGATATCCCTGTCACACAGATTAGCCAAAAAACTTGCAGAGGTTCGCAAAAACGGAGGCTTGCCGTACCTTCGCCCGGACGGCAAGGCGCAAGTTACTGTTAAATACGATGAAATCGGTCAACCGATAGCCGTTACCGCAGTGGTAGTTTCCACACAGCACAGCGAAGATGCCACCAATGACCAAATCCACTCAGACATTATGGAAAAAGTAATCAAACCTGTCATCCCTGCGCACCTTTTAAACGCCGATACAAAATACTATATCAACCCGACGGGCCGTTTTGTTATTGGCGGACCGGTTGGCGATGCAGGCCTTACCGGGCGTAAGATAATAGTAGACACCTATGGCGGCTATGCCGCGCATGGCGGTGGTGCTTTCTCCGGCAAAGACCCAACAAAAGTTGACCGTTCTGCAGCGTACATGGCACGCTATATCGCCAAAAACATAGTAGCAGCCGGCCTTGCACGCCATTGTGAAATTGAACTGGCATATGCCATTGGCGTAGCGCACCCTGTGTCTATACACGTCAACACAAAAAATACCGGCACAATCCCTAACGAAAAAATAGTCGAACTCGTAAATAAATATTTCGACTTGCGCCCGGCTGCAATAATCAAGCACTTTGACCTGCGCCGCCCTATCTACAAACAAACCGCATCATACGGTCACTTTGGCAGACCCGAGCTAGACTTGCCGTGGGAAAAAACGGACATGGCAGAGGTGCTGAAAGCCGGGGTGTAATAGACCTGTCCTATAACCGTTTTACACAATTTTTTTGTCGATTTGCGCTCTCGGACATTTTCACGAAAATCGCGTGAAAACGCCTGCCACGCAAAATTTGTTTCACAAATTACACTCGAAAAAATTGGTTCAACTATGGTTCAAGGACAGGTCTAATGTTTCAAGGAGGACTCCATGATTGTACCCCCAGACATGGGAAAAATAAAAAAGATTGCAGATCAACTTGAGTGCGACATTGAAGTACTCGAAAAGAAATTGAGAGAAACAGAGTGTAAAAGTAAAATCTATGAGCTGCAAACCGAAATCAGAAACAAAGGGCTAACCCTGTTCAATTATCAAAGAACCCTTAGTTCTCGCAAGTACAAAAATTAGACCTCTTGCATAACTTCAAAATTTTTGAGTAGGGCTTAACAAAGTGGCGCGTTTTGCCGCGCAAGCCTGAAGCAAAAATTACAGTTGCGCAAGAAGTCTATTGACGAAGAGTAAGAGAGGAGCAAAAGTGTGAGCATAGTCCGGGACCTGTCCTTAGCACCGGAAGGTATCAAAAAAATAGAATGGGTAAAAGAATACATGCCCGTACTGCGCCAAATAGAAGAACAGTTTAAGCGCGAGCAACCCTTCAAGGGGCTGCGCATCGCCATTAGCGTTCACTTAGAAGCAAAAACCGCATACCTTGGGCAAGTGCTTGCCGCAGGCGGCGCGGATGTCGCCATCACAGGCTCTAACACGCTTAGCACCAAAGATGATATTTGTGCGGGGCTGGCATCTCAGGGCTATAAAGTGTATGCATGGCACGGCGCAACGGAAGCAGAGTATTGGGAGCATCTCAAAAAAACGCTTGAGTTTAAGCCACATATAATAATAGATGACGGTGGCGACTTTGTTGGGCTTTTGCATGGCGAATGTTCAGCTTATGCTGCAAATTTGATGGGCGGCTGCGAAGAAACCACAACAGGCATAACCCGCCTAAAGGTCCGCGAAAAAGAGGGGTCGCTTAAATTCCCCATGATGCGTGTTAACGATGCGGACAGCAAACATTTATTTGATAACGTGCATGGCACAGGCCAATCTGTTTGGGACAGTATTATGTACACAACCAACGTGATGTTAACAGGTCGTGACGTTGTAGTTGCCGGTTACGGTTTCTGCGGTAAGGGCGTTGCCATGCGCGCCAAAGGCCTTGGCGCAAGGGTGACCGTAACCGAAATCAACCCTTGGAGAGCCATGGAGGCCGTGATGGATGGTTTCCAAGTAAAAACAATGGACGAAGCGGCAAAGTATGGCGAATTTTTTGTGACCGTGACCGGTTGCAGCGACGTTATCACCGACCGTCACTTCGAAGTGATGCGCCATAATGTGTTTTTGGCCAATGCCGGGCATTTTGATGTAGAGGTTAATGAAAAAGCACTGCGCAAGATGGCAACTAAAGTGGAAAACCGCCGCAATTTTATAGACGGTTACCATATGAAAGATGGGCGCATTCTAAACCTTTTGGCAGAAGGTAAATTAGTAAATATTGTTGCAGGTAATGGCCACCCGGCAGATATTATGGACATGAGCTTTGCTTTGCAAGCTATGGGCTGTAAGTATATTGCCGAAAATGGCAAAAACCTTGAACCGAAACTGTACTATATCCCCGAAGAAGTAGATCGCCAAATTTCGCTTATGAAATGTGCGGCAATGGGGCTTGGGCTGGATGTTCTGACCCCACAGCAAGAAAAATACTACTACGGCACGGGAGAAGCCGAATAAAATGTAATTCTGTGCCTATTCGAGCGCATCCTAACCGCACCATGTTCCCTTATGTTTAGTGCGCCACCGGCAGTAAACATACTATATCCAACAATATGCACATTGGCGGCACTGTCCTCAGCTTCTATGGCTATGGCAATGTCGCCTAATTTTATATTTATTCCCATTCTGCCCATGGTTTGCGTATATATCTGCGCTCTTGTCCTGCCTGCAGTACGTACATCGCCATGGCTTAAATGCACAACTTGCGGCATGGTTGAACCGTTATGATACATAGCATCTGCCAAGTCGCTGAGCGCAAACCTTGTCATCGACACCAATACTCCCGATATATCGCCGGAAATATATATTACATCAAACCGCTCTGCCAACAGCGCTAACCTGTCTGCATCTTGCTGTTGCGGCGGTTGGGTAAGTATAAGACCGTTCGCACGATTGATACCCTGCATGTCCAGATATCGCAGCAATGCATCCCCTCCGCCGCGTGGTGAACCTATTACCAAAACGTCGCCACGGTGCCTTATCACAGTGTGGTTGCCAAAAGTATCTAATGTAGTTATGTGTACTCCTCTTGGGTTTTGCCATGTAAAAACCGATATAATCAACAAAGTAAGTGCAACAGGCAAAAGAACAAACCGCCGCTTAAAATCTTCATTGTAGCCATTAAACACATACATAAACGCAAGCAAAACCGCAGCACCAAGCCCGGCAACTAACAAATTGCCGCCACCGGTAGGCAGCATTGAAAATGGCAAGCCGGCAAAAAAATAGCTGGCTATTTCATAAAACTGCAAAATATAGTACACGATACCCGCTATAAGTGCTGCGCCCGTAGCCCAAGCCAAACCCAACAACCCCATGGTTACCCCGGCAATCAAAATAATACTTGTCGTGGGCGCAATAATAACATTACCTATCACACTGTATATTGGTATTTCATAAAAATGGAAGGCAAACACAGGATAGGTAGACGTCACTGCAGCAATATTTACAGCCAACCCGCTCCTAAACCGCCCCTTTGGCAGCCACAGCTTGGTCAGCAGCCTTTCTACCGGTGCGGTCAAAAGCCCTATGCCAAAAACAGCAACAAATGAGAGCTGGAACCCCACGTTAAATAAAAACAATGGTTCAAACATAAGTAGTATAACGCCCGCCAAAGACACTGCCGACAATAAGTCATACCGCCTGTAAAGTATCTTGCCAAATATTAATATCCCGCCCATAGTAACTGCCCTAACTGTTGCGGGCGATGCACCTGTCATCAGGCAGTATAGCACCATCACTATAAGCACTATTATTCCGCTCCTGCGGTCGTTCCAAAACATGGTTAAAAGTGCGTGGAGTGCCATCATAAGTATACCGACATGCAAACCGGAAATGGACAATATATGAAAAATACCCATCCCCCGATATTGTTCCGCCAAGCTCCTGTCCAGTTCGTTCCTATCGCCTAATACCATAGATTTAATTATCGCAGCCTCACGCGGGGGCAAAAGCTCGTCATACACAGCGGCAAGCCTCTCACGCGTCGCCCGCAGCAGTACAGCCGCAGTCAATCTAGTCTCGCCCAGATAAATGCGCTCCGGCCACATGACAGCATCCACCTTTTGAGAGCGCAAGTGCTGAAACTGGTTGTAACCGCCGGGGTTGCGCACGCCTGTAAGTGGCACCAAGTCACCCACTACGGTAATCTGTTGTCCAAGTTGTGCCCACGCTTGATATGCGCGTATGTATACCATAAATCTTATCCCATTATCCATCCGTACAACTACCCATTGGTTGCCACCCATCGTTTCGCCAACGTCTTGTGCTACACCGCTTAGCCTAACGCCGTACATTGTGTAGGTAGTATAACTGTGCAAGCTGTGCCCAACTCTAAATATCCCCAATACCATAAACACTGCAAACACAAAAACCGGCCGGTATTTGTACTTGCTATGTAAGAAAGCACATAAAAAAAGCCCGGCCAATACAGAAATGACAAAAAGGGACACAGTACCATATGCCCCTGCAATTATACCGCAGATAAGAAATACCAATACCCAAAGGACTGGGCGTTTCATCGGTTGCCTTCCTCGTCAGGAGCATCTGAAAGGGCATAAGGCTCTACAAAGCCAAACACTATTCTTTCGTTATATTCAAAACCGGTATCAAAGTCCGTCACGCCATGAAACTCATCCCGCCTGTCGGAATCTATCAGGAAAAACACCTGCCATGGGCGTACCCCTTGAGGAGAATTTTCTATTACTGTATTTACTATTGAATATATCATCTGGCTTGCCTGTGCGGTACTGCCGCTAAAGCGCGTTAAAAATTCGCCGGAGAGGCTAACATATATGCTTGCGGTCTCTGTTACCGATACAACATTTCTAATACGGGTTTCTGACGGCACCAGTGAAACGACACCTTCTATGGTAGGGCCTTCGATAAGCCGTTCAAGCGCTTCGCGTGCCAGTTGCTGAAAGTCTACATCGGTTGCTTCAAAATATTCACGCACCAGCCCCTCGCCTAACTCATCTATAAAATACAGTATCAATTGCGTGTCTACCAGCCTTACAGGGCTTATTGTAGGCGCATTTTGTATCGTTTCTGTCGTTTCCGCCCACTGGTGATTACCTGCACGTATTATTACATTGTCAACAAATGGCAGCCCAAGCATCGTAAGTGTGAATGCCGAGCGGAACAAAGCCTCTTGCAGTGGCAGTATCTCTAAATATGACTCGCAGAACACTGCAGTTAAAGTGCTGCCATACATTACGTGGTACTTAAAAAATGGCGAGTCTGAGCTGCCCACTCCGTGAGGCCATGTGCCGGTTAAGTGTCTGCTTGTGGGATTCATGCTTAGTTCGCTTATTGCGGTTGCCACTATTAGCTCCGGGGTGCCGGATGGCCAAGACCGACCTTCCGGATATAGCCTGCCCTCTGTTTGGTTAAAAAAGTATATTTGCATCTGCCCCGGGAAAATTTGGTCGCGCCCATTTAACACAAACACAATAGGCAGCACAACGGCACATATCACGACAACCAAAGTTGCGGCAATTATCCAAACCCTATGTGTTTTCCAAAATTTAATAATAACAATCACCGCCTTAGGGGTAGTCTGATAACAAATACCGAGCCTTCGTCGCTATTGGAGCTTATGCGTATAGTGCCATTGTGCAGCAGCACTGTTGCACGGGATATGGCAAGCCCAAGCCCGGTGCCGCCCGTTTCTCTGTCACGGGTTTTGTCTACACGATAGAAGCGATTAAAAATTTTGTCACGCTCTTCTTCCGGTATGCCGATACCCGTGTCTTGTATGGTAATAATGGCGTTTTGATGGTCAGAATCTATAATAACTCTAACTGTTCCACCATTTGGGGTATATTTTATGCCATTTTCGACGATATTTGAGATGGCCAAACTTAATTTAATTTCGTCAGCATCGAATTTAACGGGGCGCTCCGCTTCGTACAAGAGTACTATTTTCTTTTGCTCTGCTAGTGGTGACAGCCTTTTTAATATGTCTTCCACTAACAGATTAAGGTCTAACGGGCCGATGTTTAGCCCCTGCTCGCGTTGGTCTACCTTAACCAGGGCCAATAAGTCGTTGGTGATGTTGGTCATGCGGTCTACTTCGTTTGTGATGTCTTGCAAAAATTCGCGGTACATTTCTTCGGGTGCAGATTCCTGCAAAAGAATAGACTCGCTAAGCACTTTTATTGCCGACAACGGCGTTTTCATCTCGTGGGATACATTGGATACAAACTCTTCACGTGTTTTTTCTATCTGTTCCAATTTTTCTGTCATACTGTTGAACGCGCTGGCAAGTATGGCGTACTCGTCTTTACCCTTTACCGGGATACGTAGCGAAAGCTGCCCTGTCGTCATGCGCTCTACCACGTTTATTGTACTTTTAAGTGGTTTGATTAGTCCAAAGCTCATTACAAACGCCAACACAACGGATAACAGCCCAATAAGTAGTGTGATGAGCAACAAGGTGGTGCGAATTTGAGCCAAAGATTCGAAAATATCTTCCACCGAAGCGACAAAAAGCACTACGCCTGTACGACCGCTGGCCACATCGTTAATGACAGTTGCCACGTTAAGAACATGCCTGTCAAGGTCTAGTGAGTTGGAGCTGCTACCACCGAGCGTAGCTATCACCTCCGGCATTATCAACGTCTGACCTATTCTTGGGCCGCCCAGTTGCGAGTCGGCAATAACCTGCGCGGAGTCGTTTATTACCAAAATGCGCAGACCGAGACTGTCCCCTTGCGATAAAATAGTGTTTTGCAGTATTGCACGCATTGGGGCATGCTCCAGCCGGTCAAACCCGTGCACCAAAGCGATATAGTCGGCCACCCAAATGCCGGATTCCTGCATTTCGGCAACCCTATCTTCCAGGTAATGCGTTTGGATCGAGTTTAGAGTTATAAAAAGGAACGCAAGCAGCAAAAGTACGCTTAGTACAATATAGCTGAGCGCGAGTTTCCATCGTATGCTGTGATACCAAAAGAATTTATCGGAAATAGTAACCCACTCCCCATTTTGTGTAGATGTATTTAGGGTCACTTGGGCTCTCTTCTATTTTTTCGCGCAGACGGCGCACATGTACATCTACCGTGCGCACATCACCTGTGTTTTCCGTGCCCCACAACTCTGCAAGCAGAGCCTCACGGGTGTATACTCGCCCGGAGTTTTTGACCATAAATTCCAATAGGTCGTACTCTTTAGCGGTAAGTGATATTTCCTCACCCAACACAAAAACTCGGCGAGACTGGGGATCTATCGTAAGGTCACGCACAATAAGGTTATTTATTTTGGGTGTGGGTGCAGGTTTTACAGCACGGCGCAAAATGGCTTTAATACGTGCTTTTAGCTCTAATATGTTAAACGGTTTTGTAATGTAGTCGTCGGCACCATATTCAAGCCCCATTATTTTGTCCATGTCATCGCCCTTGGCCGTAACCATTACAACAGGTACCGCACTATGTTCCCTTATATGTTGGCAAACCTCTGTGCCATCCATTTTGGGCAGCAACACGTCCAATATAATAAGATCGTAAGTATTTTGCGTGGCCAATTGTAGGGCTTCTTCGCCGTCATAGGCTACATCAACCTTCATCCCATCTTGCTCTAGGCTAAACTTTATGCCTTTAACGATATTTTTTTCATCGTCTACTACCAAAATATATGCCATAGTGTCACCTCTAAATTTAGTTGAAAGGATGATTATTATTAAAAAATTAACTGTTGCTTTTATATTATATCTGGGACTGGCTCAAATTACCAGCATTATTTATGCGGATGAATTGCCAGAAGTCTCGCCGCCTGTGTACTCTGCGGCATCTGTAGTGGTTATGGATGCGTCTACGGGTGTTGTTCTGTACTCTAGTGCAGGCGATGAGATCAAATACCCGGCAAGCATAACCAAGATTATGACTGCACTTGTTGTGTTGGAACAGGTACAGGATTTAGATGAAAGGATATTGTTTTCTAACCGTGCTATTTGGGGAATAGACCGGCTTTCTTCCCATATTGCAATGGATGTAGGCGAAACACTCAGTGTGTACGAGGCTCTGTATGCGCTTATGCTCCCATCTGCAAACGATGTATCGATGGCATTGGCAGAACATGTTGGCGGCAGCGTGGAAGACTTTGTGGATATTATGAACCGCCGTGCGCAAGCCTTGGGCGCATATAATACGTATTTTATCAACCCAAGCGGCCTGCCGGATGCAGGGCATGTTACCACCGCATACGATTTCGCATTGATAATGCGCGAAGCTGTGCGCCACCCGTTGTTTGTAGACATAATTGGCGCCAGACGCTTTGACATACCACCAACAGAACGTCAGCCGGAAGTTAGGGCACTTCTAAACACAAACAGTCTAATCCACCCCGGACCGCTGTTTAACCCCTATGTGGTTGGCAGCAAAACCGGTTGGACAATTGCCGCGGGGCATACGTTGGTAACTTATGGGGAGCAAGACGGGCGCAGGCTGATAGTAGCCGTGCTCGGAGGTCAGTCACCCGCTATGTTTACAGACACCACAGCACTGCTAAACTACGGTTTTGCGTTGCCGTTTAACCCAATTAAAATTTTTTGTTCTGCATCAAACGTCCCAACCGTTCCCGTTTACCATGTATGCGAGAACAATACACGAACAGAGGTGGGACGGGTTGTTTTGCAGGCTAACGAGGACATATACTTCGACATGCCGCCTAATTTTGACATGTCGCTATTGCGTTTTAATCTGTCGGTACCACATGCGCTTACCGCCCCGGTAGAAGAGGGCGCAAGTTTGGGTGCCGTAACCATGTATGTAAATAACGAAAGGCTTGGCCGCGCAACATTGATGGCTACACATGCGGTGCCGACCGGGTTGCCTGTAAATGTGCCTGCACCGATTGCTTCTGTTTCTTATGTATCAGATGCGCGCGACTACGAGCCTTCGTATGCACCCTTAAATTCTGCAGTGCCGACATATGAAGAAGCACCACCTTTTTGGGCAAATGAATATGTGTTGATGCTTGCCTTGCCACTTTCGTTATCTTTGGTAACTTTAATAATATCACTGGTAATATTCCTTGTTAAAAGGAGGGGGCGTGCACGCAGAATGTTGCATACACGGTATGCTAGATATCCTAAGTATTATCGGTATAGGTAAGCCTCCTTTAGACTTCCTGAAAAATTGGGGGGTCTTTTTTAAGCATTAGATATGAAAAGACCAGCCATATAATTACAACAAACAAGAGCACATAGCTCTCAATAATGCCGCCACCAAACATATTGTGACCATCTGTGGTGGAAAAAATGCCCACATTCCCAAAGTTCCAAACTGCATGGAACATCGTAATAGGGATGATGGAGAAGTAGCGTCTAAAAATCAAATTCCAAATGATATGCGTTAAAATCCAAAACCACATTTGATGTGAAATAACTGTACTAAAGCCGGATATTCCTACCATGCCAACGATTGTTACAACATGGCTAAAGGCAAATAGGAAGGCAACCGTCAATACTGCTGCGATATCATTTTTTATTAAGCCATATATCCTGGTTTGAAGATAACCTGTAAACAGAGTGTCCTCCATAAACACGACGAATAGAACAAGAAAAAACACTCGTACCATATGGCTGAAATCGAATAGGCGAAAGCTCCCAAAGAATGCCGGTAAAAATACGTTCATCAGCAGAATGAGAGCACAAA
>Ga0123355_10016793_pt1 | contig 11546 bp, 10 predicted proteins | sample TergutEmb28metaG_3_FD_89872 | JGI IMG/M metagenome (GOLD analysis project Ga0123355, IMG submission 89872) | Embiratermes neotenicus P1 segment gut microbial communities from Petit-Saut dam, French Guiana - Emb289 P1 | ecosystem: Host-associated > Arthropoda: Insects > Digestive system > Gut ...
AAAAAATAAAAAAACTCCTTCCCAAAATGGCTGTTTTTATGAAATTTACACACTTTTTAAACAATTGTGGCAGTTTTTTGCAACTCTTGCAGAATTTATTAGGCAAAACCACATAACTCTCACCACAAAAACAATGTGAGGAAATTACATGCATTTTGATATTAAACGGAGTAGTTTAACGTTCTATAGTCCATGTGCGGGTGTTGTGTTTGATAAGTTTGGTGTGATGTGGAACTTTTCAGCCATACGGTCTTAATCTAACACCAACAACCATTAGCGGTGTAAATGCCAAGCAAAAAAAAGATACTCCCAGCATAGTGGGTGATGTTATCCTCTAAAAGATAATTAGGGTAATGACAACCCCGTGGTGGATGTAATTTCAACCTAAAAACCCCGATGTCGTTACATGAACATTCTTGCGACTGATAGTTTTGTTAAGTCTTGTCGGCACAAGACCTCACGAAAAAAAGAGATTTATTATAATATCCCTTTGTTCAACATGGGTTAATCATCAAAATCTTACTACGATTGTCTTATGCTTTCAAGTGCAATATTAAATAGTTGTGCTTATATTCTTTCAGATACAATTAAGACTTGTTTTTTTACAGTAAATGGTAGAAGGGTGAAAAAATGGAAAAGAAAAAATGGATAAAAGAAATTGTAGGATCAGCCTTAGAAAAACATGGATTTGAATATAAAATGCATGAATATGAAAAAGACGGCTCTTGGCGTTTTGTTAGAGAAGTAGATTCTATTGAATAACGTATTACAATCGAGGAAGAGAATTTAGCTAGATATTTCAAGAGCGGTTATGCCTTACATTTATTGTTTAGAACAAGTGCATATGGTTCTGGACTTCCTGTTAAGCTTCATAAATTTTTGCCAAAAGAATTCAACCAGAGCCAGTTTTAATATTCTTACTAGATTTTCGCTATTGGGTTTATGAAACGGAAGATGAATTTAAAGCAATATTAGTTGATTTCACTCACTTTATTGAGGAGTATGGACTTGAAAAGCTAGTGGAATTAAGTGTCGAAACAGAAACTGCTATACCAACGAATAAAATGGGCGAAAAGCTCATTTCATCATATGAATCATTAAGTGAAATATTTATTCAAAAACATAAAATTGATGTAAAAGATGATTCAAAGGAAACTGTATGTAAGTGGTTTGAGCTCATCAAGCAAAAAATAATGGAAACCAAAGATGAACCATATGAGAATGTGAAAGGTATGTTGCTTGAAATGACTGCTTTTTTAGGCGAGCAATTAATAAGGCATGTTGGTGGTAGATGGGAAGTTGGGACATTTCCAAGATCAGTTTATCTGATAGATATGAACACTTTCGCTAGTTCTTGTTCGATTTTTGATTTTGTTATTGGATCATGGAGAATACAGGATATTTCTTATTTGAAAGAAAATTATTTGCTTTTAATAGAAGACAAACTACCAATGTCTCCTATGCAGAGAAGAGAATTAAATCAGCGGAGAAAAGAATTGAATAGCGGGAAATTCACATTTCCATTTTTACAATAATATAATCGTTCTCTTTTTCAAGAGGAGAAGAAATAATTATTTTTAGTATAGAGTGTCTTTCGTAATATGTGATATTGCTGTACGCTGTCAAAAATCATCCGCACTAAAACATTAAGTGTCTCTTTTATATCTGGGTACAAGAATAGATGCTGAAAAACTGTCCGATTGGCATTAAAGTCTTTAGTTGTGTCGAAATATCGATATACAAGATCGAGCCCCAAATACAAGTGTGATTACTTGTATTTGGGGCTTTGTATTTAGCTGAAAATCTGAACTTAGATGGAACAATTTCTTCTCGAATCTGAGAACCCATGCACTCGTTAACCAGTTATTGCTAATAGTCCAGTTAAAGCTAAAACACTCTAAGTCAAAATACTTTCCAATCAAAGATATTACTTATTCAAAAATGGAGTATTGGTTAAAAATGTTGACAAAGAAGAATCATTTCAAAGTTCCGTTTGTCGATCTTTTAGCCTAGTTTGAGCGCCTTTGAGTAAGGGTATTCATTTTAACAAATAACTCTAGACTTTTATCGAAAAATATGGTATTATGTTGAAATAAAGCAAGCACTATTTAATGACTGTAGGAGGAAGTGTTTTATAATGGAAGTCGTAACGATTTTGTGTCCTAAGTGTAAAGGAACACTACGTGTTGATAAAGATACAAAGCAATGTTTTTGTATGTATTGTAGAGCAGAAGTGATAGTTAAAAAAGATTCTAGTAGTGGGGATAGTGTTACTTTGGATTCCTTGATGAAAAAGGGTTTCTTGTCTCTTGAGTATTCTGAGTGGTCAAAAGCAGAGGAAGCCTTTGATCAAGCTGCAAACATTGATCCTGAACATGGGGTGATTTATGTTGGTAAATTGCTTGCGGAGTTGGAAATGACTACGAAGGAAAAACTTGCGAATCATGATAGAAAATTATCTGTTTATGCTAATTATGAAAAGGCGATAAGATTTGCGAGTTCTGATTTGAAGGAGCAATTAGAAGGGTATAATGATGCAATTAAAAAAAGACTTGCCAATGCAAAAGCTGAAGAGGAAAGAAAGCTTATAGAAGCTGAAGAAAAGCGTAAATTAGCTGAAGAAGACCTAGAAAAGCAACGACAATTAGTTGAAGAAGAACGAGAAAGGCAACGACAACTAACACGAGAAAGGCGTGCGAAAAATGCTCCAAAGCGCAGGAGGGTTGCAATTATAATAGCCCTAGTTGCTGTACTTGTTTTTGCTGGGGGCATGACTGGCTATATGGTGTTAGATCAAGCTGAAGCAAGGCGAGTTATTGCCGAGCAAGAAAGGATAGAGGAAGAAAGGTTAGCAGAAGAGCAACGATTACTTGATGAAGCTGAGGCTGAGCGACAAGTAATCAAGAATTTAATTGATGAAAGAATTGAGGCAGGTTACGAGTCTTGGCAGGAGCTAGTTCAATGGGCATTAGGGCATGACATTCCTTGGAGTATACGTGTAAGTGAAGTACAACCGGATCAAGAATTAATGGCTCTGATGGAAACCTATGGTATACATGGAAATTACATTGAAGCAACAGCGCTAGTGCGATCAACCGAAGATTCAGATGAAGTTATCCTAGCTCTTCATTTTGAAAGTGCAACTTATCGAGAAGCACCTGCTGAATTATCTCAATTGAATAATAATTCGGAAGACGATTTGAATGAATGGTTAGAGAATGGTGGAGCTGAAAGAGCCGAAGAATGGTTTAATGAGGTTAGTATTATTATCGTTGATCATCAGGGAGATGAGATCATAGAAGAGCCGGAATTTGGTAAAGAATTCATTTCATGGGAGTTTGAAATTGATCAGTTCTCTAACTTTGAGAATACTTTCTTGCATATTGGGCGAGTGTATCAAATTTTGGAGCCTACAATTGAGCATCTTCAACAGTCAATATTAGAGTTAATACTAGAGAGAATAGAACAAATAGATTACAGAGATTATCCAGTAGCATTTAGTGGACAACGGCTAGCTCAAGGAAGGGATCTAAGTGCCCTTTCGGAGTGGTTAGATATCGAAGAGATAATAGTAGATAAAGAAGGCGTACTTTCACTGATTTTACGAAATGTAGATGCACGCGAAAATAGAATCTCAGATGGAGATAGAAGACTTAGCAGACCACTGGATGAAGAGTCATTTATTAGGTGGGATTTTGAGTATGAACTTGGGGAGTCTGAGAACTTTGATAATTATATTTTGAGAATGGTTATTACAAGATATTACGATGTTATTGTTACAGGTATCACACAAGAAAATTTTGATGCAATTCAAGATGGAATGTCTTTGGAGGAAGTTGATGCTTTGTTGGGGAGGGAAGGAACTGTCAGTTCTGCTGCTGGAAATGTAGAAACCCGTTCATGGCAAAGTGATACAAGAATAATCATTGTTACATTTCAAGATGGAGAGGTAGTTGGAAAATCTCAAACTGGATTGTGATGGCATGATTAATAAATACCTTGGGAAATCCTTAGATCAGTGTACAATGAGATATTTGCCGATCAAAAATACGGTTATTCTTTCGATTAAAACAGAAAATCACTCCCGTAGTTGATATGTTTATCGCTGGCAATCTAGACAGTGTCGACACAAAGTCAGAACACCATATTTTTGCCCATTTGTCCCCATGCTACGTTAAAATCCTTCGACTTATGCCCAATAAGCCTTCAGAATTTTGCCTTGCCTGGGAACAAATGGGCTAAAAATCTGAAATTCTGATTTGCGTCGACACTGTCCAGTTAAAGCTAAAACACTCTAAGTCGAAAATCTACAATCCAATTAAAATCATCACTACTCAGAAATGGAAAAATAGGTTCAGATGTTGACGCAGAAAAGGCTTTTAAAAGTTTCGCTGCACTATCCACTTATCACGCCGAATCAGCCTAAAAAGACGGGCTGGTTTTTTCGGTGCTAGCATTGAAGATTCCAAATTTCTGAATTTCGTGATATAATGATAATCACCAGAAAGCTGTATTTCGAATGAAGAACGTATTTTTTATATAGTTGTACAGTGAAGGAAGTGAAAATTTCATGTTAAATAAAAATGTTCCGAAAGAGCGATGTATATTCATTTGCAATGAAAAAGAAGAAGCTGTAGCAACGAGCATGGCTTGGTTCACACAGACAAAAGAACTTTGAAAAACTTTTAGGAATTACGAGAATAGCATTGGTGTGTGAGGATAATGAAGCAAGATGAAATTTCAGTAAAAATCCCCTTTAAAAAAAAGATTGGGAAGTTAATTGGAGCATGGATTTTCACACTGATAAGTGTTATGGGATTGCTAACAGCGGTTAGAAATGACGATGCTGGATTTGTTGTGCTCTACCTAATTTTTATTTTTATGCTAGGTATACTTCCAATGTACATCTTCAGTCAACCTGCTGCCGTTGCTTCAAAAAAAGGAGTTAAGCTTCCTTCAAAGCAAGGTATAGTGATATTATTTAGTCATGTATTTATTCCATGGTCAAGTGTTAAGAATATTGAGTTAGCAACGGGCTTTTTTGAAAAAAAGCCTATGAATATGCCTAACCGATTCAGAACAAAATCTTTTAATCCATCACGAGAAAAGCCTGTTAAATATATTTTTATTTCGACAGATAGAAGTCAGGGTTTTGTGACTCTCACAAAAAGACGGAAAGAAAGTAGAATACCGTTATCTGCAACTCCATCTATTTGTATTTTTAATGAATACCTAACTGATGAAAATCATGAGGAGCTTTTGAAAATCATGAAGAAATATCAAGATGAACATTTAGCTGAGTCAAGTAAATGCAACTAGAATTAGACAAGATTTCTCCTGACTTAGACATGGTATCAGATATAATTACAAACGCCATCGGCACTTGAATAAATTTTCATGATGCCTTTGAGATTCACTGAAAACCCTTCTGCAACTGCCTAGTGCGATACAATCAGAAGTAAATTGGGAGTTCTATAAACTTTTGAGTAGCAGGATTTATGGGTTGAATTAAACAAAAGAGTCTGTGTAATGTAGACTGAAAGCTTACATTAATTGGAAAAGGGATAAAAATTACCGATCACAGTGTTAATCTCCGAATGTTGAGATACAATATAAACTACACTTTTGTGGGGTGCAACACTAAAATGGTTTAGTAATGCCTGAGTTGTGAGGAATTTAATTTACGGAGCTGATTTGATATGTCACTTGGAAAAGCAAGAATAGGAAAATTTATTAGTATAGTTTGCTTCACTATTTTTTCTTTCACTTCTCTAGGTTTGGCAATAGACGCGTATGAAGAAAACGGATTGAATATTGGTCATTACCTTTTATTTATATTGGCAGGTATAAGTTTTATTTCTTGGATTATTTTCGCTTGTTTTTGCAAATGTCCTACTTGTAAAAGCATGCTAGGGAAAGGAACTTTTTTTGCAGATTTCTGTCCTCATTGTGGCAAGAAGTTGGATTAATTTTATGTGATATAGCGAAGTTTGTAGGACAACCTTAGGAGATGGTCGTCGCAATAGGTCAATCACTAATTTGAATGATATAGCAGGAATACTTGGAATCGAAACAATCACTAGATTTAGAGCGGATACAGGCGGGCGGTGGTGGTAATTATAGATAAATATAATTTGGAGATGACATATTTATGAAGTTCAAATTAACTTATGTAATCGAGCAAGAGAAACATAAATTAAAATCATCTGTAAAATTAATGCTCGGATTATTTATTTCCGGAATGATATTCGGGGTGGTAACCATGGCAATTAGTCAAGGTCGACTAGTACCTTTTGGCTCAATCATCATCATACTCAGCCTAATATTATTTATTTTTACACTTTACAAAGCGATTTCTGTCTTTAACAGCCAATCTAGCTTCAAAACTCGACTTGGGCAGTGTTCGTTAAGCTTTTTGTTTTTCTTTATTCTCGTATTGTTCTCTACTAATTATAGGGTTCAATTTCTTGGTATAGGCAGCTTAGGTTGGAGTGTGGTCACCTTAGTTCTTATCTTTTTTTTGTGCGAACCTAAGAATCTAATTTTATATGGTCGAATCAAGAAAATCTTTTATGCTTTTATTCTAGTAGTTATTGTTACATTATCTATTGGTCGCTCGCTGTCAAGTTCACGCACATTCAACGCTTATGGTAGGCAGATTAGAGTCGAAAGCCATTATCATGGTTTTAATAGAAATGAGGGACATGCGAATTACTTCGTCCGCAGAGGTATTATCTTATATGACTTACGAAGATATGATGGCGAATTAATATGGCTTGATGAACCTACACTAGTTACCCGTGATACTACTGATGGTATAGGTCTGACTGTTAACTATTTTTTAACGTTACCATCTACCGAATTTTTACCGCCGCGCCCTTATTTATTGTTTTCAGACAATAGTAATCTATCAATCTTTTTTAATAGGATTATTTTAGGGGTCGCTATTTCTACACTGATACTCTATCTACTAGCCCCGATTAGTAAAATCAATAGTTTTATAAAGAAAAATTTAAGTAAATGTGATTGGATTAACCATAATAGTGACACCATCAAAAATCATCCGTACTGATACTACTACGTTGTTTCAGAGACGAGGAAAAAAAAGATGTCTATAGAAAAAACAAAGAAAAAAACTATCTAAAAGCTTATGTTTTCCTTACCCTTAAACAAGGAGAAATTTACGGATTGTGATATTGTCAATAGTGGTTTACATGAGTTTCTCAAGTAAACGTATACACTTTATGTTAGTGAGAGAGTTCTGTTTTTGTCCTATACTAATAGACGAGCCGTAGGCGAGTCTATTAGTATAGGACAAAAACGCTCGCTAATTTTCTCCACCTTGTTATCCACAATTATGCAATTAATTCTTTCTGTTTTTGTTCTAAAAATCGTCTCCTCTTTTCCACAGGTGGAATTCCTCCAATAGCGGAACAAATTCGTCTATGATTCCAATAACCCATGTAATATCTAAACACTAATGTCTTTACTTCTTCTACAGTCATTTTTTTAGTTTCGTATCGTCCATAAATGGCTTCCTCTTTAAGCCGTCCCCACATGCTTTCACACTTGGCATTGCCAAAGCAACTTGAGCCTGCATGGCTCATACTCTGTGTAATACCGTATTCCTCAAGTACTTCTCTGAAAGCTTCGCTTGTATATTGTGCACCTCTATCTGAGTGAACTGTAGCGCTTCCGGAGACGCCTCCATTATCAAATGTTGACTCAATACTATAACTAACTAATGGCGTTTTCATATTATCAGCCATTGACAAACCCTCACAGAGATTATCATAGCAATCAAATAATGCCGAGATATACACAGTGCCGTTTTTTGCTTGAATTTGGGTTATATCAGTTACATATTTAACACCTGGCTCACTCGCCTCAAAATCACCTTTGAGTAGATCATCACTCTTATATGCTTCCTTTTCTTGCTTTGTTAAGCCTTTTGGCTTATTTGCTTTTTGAAGCAGATTATGCTTTTTACACACTCGGTATACTGTGCTCTCACCTACATCAATTCCTCGGTACTTTAGAGCCTCATACATCCTTCTACGTCCATACTTATCGTTAAACTCATCCTCCTCTAGTATCGCCTCTATTTGGGCCAAAAGCTCGGCGTGCTTGTCTTCCTTGTCTAATGATTTCTTGTACTTATCGTATCCTTGACGTGTCACATCAAGCAAACGGCACATTTCACTTATTGTGTACTTTCCACAGTACTCGTGAATGAATTCAAATCTTTGGTTAGAACTTATTTCTTTTGGCGTTTTGCGAAAAAAGCTGTAGCTTCTGACAATATTTCATTTGTTCGTTTTAACTCTTTTATCTCTTCCTTTAATCGCTTATTCTCTTCATACAATGATAGGCTTGCTTCTGGGGTTGGACTGCCACCTTTAAGTTCTCCTTTCTTTGATTTCCGCACCCAACCATCAAGGGTATTCATCGAAATATTTAGTTGCTTTGCTGCCTTTGTTACTCCTAATTCTTCTGCTAATTTCACCGCCTCTATCTTGTACTTCATTTCGTATTTTCTCGCCATGTCAATTCCTCCAGTTTTCTTTGTCTCTATTTTAATTTACTGGAGTTGCTCATGTCAACTTTTATGATACCATATCAAAATACAATGGTCAAAAGATTATTATATTTTGCTTCTGATTATAACTATTCCGATTATTCAAGCAATTCGTCCATGGTTTATTTCTGGAGAACTTGGGTTGAACCCCGACATTGTACTGATAAGGTTAGTCGGTGCGGTGCTATTTGTAGGTATTACAGAGGAAATTGTTTTTCGTGGATTCTTATTAAATATGTTTTTGAAGAAAATGAGAATGGAATATACCATTACTATTAATGCGGTTTTATTTACACTAATCCATTATCCAATTTGGATTTATAGAGGATTTGGGGGTTTTGATATTGCAATAGCCAGTATTCAAGTAATTGCTTTAAGCGCTGGGTTTGCCTATTCATTTATCAAGACGAGAAATATCCTTGTACCCATTGCACTTCACATGGTATGGAATTTATCAATACATTTATTCGTTAGGTAGTTAATGCTGGTACTGATATAAGCGGTTGATACAAAAGCAGTTGTTACAATGTTCGCTCCAATCTTGTTATATCTCCAACGTCCATGCCTGTTCCAGTCATTCCCGAACGAGGCTATAACGAGCTTTCCGCTCATCAATAAATTAGAAATGCCATATCTTCATACAAAGCCCTATTTCAAAGTTTTCCAGTTGGGAAAATACTCCCATAATAATAAGGCTGTCCTGTTAAGAAAAAAAATTCAAAACAAAAACATGTTTCTTCCCTCCCTCTGGTCTAGCTAAACAATATATTATATTCCACTCATCAGAAAATGGAAAATTATTTAAAAAACGAACTATCTGCACTTTCTGTGGTGGGTGAGAGGTTTCTCAACTTAAGCATTCATTTGGTATAAGTACCATCGTTTGACATTCTGAAACATGAAATCAGTTTCGAACTATTCTATTTCTACGTCAATAAGGTTAAAAAATTTGTCAAAATTATTTGCATACCAACCGCTATTATGTGGGAAATCAAATTCTATCACAAAATGGTCAATACCTTCTATATCAATCTCAAATGGTAGTCTACGATCAGAGAACCCCGTCTAGGTACAAGTCGAAAAAGTCATTTATCAAATCTGTAAAGTATCTCTCCGAGTCTGTCTACAACAATTGGAAATCCATGTACAAGATAAAAAACATCTTTGTCGAAAATAGATATCCTTAAAACTTCAGTAGATGGGGTGTGATCAAAGCGTTGTAGCAGATAAATCTTTTAAAAGGATTCTGAAGAATGTTAAACAAATATCTTATCTACCATAAAGAAATACCATAGCAGAAAAAATATTTTCAGCATGGTCAATTTTCAAATAGCCATCATATTTTTTAACGGATTGCTTTATGTTTTTTAAACCATAACCGTGTTCATCACCGCTTTTTAATGACACAAGTTGTTTCTCCGTTCCTATCTGATTGGCTGAATAACTAACGTCGCCGTTAAAAGAGTTATCAAGTTTAATAAAAAGACCACCTTTGCTATACTCAATATCTAGTTTAATAATCTTTTCCGTTGTCTTTACCACGGCTTCTAATGCATTGTCTAGAAGGTTACCCAGTATCGTTACAATGTCGACAGTCTCCACGTTCACTTCTGGTGGAACAGCTATGTTTAAATCCATTGTTATGTTGTCGGATTTGGCATTGCTAAATTTGAAATTGATGATGCTGTCAAAAGCTATGTTTCCTGTGTTGCTATACATTTCGCTTTCACCGATAGTTCCTAAAAGGCTATTTAAATAATCTGTAGCTACCTTATTATCTGAGGTATGGTCTTTTAAAGTAGCCAAGTGCATTTTCATGTCATGTCGAACAGATTTCACCTTTTCCATTGTTTCTTGCATCAACTGACATTGGGTAAAGTAATATTCTTTTTCTTGGGAATGCAACGCCGATTTTACGTTATCTGCAATCACTTTTGAAACAGCGTTATACAAATAGAAAATAATTAAAACTATGCCTAAAAAGTTAAAGACATTTGCGGTTATAAGGACTGTTGTTGGGTTGATGAAGAAATAAAATAGTTCAATAAATGTGTAAGCCACAGGAAAAACGATTAAAGGAAGCCATAGTTTGTTCAAGTTTACGACCGTTTTTTTAATATTCTTAAACATTAAAAATGCAATCCACACCATAAAATAAATTAAAAGGCTAGTTAATAGCATGGTCAAACCGGCATTCTCGGTGTACCAATCAGTAGGAAGTAAATGTGCAACGGCACTATTGATGGAGGTTAATGATAGCAATACATAGTGGCTTCCTGTTACTGACGCTACGCGCTTCATCATTGTGGATTCATAGTTTAACGACACAATTACCAGTGCAAAGAAATAGATAAATACCGTCCACCACCCATGTAGCATCAATGATATAAATAGAAATAGATATGCCAATCCAGTCACTAAAAAAGGCGTTTTTCTCTTTGCGAAAAACACACTCATAACCCTTTCAACTGCAAGTGTTGTAACAATCAGTGAAAGAATAATGTAAGGTACAGTCATGCCTCACACCCTCCTTTTTTGCATGGTGGCACAATAAGTTTCCCTTATTTCAGCTCGTCTTTGTTTGCTTATGGGTAGAATGGTTTTACCATCAGCTAACATTATTTCGTTGTACTTTGCTACCGATATATAATCGTAGTTGACTGCATAGGAAGCGTGGATTAGCAGAAAATCAAATTGTTGTAATTTCTCTCGGTACACTTCTTTTAGTATGCCATAAAATTCTTCTTTCCTTCCGTCTGCCAAGTGTATGATTATCTTTCTGTTATCGCTTTGCAGATAAACGATATTCTTGATTTGCACTGTATGTATACCATGCCCGATTTTGTAGATAAAATTTTGTGACCAGAGTCTAGCTATTTTTAAATATGTTTTAATGACATTTTCAACTTTTACATTATCAAGGGGTTTAATCAAAAAGTTCAAAGGACGAATATCAAACAATTCCATG
>Ga0123355_10016794_pt1 | contig 11546 bp, 8 predicted proteins | sample TergutEmb28metaG_3_FD_89872 | JGI IMG/M metagenome (GOLD analysis project Ga0123355, IMG submission 89872) | Embiratermes neotenicus P1 segment gut microbial communities from Petit-Saut dam, French Guiana - Emb289 P1 | ecosystem: Host-associated > Arthropoda: Insects > Digestive system > Gut ...
CAAAATTTTTAACAACCTTCCGCACGAAATCAAAGACTTAGCCAATGATATATTACCGTTTCGGAATGCTTTGAAGAGGTTTTTACTTACAAATTCCTTTTATAATAGTAAGGAATATTTTAAGTAACAGAGATATTGCATTGAAATTTAAATGAACAATTAGTTTTAAGCACTTTAAGGCTGCACTCTATTTATAACTAAGATTCTCCCAACACTATGTATATTATATAGTATGTAAGTGACAATGTCTGTATCCACAGGATTGTATCCTAATTTGGATTTATAGAATGCAAATAAATTACATTACATTACATTACACTCCTTAGAACGTGCGGACGCTACGAACGGCATATTGGGTCATAAACGCTCTATACTTGCACATCGCTTGTACTAAACGTTGCTCAGCCGAACGGTAGTCCGTGATGAATTAGTCACACCACGGTTCACAGGTTGAATGAAACAGATGTAACCGAAATATCCAAACGTGGGAAGTGGGATCAGAATTTCCCATCAAGGAAGAAATTTAGCACGGATAGTCTGTGACGTTCTGCGATTAGTCGATGTTGTGTATGATTCTAATCGACACGTTATTCTTGGAGGTCGACAAACACCGGATAATTTTTTGAGGCAACTATCGAACAGTTGTGACAGAGCAATAGAATTTTGATATTATTTACAAAGAAAGCATACTATGATAATTTTGTGTCATTGTGTTTTTCTTGAGTTTTAGTTTTAATAGGGACACCTATAAATGCAGAATATAATGGCAGGAGTACTGGGATATAGTCGTGAAGCCATCAGAGTCAAAGTGAAGGTAGTACACATATGTTTACACGCGTCAAGTGTTTGAATAGTACGATTTTATGTATCAGCATATGGTACGGAATTACAGTAGCTGGATTGTTAATGTTGGCTTAGTACGCCAGCTGGGCATGTCCTTTTTTGTGTGTGCTATTTACTGCTGTATAGCTGAAAATACTGTTATAAGAATTAGTGTGTTTTTTTTTTTTTTTAATTATAACTTACATACTTTAGTACGTGAGCACTTAAGAAATATGCATGTCTTTTTGAGCATTAGCAAGTTTGTAGTGTTTATTTCTACCATAACAATGCACCGCAATCTAAAAGTGTAGAAGGAAATCACAAGAGCAAAAAGTGAACAGTTTTTGTTCAGATAAGGTTTTACTTTACTGAATGTTGGTTCCTTGTTTTTGAATATCTTAAGAGGGTTAAAGAGAATGGTAAATGTTAGCCTATTCTTAAGGATGGAGCAGTGTTTATGTTCATGCTTACATTTTACAAGAAAATTGTAGTGAGTGAAATTGCATTCTTAAGTGAGAACTTTCAAGAAAATATGGGGAAACCATTAAGGCAGACTGCTGAGGGAGGAGAGTTTTGGAGGAATAAGTGGCAAAAAATAAATCTGAAGACTGGATGTTGAAGTACCAATGATGATGTAGGAATAAATGCACATGCAGTGTACGTACAGTGAGCTGTGTATACCTACTAATATGGATCGTGATGTTATGGAAATTGCATATAAATATGTTGAACTTTCCTGCCCTGAGATTCTCTGACCATTTTAGAATAAAAAAATTTCAAGGAAAATTATGTTTGTAGCTGTACCTGGGGTGATGTTGTTTAGTAGGTCAATGCCATCATTTCAGAGGAGCCTCATGCTTCCACTGGCAGGGCAGAATAATAAAGACAAAGTCGAGCAACAACCTTCACAGTGCTCACACCCTCAACGTAGCACCACAGTACCGCAACCAGCCACATCAACACTACCAGCAAATATACCCCATATGCAGTAACAGGTGGTCTTTTCTCCTAATGATGGGCATAAAGATGCCCAAAACATGTCGAGACTGTAGTCAATAATCAACATCTGGAATTGACAATAAATCATCTATATTGTTGCATCTTGTTGGTATTCTTTCTTCACGCTTCGATCAGTTGTTTCGTGTTGTGGCCAGTACAGACAAAACATATGTGAATGTAATAGAAACTCCTGAATGGTGAAACACTACGACAAGCTTAACAACTCTTAAAGATTACTAATTCTTGCTCCTACATGGATTTTCTTTGGGAATTAAATTACATTTATTAGTGGCATGGCTATGGTAGTTAATTAGAACTTGCTTCTTGTATGAACTGAGTTGCTTAGAACAGTGGCTGGACTACTGACTAGACAACCAAAGAATCAGGGTTTCATTTGCAGCACTGCTGGCTTCTCTGTTCACCATTTTCTCCTGTCCGATTATTGTGAGAGGTACATTACCCCAGGACTACAGCAGCTGGTTATGATGCACACCACACACCTCCGTGGAACGCAAGACATTAATATACTTAGAAGTAGGACAAGAATAGGAAATCAATTATGGCCGACCGACAGACTGACTGACTCCCTAAGCAGAGTAATTCTTGAAAAGCCTTTATTTCCTCAGCTAGTCAAGATATTCCCATTTCTGTGGAAGCTAATTGTTCAGTGCTGTATTCATAAGAGCCCACCACTTCTCCCTATCCTGAGCCAGGTGGATCCACTTCATTCACTTGCATCCTAATGAAGATCCTTCCATTATTCTCCTTCCTTCTATGCCTGTATCTTGCAGGTACTTACTTTCTTTCATGTTTCCCTACCTAAACACTGTACTCTACTCCCTCAGTCGTGTCACATGCTCCTCCCACTTTATCCTCAATTCATTGTGTATTTAGTGAGGAGTGTAAATCATGAAGCTCCTCACTTGTTTAGCTTCTTGAGATTTAATCTCTCCCTGTCAGAATTCTGGTTTTCTTAGTGACAGTCAGCACCTCTGAACAAGCACATATCAGATATGCTTGAATGCCATCTCCCGTCTATTCACAATCAGACCGATGGTCTGATTGTGAATATCTTCATCAGGAGAGGTTCAAGTGTATTTCTGAATGTTTCAGCATGGAAATGCCATGTTCTTGACTTATATGGTGAAGTGTATGTTGAGTGTATGTGGTTGCTTAACAGAGCCTTTGTTTGGTTGAAATTTTGTTACAGTGGACTATTTCTGATTCTTCTTGTAGCACTCATTTAGGTTTCTTTCTGTGGGAATTAGAAAACATATTGCATTATTTTAGTCACAACCGTTCAGTAACAGACATTTCCACTTCTTCATTATTATGGAATTGGCAGCCTTTAGTTGTTGCATCATTGTCTAAAGAGAAGTTGTAATGCTGCATTATCATTTGTAATTATCAAGATCCTTGTTAGAATGTCAGATTTCCTTCCAGTTCAGGTTCATTTGAACAATTTTGATTCCTTGAGAGTTGACTTTATGCTGCAGTGTTATGGCATGTAAAGGTAAGGTAACACGTAATTTGTTCCTTTTTGGGTAATTCCCCAGCGTCTGAGTACTAATTGCCGATGTTTCGGAACTCACTATCGGTTCCATCTTCATAGGCAGGTGAATGAAGTATGTCAGTGGAAGGATTGTGTGTGGTATTTATACCTGGTTGGGTTGGAGCAGGGAAATGGCAGAGCCAATAGGAAGTAGTGTGCCTGTACGGGGCGGGTAGAAGTGCAGCAGGTAGTGGAGGGGGAGGGTGTATATAAGTGCATGTGCGGGTGGGATTACTGTTGTGTGTTGGATGGCCGTCTCCTCTCTTTGAGTTTATGAAGCAGTGATTTCCATGATTTGCTGAGATTGAAGCCCCCCGTCTCCGTTCATGTTATTTGGATGCATCTCTATTTCTATGGGTTCTCTGATGAGACGATCCATGTAGCCGGTTTTTGTGGAAAGGAATTTGGTTTCTTGTAATCTGATGATGTGGTCTTGGTTGAAACTGTGTTCAGCTACTGCCGATTTGTCAGGTTGGGCCAATCTGATGTGTCTTTCATGCTCTTTTATCTGAAGCTGGAAAATGTGTGGGGAAGTGCAGGTGTAGCCCCATTAATTCTTAATCTGACCACTTAATGGTGCTGCGTGATCAGATTAAAGTTTCAGCTGTTTTACCTTGGGGAAGGAGCACCTCGTACCCACTAGATAGTTTGTGTTGGCTTCAGATCTGGTGTGGATACTCTCTGACCCTTCTGAAAGCAAAATTCGACTCTGATTCCTTCACAATAGTGACTGAGCTGTGGAGGACACTTCATAAATTTATTTTGATATGTTATCTTAGGTATGGATCTGATTAAAAATTGTCAGGACTGAATGTGTAGATACTAAGGTGCATTACTTACAGGTTAGGAGTTTAGTGCTTACAAATTGTGCTTCCTCAACACATACAATCTTGTGATTACTATTAACACCTGTCTTATTTTTTGGCTTTGGCGGACTCTAAAGTATAGGCGAGCCACATTGAAGCATATCTGGTGAGCAAGTAGGCCATCTCACATGTGCAGGTGGATTTTGTTTAGTGCAAGTGTATCAGCCAGTAACTTTCCTCTCCTGCTGCCAGCTGTGAAGTGTAGATCACAGCACATCAACAGTAGGAGCTCAAAATGTTCACTGAAACTATTATTGTTCCATGCATTGATTTACTCTTCATAACAGGTGATTAAATATTGCGTGGGTTTAGTGGCATGTGGGGCTTGATACCGGATGGTGTCATTGGATTTGTGATTGACTTCATCCTTCTGGCCAGACTAGGGCCCTGGGGTCAACTCAAACTATAACAGAAATGGGTACTAAGGGTATCCCTGGGACGTGAAGTATCCGGTGTGTAGGGTTAACAATCTTACTACCTTCATGTGCTGATTTCTGGAAATCTGGGAGCCTCAACTTCTGAAACCCTCAGGGCCTGTGCAGGCCTGTTCAGGGATTGCTTTACCTTTAGTGACATGTCAGCATTGCAAGTTGTATGTGTTACGAAACATTGACATGTGCTTATGGCTCTGAAATGAACCAAGCATCTCCAACTTGAAAATCTCATTGTCAGTTGCAACCAACAAAACCATGCCAGATGGTGCGCAAAAGTACAGTTATGCTGGTTGTTGTCTTTTGTTACAAGAGTGTTATGTTCCATGAGTTTGAGCTATAAAATGAGACTGCTGATCAACATCTGTGTTCATCAGTGCTCAGTACCTGCCTCACAGAAAACGCCATGCTTTCATTACTAACACCAATCAATTATTTTTGTTTGGCAAAATGCTAGTTGTTTATTCTGAAAATTATATGAATCACGTAACTACACTGTGTGGGAAAAATTTAATAGTTTTTTGGTTATTAAGTATATGATGCTTATGGTAGTCACTGTACTTGAAGTATTTAATTCAGGACCTACTTATTACATACTGTGTGTTAACAATGACATGTTACTTTCAGAAATGTGAAGGTGTGCTACAGCCAGAGTACCGAAAGTTCAGCGTGGACCCACAGATCACATCTTTTGAAGTACTGCAGAGTATCTTGGCCAAGGCATTTGATATTAGAGGGTTTGTTTGATATGTTGCTTTGTCATAGATGGTCCATTATTATGTTACATTACCCTAAAATGTATGCCCAAGATGTAAGGGATCTCTGAGGTGTCTAACAGCTGTCTGAATGGTGGGCAAAAAACATTGTTCATTTCTTTTAACTTTGTGTTGTTACTGTACATAGAAATATAAATTTACAAGACATTAGACAAAGGATCATATTTCTGTGTGCATACAATTGTAACTAGCTAGCTACACAAGCAGAGTACTATCCTGTTTCTTTAAGATCCATTTCAGTAGTATTTGTTCCATCTACGAGGGGGTGCTGATAAGTCCTTAGCCCGACCTACTTCCTGATGTCGCAGGACGGAATCGATAGTGTCGTTGGAAAGAGGGGTCTGTTCATGTGCCGAATTGCAAGTCTTTTCTTGTTACAGAGGCTGAAAGGAAGCATGTCAGGCAACACGCGCAATTTCAGCAACATGGAGATGCAAGCTGTCATCATTTTTTTTTTTCCTGCAAGGCAAGGCGCCGAAGGAAATTCACACCATTCTGACAGAAACATTAGGGGAACATGCATCATCGTATGCCACCATCAAAAACTGGGTGGCCCAGTTTAAACATGGTGATTTTTCCACCTGTGATGTGCCTCGTCCTGGGCGACCCAAAACAGTGACCACCCCAGAGATTACTGATCAAATTCACAACCTAATCTTGGAAAACCGCCAGATTTCAGCTAAATCAATAGCTGAGCAACTGGGCATTTCACGTGAGCAGGTTGGGTCCATCATTCGTGAAGATTTGGACGTGTGGAAGCTCTCCGCAAAGTGGGTCCCAAAATGCCTGAACGTGGATAAAAAACGTCAGTGGTGCCAATCGTCTGAGCAACTTTTGGAATTTTTTTGGCTTGATTCAAATGATTTCCTGTCGCTATTGGTGACCATGGACAAAACCTGGTTATATCGCTATGACCCGGAGACAAAGCAACAATCAATGAAATGGCAACATAGTGGCTCACCCTGCCCCAAAAAATTCTGAGTGCAAACATCCACTGGAAAAGTTCTTGCCTCGATTTTTTTGGGATCAAGACGGCATCCTCATCATTGATTATCTTCCAAAGGGCCAAACTATCAACGCGGAGTATTACTCGTCTCTGCTGGTGCAATTGAAGGACATTTTGATAGGAAAACGCTGCGGGAAGGTCACCAAGGGGGTCTTGTTCTTGCACAACAATGCCCCAGCTCACTGGGCACTTGCAACCCAGAAGAAACTGGCCTACCTGGGCTTCCAGTGTCTTGATCACCCACCCTATTCTCCAGATCTGGCCCCATCAGACTACTGCCTGTTCCCTGGACTGAAAAAAACAATTGAAAGGTCGCCATTTTTCGTCCGATGCGGAGGTCCTTGCTGCCACAGAGACCTGGTTGGACGGACAACCTTCTGAGTTTTTTTTGAGTGGCTTACAAAAGTTAGAGCAACTGACTAAGAAGTGTGTTGAGCTTCATGGGGAGTATGTTGAATAAATCCTGAGTTTGGTCATTGTAGCTTGTTTCCTTCCTGGTCAGGCAAAGGACTTAACAGTACCCCCTTGTATGTAGTCTTCCATGTGGTGTCCTTCATGTTTTCCCACCAAAACATTGCATATATTTGTAACTGTTTTCATTTTGTCATTTCTGTTGTGTGCTTCAGGGAATTCACTGTATGCTATAGAGCATTTGATGACTATGGACAGGAGACGTACTTATCGTTGCTATCAGACTGGGATTTAGATGCAGCTTTTCTTAGGTAAGATGTGAAACCAGCATGTCATCTGCTGTAAGAATTGTTCTTTCTGTACAAACGATTACATTACTTTCAAGGATTCATGCCAGTTTTTTTCCGTTTTAAGTACCATGCCTTGTTGGCACCTGAAGGTTTATGTGCTGAATCAGGCAACATGCGATGTAACCAACTGAAGACAGGAGCAGTCCCAGCAGCTCACAAAACTTTATGTATATCAAATGTGCCCCAGAAAGTGAACATTGTGCAATGTAGCATTGCTGTAATAGTTCATAGAACAGTTCTAAAAATTGGTGCATTATATGTTATATTCAGAGACATATTTTTGTGGATGGGGAATACTTTAATTACAGTGCCTCGGAGCCTTGCCTCTGTTTGCAAGTGGATATGAAGCCATTCGAAGAGAGTTCAGATGATTGGGATGCGATTGGTTGCGTTGATTTTCCACAAACTCAAGTGCCAGAAAGCAAGCCTCAAAACCGTCTGCCAGGATTGATCATGAATCAGGTAGAGAGGACATTCAGCATGGTGCAGAGGGCATTGAATCTAGTAGACGAACAGCAGCCTGCCATAACTGATCAGCCACCCCGAATGCCACTGACAGATGCAGAGTTTCGCAAGTTCCTAGATCCTATCGGTCAAGTGGTACAAGCTCGTGAGCTGAGGAGTGTCATTTATTGTGGTGGCATAGAGGCAAGTCTCAGGTATGGCTCGTAAGAGCATGGAAGAAGGAAACACCTCACTGCATGAATTACCAATGTTAATGTAGTGTTGCTGTATAGAAGTGCCTTTGTTATATAGAGTCTGAGTGACCTTGTATTGTAGTGGAGCCTTGATGGTGTAATGTGGAAGGGACACAAACTGCATCAAGTTGCAGAAGTTATTTCATAGTTCATATTGTGGTCTTCTGAGGTTTATACTCCCTCTGTGTTCCGGGCTAAATTGAACACTGCTGGCCATATGATGGAGGCAGTGTTCATGCCTGATCACCGTGCTACGTAGTATCAGAGGCCAGAAGACTGCGTTATGATGCTTACTGTCATGAAAATGTAAAACCTTGTTAATTTTATAAATTATTGAAGTCGTTCATTATGTAAGGTTTCCTAGGTCATAAAAATTAAATGAGATGTCATCATGTTGTTGATTTATTCCACTGAATAATCTGATGCATTTTTTTTTGTCCTGGTACAAATGTTGAAATTCCATCTTGCTAGAACTTGGACTGTGAAGGACAACTTGAATGCGTCAGGTAAATCTGAAATTGTGACATGTCAGTTTTCAAAAATCGGTTTCTGTCCTGTTGCTGCAAATATCTACCCTTGATGTGCTGGGCTGGCCAAATTGATCATTATCATTGATGTCCATTAAAGTAGCTTGCAACTCTGCACCTTTTCGTGGCATGCTGCACCCTTATTATGCCATAAACATTCCTGTCTGTGTATTGGTAGTAAATTTCAATTAGGGGAACGTGTTTTGCCAATAGTAACCTAGTTGCACTATGAAGTTCTTCATGGGACCAAGTCACCAGTGTCAATTCCATGATGCATCAACTTATCCACGGAATAACATCTGTCTGACATATGCCATCGTTAGCAGGTTACCCTTGCTGCAAGGATGCTAGATTAACACAAACTTTGCAGGCCAGGGGCCCTTGCATAATGAGCGTGCCGCATGTCATAAGTTTATTTAGTGTCATGTATCGGGCTGAGGAGCTGAAACTTTAACATGTAGTTTCTTTACCGTAAACTGTAGTCTGGAAGCGGCACTTTGAGGCCAAGTTAGTTCATATACTCCCTTTCGTAGAGGTCTAATGCAGGGGAGCACAAGTTTTCCAAAAATCTGGGAGCCACCTTGAAAGTCCCAGGCATCAGCATGGTGACATGAATCAAGTTCCATGCTGAGAACCCACAGACAGTAGGCACCAACATACAAAATTTATTTGCCAAGGCAACCTGTCTGGGGTTTGTATATCTCTCGTCTGATGATGGCAACATGGTGCTGCTTAAGTCAAGTACATCAGATGTTCTTAAACGTATTTAAGCAAATACCATCTATGGAAATCTCATTGTACAGTAATTGAAATGTCATATAGGCCTGTCTTTTACATGAAGCATGTATGAAACATTTCCAAGCTTTATATAGCCCATATATGCTTAGTCTAGTATTTCTCAGTTTCCTGTAATTTTACATGGACTTGTTCCTAATTTTTTAAATGTGGTTTGCATTCTTTGTAGAACTGTATGGTTCCATGTACAGTCATGTGTCACTTAATGATGGGGATACGTTCTGAGGAATGCGTCATTAGGTGATTTCGTCGTTCAAACATCATGGAATGTGTTTACATAAACCTAGATAGTATAGCCTACTACACACCAAGGCTATAAGTTATAGCCTTTTGCTCCCAGGCTACAAACCTGTACAGCGTGTTACTGAATACTGTAGGCAATTCTAACACAATGGTATTATAATATTATAATATATTATAAAATTATAATATTTTATAATATTATGGGACCTCCATCATATGTGCAGTCCATTGTTGACGGAAACATCGCTATGTGTTGCATGACTCTACAATGTTCGGCTCAAAGATAATACAGATGGACATAAAGCTAATGACTGGTGGCTGGCCTGTCTTCTTTTGCAGGAAGGCTAACTGGGTTAAGTGATGAAGGATTTGTTGTATAGTAGTGAATAGGATGGTGTGTCATCTGATTGTGGTCTGGTTTTGTAGGAAAGTGGTGTGGAAACACATTTTGAATGTGTATCCAGATGGAATGTCTGGGAAGGAAAGAATGGATTACATGAAAAAGAAAGCATATGAGTATCAGGCCCTTCGAGATTGTTGGAAGGAGATGGTGCAGAATGGACAAGTAAGTGCTTAACCATCTCTCATTCCTGTTTATTTCCAACCTCAGTCCACCTAGCAGCAAATAATTTAGTATTTAAATCTCCTGTTATCTTTCATCCCTATAAATGTACAATTCCAGTAGTACTTGTTTCTGTCACAAGAGTGCAGCATGAAGCGGAATTGGTTGAAGAAGAGATAATATTCTTCTAATGATATTTCATAGTTTGCAAATTGAATGGCCAAACAAAACAGATGTTCATACATTCAATCTGTGTTTTAATATACTGTGCATGTTATTACAGATGACCGGTGATGTAGCATATGTGACCAGCATGGTACGCAAGGACGTGCTGCGAACAGATCGCCACCACAAATTCTATGCTGGTAGTGATGATAATCAAAACATAGCCTCACTTTTTAATATACTAACAACGTAAGCATATTACAATTGTCTGTCCATGTCTCTTGAATTTTCTAACATCATAACTTGGTTGTTTCATATTGTAGGTGCAGTTTTTAATTAGAAAAGAAGTTGTTAGAAGTTGCATGAAAATTATTTTGATTGTTTTCATATGTTTTGTTTTGCAAAACCATCTTCTCACAATGTTTGGTGTCATGATGTGGTCTGAATGAGTCTTAGTAATTTGACATGTTAACACTTCGACACGAGAAATAAACGACCTGCGTGATCTGCAACAGGCTGGAATTTAAGTGGGGTTGCAAAAGTGCAGCAGTGATTGTATATTTTGCATTTTGAGGCTTGCACTGCACATTACAAGTATGTAACTTTAGTTACATACTTGTAATGTGAGTCATTTTAAAGCCTAATTCTTTGAAATACTAGAGTGACATAAAAAAAGGTAAAGGTAAAGTGATCCTGTTACAGGCCCGGTGTGGCCCAGAGGGTGGGTGGAGGTATAGCTCTACTTTTCCATGACCGTGGCACTAGAAGGGGGTGAGTGGTCAGCACCACGCCCCAGCCGCACTTTGCCCCCGGGAAAGACCTGGTACCCATTTTACAGGAGGCTGAGTGGGCCCCAGGGCCGGTCTGGACGGGCGGTAAATCTCGTTCCCACCGGGATTTGATCCCAGACCGTCCAGCCCGTAGTCAGTCGCTATACCGACTGAGCTACCCGGCCCACACTAGGGTGACACAGCAAACAGCAAATGGTTTTCAACACTTTCAGTTCTAACAGTTACTGGATAGCATCTAATAGTTCAGTTCCCAACTTGAAGTAAACACACTGCATGTACATTATAATGACTAAACCTTTAGTGCTGTTTTAGTGCTACAGTTTCTGTTCACTAAATATATGAGATTTATAAAAATTCAGTGTGTGGAAAAAACACTGAGCTTTTGAATGTTAAAGTGGATGGTGCATATTGTAACCACTGTGCTGAGGGTTAATAAACTAAACTCCGTGGCTTTAGTCCGCGAGCGAACCATACCGACAGAGCGGCCGCCGCCGGTAGGCGAAGTTAGTGCCAACTTTTGCGGATAGAGGGGTGTCACGTGGTTAGCGCAAC
>Ga0123355_10016795_pt1 | contig 11546 bp, 8 predicted proteins | sample TergutEmb28metaG_3_FD_89872 | JGI IMG/M metagenome (GOLD analysis project Ga0123355, IMG submission 89872) | Embiratermes neotenicus P1 segment gut microbial communities from Petit-Saut dam, French Guiana - Emb289 P1 | ecosystem: Host-associated > Arthropoda: Insects > Digestive system > Gut ...
GTCGGGTTCCCGTTGTAGTGGTTCGCGATCTGCCACCACATATACGCGGTGTTGCCCTGATCGTTCGAGTTGTTCCAGTACTGATTCGTGTTCTGCTGGCCGGTGTCATCAGAGGTGCTCTGGCTGCCCACCACGCCGTGCATATCGATGATCACGTAGATGCCCAGCGAACTGCACTCATTCACAAGCCAATCGAGCTCGTTGAAAGCGTCCGAGCGCCATGACGAGTTCGACACGTTCGCGATCGGGTAAAAGTTTCCCCACCACACCGGCACACGAACGGCGTTGAAGCCCGCGTTCTTGATATTCACCAGATCGGCAGCGGTGATCCAGCTCTGCTGATAGGTGCGCATCAGGCTTTGCTCCTCCGCCACGCCAAAGCGATTGTCCAGTTCCTGGATGATGCTGTAGGTGTCTGGCAGACCGCCGCTGTCTGCCGGCGTCATCCACGGTTCCATGACCAGCCAGCCGCCCAGATTGACGCCCATCAGCTGCACCGTCTCGCCCTTCGCATTTACGATTGACCGTCCACTCGTCTGCAGGATGCTCATTTGTGCCCGCGCCGAAGAGGCTGCCAGGGAAAGTACGATGAACAGCAAGAGAAGAAGTTCAGCGGGGGAGGAAACAACGCCGTTGCACGAAAGTCTCTTCGCCGCGCCTCTGAGGTTTGAAGTTGCATTCGACACGTGAACGAAATCACGCTGCACCTGTTTCTCCATTTTTGAGTCTCCTTTGGAAAGATGCCCTATAGAGGACGCCGGTGCTCCCCAAGAAAGCCTGATCGGAACGTTTTGACGTTGCGAGTCCCTGGCCCTCTATGATAACGCCCACGATATGATGTCATTGAGAGTGAACGTTGTGGCGGACACCGGCATGATCGAGGCGGCCATGCGCCGCCGGGCGGACGTGAGCCGGGATCGTTCACGCAGTGCGTCTGAGAAAAATATGATGGGACAAGTTGAGCGCGAGAAGCCGACCGAGCACATTCACCGCGCCCTGAATGTCGGCCCCGATGCATTGCCGCCCGAGGAGTAGCTACGGAAGAATCACCGTATTCCAGAAAGAACGGCAATATGGCAGACGATTTCAAGCGTGCGGTTGTCTGGAAGAACCTCCTCAATGGAATGGATTATTGCGCCCTCTGGCACACGACGGACGGCTGGATGCTGAAGGGTACGGTCGTCGGAGTTCTCCACGACCAGCAACCGACGCTGGCGCATTACGAAATCCATTGCGACCACAACTGGCTGACGCACCGAGTTCAAGTCGAACGCACGATCGGGAACGATGTCAAGAACCTTAGCCTCAGCGTGGAGAGCCGTGGCGTATGGCGAAGTGCAGATCACGAGTTGCGAGCGATTCAAGGCTGTGACGATGTTGATCTTGCGGTGACGCCCGCAACGAACACTCTTCCAATTCGGCGTCTCAGCCTCGAAATCGGCAGCAGTCAGTCGGTCATTGCTGCCTGGATCAAGTTCCCGGAGCTTTCCATTCAACCACTGTCTCAACGCTACACCCGGCTGACCAAAGACACTTATCGCTACGCAACCAATACCGGATTCTCGGCTGAGATCGTGGTTGATGATCTGGGATTGGTAACTGCTTACCCGGGTGGGTGGGAACGCATCGGGACGATCTAGCCGAGTTGGCGGGATTGCGGTCACGATTTACCCGAACAAAGTCGGGTCAGGAACCATGACTTGACGCCGATCATCACTTCGGCCAAGACGCAGCCGTTGCGATTCCTGGAAGAAACGGCATCGCTCCGGTTCGAGCAGGTTTGGCTACGGACTGCAGATAACTCCTAATCGGAAGCGATTGATGGACGCTGCATTTGAACTGGCTCGCATCAAACTGCGGGCTTCTGCCCGTCTTTCCAAGGGCGGTCGGGATCCGATCGGCGCTACAACCGCCGGATACTGTGCCTCTTCGAAAATTGAAAATCCCGCTGTCAACCGCACAGATATTGCTGGCGATGAAGACGGTATTGCAGATCGCGAAACCGCGAAAGCCAAGTTCCCGCAGCGCTCACGGAAGGAAGCCGCAAAACCCGATCTGCTTGCGAGCACGGCGAACGTGGCTGCTCGCTCGCGCGGTTCGGATTCTCCGATGAATTTGCCTGCCGCGTGCCGGCGGTCTCGAAAGAAATAGGTCTCAAACGTGCGGGTTCCTCCGGTCTCTTCGAGCGTCCTGCAACAGCCACTGCTGCCAGAAGCACGATGAGCGGGTCCACGGGACGGAAGTAGTATGTCTCGCAATGTGAGAAGTAGTAGGCGAGTGGAAAGAAGAAGAGAACGATGGCAAAGCGCATTGCCAGATTTGAGTCACGCTTAAAGACCCGGTGCAAACCCCACAGACCGAGAACAGTCATCATCGTATTGACGACAATATTGGGCGGATCGAGCGGCTCGTCTTTCAGATAGTCGCGACTGAAACTCCAATAACCGGTCCACATGTAGACGATGCGGCGGAACGTCATCCACGCAAACCAGGCGGGATGGCTGCGGATGAAGGCCTTCGCCTGATGCATCTTGTGATCCATGTAAGCGATCTCTCCCACCCGTTCGTATTCCGCAAGTTCAGCCTCACTGTGATTGGGATGCAGGCTGCTATTGACCCAGCGCGTGGAATATCCGTTGTTGCCGATGTATAACTCCAGGCCGTACCCGCTGCGCACGGGAATGAACTTGTGGAAGACTCTGTAATTGCGAACGAACCAGGGCGACATGATAACGATGGCGCCGAAGGCAGCGGCGGCCATGGGCATTTTCCAGGACTCATTCTGGCGATATCTGCGGTAGACGGTCCACAATCCAAGCAACGGGACGACGGAGAGCACGACCGGCTCGGTAAGAGCGGCGAATCCGCCGAACAATCCGAACAGCAACCAGTCTCGTATGCGGGAGGATTTTTCCAGTCGCCATGCGAAGAAAAACAACCAGGCCAGTTCCAGGGCGAGGAGGCAGGTAGACCAGGCCCAGTCGGCACCGTAGTAGACGCCATACGGAGAGAAGGCCCATCCCCACCCTGCCCATTTGGCGACGCGCTCTCCGAAGGCCTGGCGTGCAAGCAGAAAGATGGGAATGCAGGTCAGGGCCGAAAACAGGCTATTCAACGAAAGCGCGGCGAGAACTGACGCTTTGGTTTCGATTCCGAAGAATTTAAAAATGCCCGCCAGCAGATATGAATAGACAGGCGGCAAAACGGCGGTGGGGCCGGTATTGGCAAAGACATTGCCATAGCCGTGTCCGGTCGCGATGGAACGGGCGACCAAGCCGAAAGCCCAATGGTCGAGGACGAAGGGATCCGTCCAGTCGGTATAGACGAAAGGGATGACGGCAAGGCGAACAACGAAGGCGACAGCGACCATCGCGACGTACGGCGGAATGCGGGTTGGAGAACTGGATTCTGTTTTGAGCATTTTAGGGCGAGGGCTAAAGCCCACGATTGTTTTGTGTAGGGTTCACGCAACCCTCGAAGGACTGCAAGCTGTGTTGCACCGCGAGAGTACATTCACCATCGACCAGACTTTGTGGCACCACATCATTTTCATGGTGACGGCGCCGCCTTCGTTCTCACGCTTGCGCGAGACACCTCCTACAGGCGGCAGACTTTTACATCCTGATTCGTATAGGGACAAGTCATGTCCTTTGCATCGGGAACACCATACTGCGCGTCCTGCCTGGAAAGAACTATCCAGGTGACGCCGAAATCATTATTGAGGCGCTGAAAATCGGCGAGCTGGAAATTGTGCCAGCCGTTCAGAGCGGTGACTTCCTTCTGCCAGCGCGGAGCGAGTTGCGGAACGCGGCAGGCCATACCGCCGTCTTTCTCGTAGTCGGCAAGAACGCTACGTTCGGCGAGAGCGCGAAAGCCGTGATAGTCCTCATCGGGCAGAGTGCCGTAGTGTGGATCAACCGCGAAGATGCCGTCGATAGGGGTGTTCTTGCGAATCCAGGCGAATGCATTCATCCAGCCATTGTGCGATCGAACGAAGGGCAGCTCGAGATGCGGCGTGGCGGGATACATCTGGCGCTGCGCATAGTACATGCCGGCACTTAGCGGGAGAAATAGCAATACCCAGCGATAGACCTGGCGACGAATAACATACTGTCCCAGCAGGCCACCCACGATCAGAAAGAAGAAGATGTAGAGCAAGTGCAGATAGCGCATGGGTTCGAAGGGGCGAATGCGTTCGAGACTGGCGGGGAGCATGAGCGCGAGTCCCACGATGGTGTGAAAGACACCAAAGAAGAGAAGACACGAAACCAGAGGCAGGAGTCTGGTGTTCTCGGTCAGCTCCGTGTGAGCTTTGAGGAAACGCCGGCCAACGAACAGAAGGATGAGAGGGCCAAAGAGCCCGAGCCATTCATACCACTCCCAGCGGGACAGGTAATAGAACCCGCGAGTAGAGGCAGCTTGGCGCCAGGCGTCGGAGGCAGGCTCGAACATCCATCCGAAGGGAATGAGCAAAGCGGCAGCCACCGGCACGGGAGACAGTTGTCGCACTCGCGTGCCGCGCAGGGCCAAGTCGAGAAACACGCAAAAAGTAAATCCGAATATCGTCATCAGCGCGTGGATGGAAAAGGCCACGAGCAGCAGAACTCCGCCCAGCCAAAGACGGCGATCGAGGACTGCGACGATCGCAGCCAGGATAGCAGCCGATGCCAGCGCGCGCGGGTGAAGATACTGGTCCATGAGATTGATCGCGATGCCGGCCACGGGCAGTGTGAGCAAGGCGGCGACCAGGGCAGTGGCTGCCCATTGTGCTTCGGGATGGAGAAAGCAGCGCCGGCTGATCCGCCAGCAACCATGGAGCAGAAAAAAGATGGCTGTGAGCTGCCACAATAGAACGACCCAGGCAACGGGCAGATGGGTGAGCCGCACGGACAGAGCGATCAGTTTGTCGAAGATGGTCGCCTGAAACTGGATGCGGAAGAAATCTGAGTCATAGGAGAACAGCGCAGGATTCAGATTGCGCTTGACTGCGGCGAGATAGAACGAGTCGTCTTCAAGACCGGGATGATAGCCCATCAGCGAAAACGCGAACGCTGTGAGCAGGGCAATGAGAACGAGATTCCTGGCGGACCAATCACCAGAGGAGGGGCGCGGAGTTGTTTGGACTGCCAGTTGCATTTGCTCCTGTCAAAACTTTTGTGCCCATCGCATCCGCGAAAACACACTTCTGCCCATGGGCGGCTGACCCGTCATCCCTTCGAAAATGCCCCATATGATTACTATACCGGACGCGCGGATTCCGTGCGCGGTGCATAGATAGCGCCTCGAGTTTCGGCCCCGCCAGACTGAATCGCGTTGATCGAAGCAGGCCACCTTTTGCAGGGCAGGTGGGGGAAGGACTCCAAACCCATCGGGACCTTGCGGCTGAAGGCGCCGAAATACGGGTGTTCCCCGTCTCAAGCACGCCGAGACGAAAGGCTAAATCGAGGATGGTGTCGTAGCTGGCTGGTCAATGGGTTGGGCGCGATGCAAGCAACAAAGAGGCGCATGATCGCGGCAATTACAAGATTCAGCCGAACCATTTTGCTCGGTTCGAGGCGGCCGGAAAACAGGTCGGAATCGTGTTCGAAACGGCGACTCCGTTCGACACTCCGCGTCGGTCTGCCGGGGGTCGGGTGAAAGCCAAACGCCCGACCCCGAGCCCCCTTCCCCACAGCTACCGAGCCCCGGAGTGAACCGGCCTCACATCAGCCCTTGAGGACCACAACACCGCCAAGAGCCGGATCGGTGAAGCTGTCGCTTCCCGTTTCAACGTGACCCGCAAGCCGGTAATTCAACGTTGCGTCCTCCGCAACCGTCACGATCAGGTCATACCAGCCATGGAACTTGTTCAAGGACAACTCGTTCCCAAAGCTTTCCCCGGGTTGCAGAAGCTGCTGGACGGAGTTGCCCGTGTAGGCATCCATTACATTCACGTCGGCTTGACTGCTGCCGACATTGCTGACGCTCCACGAGATCGAGCCGCTACCGCCTTTCGAGTAGGCGGACGAGACATTAAGGTTTGCCGCGCCGGATCCGACGCTGCCCTGGAAGAAGCGCACAAAACCATTCGGGCCGTAAACCGACAGCTCGTAGGTTGAAACTACGTTCCACGTATCCGCCAACTGCTTGCCGCCTTCCACCGTGTAGGTGCGCACCACATCCGTGGGATTGCCGGAGCGCACCTGGAACACCACAGCGGCAGTGCCTGTGTTCGCAAACGTCAAGAGCACAGTACTTGCCGAGAAATTGACCACAGCAAAAGCGTTCAGCTCATAGGGCAGAGCACGAGCACGCCTCACACCTTTCTCCTGTGCAGGAATGCCTATGTCCACGGTGCCGAGCGACGGGATGAATGTGTTGACGTTTCCGCCTGCGAGCTCATCTACCGGAGGCAAGAAAGCAGCGGTGGCCGGCAAATTGGGGATGGCATCGTTCGGGCTGGCAAAATTGAACATCGACGTCAGGTCACCAGACACGGCACGACGCCAGGGAGAAATGTTGGCCTCGAACACTCCGAAACGCCGCTCGATGAACTGAATCGTCGAGGTGTGATCAAAGACCTGGGAATTGACATATCCCCCTTTGCTCCACGGAGAGATCACCAGAAATGGCACACGCTGGCCGAGACCGATCGGACCATGCGGAGTCGATGTCGTGACGATCTCGTTTTCGATGCTGACCGTCGAGGCCCCATACGCGCGCGAGGCAGGGACTGTGGGTGGCAGGATATGGTCGAAACTCCCGTCGGCCTCGTCGTAATTGACGATGAAGACCGTCTTGCTGAACACCTCAGGACTCGACACCAGGATGTCGAAAATCTGTGAAATGTACCAGGCGCCGTAGTCAACCGGCCAATCCGCGTGTTCGGTATAGCCAGCCGGCGCAACGATCCACGAAACCTGGGGGAGGTTTCCCGACCGCACATCCTGCCGGAAGTCATCGAACAGATGTTCAGCCCAGTCTAACCAGGCTTTCTGCGACGCATTCTCCCCGGGGATCAGATTGATAATTCCAGTTCCCGTGCAGCCCAGATCAAACAACGGCGACCCCGGCGGGGCGTTGAGGTACTGGTTGAAGTACAGCACCGAATTGTCGGTGAAGTTCCCGGCGAAGGAGTTGCCCGTACCGTCTCCGAAATCCGGCGCAAAGGTCTGTCCCGCGAGGTCCTGGTAGATCTTCCAGCTCACTCCGGCGGCTTGGAGCACTTCGGGAAAAGTGTTCCACACCCAGTATGCGTTGTTCACGCTGAGCCCGTTGTTCGTGGCGGGCCCGGCGCCGTGGCCGTCGGTGCCGCCACTGCCCAGGTAATTCACATTGCCGATGCAGCCCGACCATAGATACATGCGATTCGGATTGGTCGGCCCCATAATCGCGCAGTGGTAGGCATCGCCGACCGTGAAGGCATCGGCCAACGCGTAGTGATAGGGAAGGTCCTGGCGCGTGTTGTACGACATGACCATGGGACCATTGGTGATCGGCCACTTGTCATATTGACCGTGGTTCCAGCAGGAGTGAGTAGCTTGCCAACTGTGATCCGTTCCCGGCAGATAGGTGAGGCCTGGATTGGCGCCATTGGGATTTACCCGGAAGGGTGGAATCACGTCCACGCCGTTTGAGGGACCGCCCAGGTTTCCATAGTCTGGCGCAACCGCGAATCCAGCTGCAATGTTGGCCGCACCGGCCGGCTGCAAGAAGACCGAAACCGGAGTCGTGCCGCCGGTCTTCAAGGGAAGATTGATCTTGATCGCCCGAGGATCGTTGTAGCCGCGCACTCCCTGCAGCGTGCCGTAGTGATGGTCAAACGGGCGGTTCTCCTGCATCAAGATCACGACGTGCTCAACGTCCTGGATCGTCCCCGTGCCTGAGTTCGCTGCGATGCCGAGCGCTTTGGCGATGTTTGCCTTCATTGTGGTAAGGCTCGCGGCACCGGTCAGGCCCATCAACTGCATGAATGTACGCCGATTGGTATTGCTCATGAGCAACTCCTGTGGATCAAGATTGTGCGGTTTGCCAGCGCTGGCTCGAAACGCATGCAGCTATTTTTGAAGCGAGCAGGATCCTAGCGCGAGCAGATGACGCTGTGATGAATTGGGGATGACAAAGAGGTGACGCCATGATGAAGGGATTGATAAAACTTTCTTACACGCACGTTAAAATCCCGAACCGTTTCAGCGTTACACCTTAGAAAACGCAGCGCAGGATATCGTCACGCGCGGGAACCGAAGACGCGATGTCGACTTTCCCGCCAGATTGTTGCAGCCACAACATAAAGTATTGCCGTAGCTAAAATGCGACTCGGGATTGGTCTTCGGTTCAGATCGCTTCTTCGAAGTGGTGACGGCACCAATCACATTCAGGCATGTGGAAAACCGGACATAGGCATTGAGCCAGTCGGTCGAGCATGGATTTCGAAAGCTCGCTTTCACGCGTGGCTATAATCACCTACCATGCCGACCCCCTCATCGATCGAACTGGAAGTGGGACGGATTCGTGAGCTGAGCAAGGGCGGCCGCCACTCCGAAGCGCTCGCTGCGGCCGAAGCTTTAGCCGTTCTGGCACCCCGGAACCGTGACGCTCTATACCTGATCTCCACCAACCAAAGATGCCTGAACCAGATAGCACAAGCGCTGGCAACTTTGCAACGCCTCGAACAACAGCATCCGCGCTTCAGTCTTCTGTACCAGGAACGCGGTTACTGTTACACAACGCTGCGTGATGCGGGGCGTGCGATCGAAGCCTTTCTCGAAGCCGTGAACCTCAACCCAGCGCTGCAAGCCAGTTGGGCCATGCTGGAACGCCTGTATCGCATGACGGGAGAGCCAGGAGTTGCGGCAATGGCTGCCGAGCAAGTCCGCATACTCGAACAACTTCCTTCCGATATCGTGCGCGCGGGAAAACTGTTATCAGATGGCGATTTGTTTGCGGCAGAGAATATCCTGCTTGATTATCTGCTTAACGGCGGCAACCATGTCGAGGCGTCACGCCTGCTGGCCAGAATCGACCACCTATCCAACGCGCTCGACGATGCAGAACAGCGACTCGCAGCCGTTCTGAAGCTGGCACCGGGCCATCGAGCTGCACGATTGGATTACGTTCATGTTCTGCTCGACCAGCAGAAATATCTCCGGGCGCATGAAGAGATCGACGGGATGCGGCCACTCGCACCCGACGACAGAGATCTTCTTTCACTGGAGGCTGCCGCGTGCGCCGGACTGGGACGACAGGAACGCGCGGTTCAATTGTATCGCCAGCTGACCGCTCGCTCGCCCGGGTCGTTCGAAATGTATGTTGCGCTCGGCCACTCCCTCAGGAGCGTTGGACGGCGGAAGCAAGCAATTGAGTCCTACCGAAAGGCAGCAGCCCTCCGACCAGGCTTCGGCGACGCCTATTGGAGTCTCGCCAACCTTAAGACCTATCGTTTCTCGCAAGATGAGATCGTGGGCATGCGCACCCAGGAAGCCGCGCCCGCCACTGCTTCCGTTGATCGCTATCATCTGTGCTTCGCGCTCGGCAAAGCCTACGAGGACCGGAACGAATACGCGGAGTCCTGGCAGTTCTACGAGCGCGGCAACGCACTCAAGCGCGCCGAAAGCCGGTACCGGCCGGAGATCACCGAAACCGGTACGCGCCAGCAAATCAAAGTGTGCACTGCGGAATTCTTCTCGGAGCGTACCGGTGCAGGGACGAAGGATCCGGACCCGATTTTTGTTCTCGGAATGCCCCGCTCGGGATCGACGCTCATTGAGCAAATCCTCGCCTCCCACCCGCAGGTCGACGGCACGCGGGAACTGCCGGACATCCCCCGGATCGTCGGCGGGATGGAGGCGCACAGGTCAGATCCGGACAATCCGATTTATCCCGGTGTGCTTGCCGGCCTTGCGCCCGAGGATTTCCGGACGCTGGGCGAGCGCTACCTGACCGACACGCGCTGCTATCGCGGAGATAAGCCGTTCTTCATCGACAAGATGCCCAATAACTTTCGCCACATTGGGCTGATCCACCTCATGCTGCCAAACGCCAGAATCATCGACGTGCGGCGTGAGCCAATGGCATGCTGCTTCAGCAACCTGAAGCAATTGTTTGCCAGCGGGCAGGAATTCACTTACAGCATCGACGACATCGCTCGCTACTACCGAAGCTATCTCGAACTGATGCGTCACTGGGATGCGGTGCTTCCCGGACGGGTATTGCGAGTCTTTTACGAAGACGTCGTAGAGGATCTGGAAGGAAACGTGCGGCGCATCCTCGAATTCTGCGGCCTTGAATTTGAACCCGCCTGCGTCGAGTTCTACAAGCTGGAGCGTACTATCCACACGGCAAGCTCAGAGCAGGTGCGTGAACCTATTTCCCGCGAGGGGCTAGCCCAGTGGCGGAACTACGAACCCTGGCTCGAATCGCTCCACGACGCTTTAAGCGATGCACGGTCGCGCTATCGTGAATAGTCCCGTCACCTCACAGCATTGGGAGAGTTAAGTTTGAACCCCACCAGTCGTTCTCGAGTGCTGGTCGTAGTGTCAACTTGTGAACGGAAACTCCGCGGCAGGATTTTCAGTGGAGCCGACAACAAAGCAGGAACGGCAAATTGGCGCCTTCTAGCCTAAAAGGCCGACACCTAGTTTCTTTGCCGTTTTACGGAGGTCGTCGTCAAGAGTAGCCAATGGCAAGCTCCGACGAATTGCCAAATCGAGGTAGATAGCGTCGTAGCTGGTTAGTCGATGTATTCGACACAACCCAAGAAGATGTGTAAAAGCGCGATCAGGAGCTTCATCGTCCCGTTCGATTCCGAGTTTGCCCAAGTCGGCGATAAACGCGTCGGATTGCGTCGCGGTGATACAACCCTTTCGCTCCGCCATCGCGAGGACGTTCGCAATTTCGATGAACCACCAGGCAGGCACCAGCGCCGTTTCGCTCGCCAGTCGATTCAGCAAGGCCGCCGTCTTCTCCGTCGCCTCGTCGCGGAACAGCCAGGCCATGGCGAGCGAACAATCAACGACAAACGCCGCACTCATCGACGGCCCTCGCTGATGAGATCTTTGACCTTCAATCCCCCCAGTGACAAGTCAACCGCGAGCTTCTCAATCCGCTCAATGGCCGCGAGCCGCTCCTGCACGCTTGTTTCTTTCTTCACGGGCACGAGCTTTGCGATCGGGGCGCCATGTTTGGTGATCGTGATCTCCTGCCCCGCCTGCACCTTTTCCAGCAATTCGGACAGATGCGTTTTTGCTTCGTAAGCGCCGACCGTGTGCCTGCTCCGGGCGATGGTCACGGAATTCCTCGGTAAAACTGGTCTCAGACTAGTCTAAGTAACTTTGTAGTAACGGTCAAACGCAAAGTTGCCGGGTTGGTGGGCCGAAGAACTTCGGACTCTCAAACACCTGTTCCTAAGACAGGCCGCCATTCCGATTCGCGCATCCTGGGGGATGTCAGGAATCTCGAGTTCAGTACCGGAAGGCATTCCGCTACCGCACACTTGCTCCATTGCTCCATGCGTACAACGTCCTTTCGTAGCCAATCCATTAGTGTTAGAATCGTCATTTCCGGGGGCA
>Ga0123355_10016796_pt1 | contig 11546 bp, 8 predicted proteins | sample TergutEmb28metaG_3_FD_89872 | JGI IMG/M metagenome (GOLD analysis project Ga0123355, IMG submission 89872) | Embiratermes neotenicus P1 segment gut microbial communities from Petit-Saut dam, French Guiana - Emb289 P1 | ecosystem: Host-associated > Arthropoda: Insects > Digestive system > Gut ...
GACCCTTCAGGCGCTGGCCTTCCCGGTCAAGGCCGTTCGCTGCGCCATCGGTGCGCGCGCCGGTTCGTCGAGGCCGGCGTCCACCAGGGCCAGGCCGCTGGCGAGTCTCCCCAAGCCGCGGTGGTCGAGGGTGTCGAAGAGGTACTGGCGCACGCCCGCCACGTGCGTCGGAGCCGCCTCGTCCAGCATGGCGAGACCTTCGGAGGTCAAAACCGCAAAGGATCCCCGACCGTCGGAGTCGCAGGGCTCCCTGGCGACGAGACCTCGCCGGACCATGCTGTCGATTCGGCGGGTCAGGCCGCTCGGCGAAAGCTGAAGGCGCGCGGCCAGCTCGGCCATGCGCAGCGAGCCGTCGGGTACTTCCGACAGCTGCACGAGCACGTCGTAGTCGGGCAGTCCGATGCCGTGCGCCTGCTCCAGGTCGTCGTCCAGCCGGGCGAGCAAGCGAGCATGAACCCGCAGAAGCAGCCGCCAGATCTGCTGCTCCTCGTTATCCAGCCAGTTGGTATCTGATGCCATCCCCGACCTCCGCCCGTCCCGCGGGAGCTTATCCATGGGGCCCCCTTGCCCGGCCCCTCAGCCCGGAGGGTTTCCCGCTCGCACATGCTACGGTCACCCACGGCGGTAATCGTCCTTCGTGTAGTGGTCGTCGAGCGCGTACCGCGGTCATCGAACGCGGGCTGAACCCCTCGTTCATCTTCACGAATCCATGAACCTCGGGTACTATTAGACCCCGGAAGGCCTCGCCGAGCTTCGGTGTGTTTGCCTAGCGACGCTCCCCGCCCCGGTGGCGGGCCTGGAGAGGACGAAATCTCGGTGCCCAACAATCACGCCGCTCAGCCGGAGGAGGACCTCGTTCGCCTCTATCTGAACGACATCGGCAAGCACGCCCTGCTCACGAAGGACGACGAAGCCCGTCTGGCGCAGGCGATCGAGGCTGGCCGGGAGGCCCGGGCGGAGATGAGCTCCGGCAACACCCTCACCGCCGCCCGCAAGCGGGAGCTGCGGCGGGCGATCCGTGAGGGTGACGAGGCGGCCGAGACGTTCGTCAAAGCCAACCTCCGCCTGGTCGTGTCGATCGCCAAGAAGTACCAGGCGGCAGAGCTTCCTCTGCTCGATCTTGTTCAGGAGGGAAACCTGGGCCTGATGCACGCCGTCGAGAAATTCGACTGGCGCAAGGGTTTCAAGTTCTCCACGTACGCGACCTGGTGGATCCGCCAGGCCATCACCCGGGGGATCGCGAACACGGGCCGGACCGTGCGTCTCCCGGTGCATGCGGGCGATCTCCTCACCCGGGTCACCAAGGCCCGCGGACGGCTCGAGGGCCAGCTTGGCCGGCGTCCGACCGTGGCGGAGCTGGCCATCGACCTCGAGCTGGAAGAGGAGAAGGTCACCGAGATCCTCCGGCACGCGGCCGAGCCGCTGTCGTTGTCCGAGCCACTGCGCGAGGACGGCGACGCGGAGCTGGGCGACGTCGTTGAGGATCGCTCGGCGGTTTCGCCTTTCGACGCTGCGGCAGCCTCTCTGCTGGCAGGCGAAGTCAACAAGATGCTGATCGCCCTCGACGAGCGCGAGCGAGAGATTCTGCGCCTGCGCTTCGGGTTGGATCGTGGCGAGCCGCGGACGTTGGACGAGGTGGGCGAGCACTTCTCGCTGACTCGTGAACGGATCCGCCAGATCGAGGCCCGTGCGATGTCCAAGCTCCGCCACCCATCGACCGACCGGGGCGCGCGGGAGCTCCTGACCGGCTGACAGACCTCGGGTTCACCGACTGACAGAGGTTGACCGGCTGACAGAGGTTCACCGGGAGGCAGAGGGTTCGGCTCAGCGGTCGAGTGCCATCCCGATGTCCCGCCCCTGAAACGTCCGGAGCATCACGTCCCGCTCGACGCGGCGGTCTCGCGTCACCTGCAACGCGCGCAGCGCCTGATCTCGCCGGCGCAGGCTGGCGAGCTCGGCTAGGGAACGGCCCGCAGCCCGTTCCAGTTCGCGCCCAGATTCCTGCCAGCGGGCGGCGTGGATCGCTGTCTCGTGCACCGCGCGCTCCCACACCGGGCGCAACCCCGGGTCCGGCGGCACCGGCCCGGTGACAAGCTGCGCCGTCGACCCCGGATCCGCCACCGCGGCGTGGGCGACGAGTTCCGAGCGTTCGTCGACCAGCCGGCTGAGATCGCTCCAGAGGACCAAGCGTTCCGTGTTGGCCTGCTGCCAACGGGCAAAGGCCGCCTCCGACCGGGCCAGCTCGGCGGCCCGGAGCTCGAGATCATCTGCATCGCGCGGTCGACGGGGGTAGGTGGTGGCGTAGTAGGCGAGGTCCTCGTCGAGCCGTCGGCGGTCATTCCCAGGGTCCGGCGGCAGGCCGGCTCGAAGCTCGGCCTCGAGCCGGTCCCGGCGGGCGGCCAGCGTCCCGAGCGACTCTGCCTCGAGCGGGAGGCGGCGGGCGGGGAGCGAGCCGGAGGCCTCTCGGGCGATCTCGGTGATGCGGGTGAGGCGATCGAGGGGATCGCGCCGGCGGTCCCGTGTCGGGGCGATAACGATGGCCGTGACCTCCCGGTGGGCGAGCCCGGGCGCCTGACTCGGATCTCCGAGCAACAGCAGCGGTCCGGGAAGCCTGGTCGCCACCCCCGCGGTAGTTGCGTAGGCGTGCACGAGGCGCTGGGCATTCCAGGCGTCCACCCGGCTGGCTCGGTCCGCCTCGGCGTCCCAGCGAACGGTCACCGTCGGGGGAACCTGTGTGACCGACTCGACGGTGCCGAGGCTCGCCGAAGGCGCGGGACCGGGTCGGCGGGCGAGCACCCGGTCTCCGGGGGCGAAGGCGCGCCCTCCGATGACGACCCGCCCGGCGCCCACCTCGCCGGCGGCGATCAGAGCGTCCCTGGCGAGCCGGTTGAGCACCTCCGCCTCGGGTGGGCCGAGTGCCACCATCATCGGCCGCCGGCCCTCCGGGAGCATCGCCCACCGGGTGACGATGGTGCCGACGGCATCCGCCGTCGTCGAGGTGGCCACGATACGGCCCGACTGGTGTGCCGGCCGGGCTTGGGCGTCCATCGTCGAGGGGGACGACCGCTCCTCGACGCCACCCGACCCATCCAGGCCGCGTCTGGACCCGAGCCCTATGAGAGCAGCCGAGCGTGGCTCCCGGCGCGCCGGGAGGGTGCCTCCTTCGACGAGCACGACGATCGCCGCCTCGCGCGCCGCCCGCGTCAGAAGGTCAAGCAGCTCGGCGCTGGTCCGCCGGTCCGCTCGATCGGCCACGATCACACCGGGACATGCCCGGGGTTCGGCTGCCCCCAGACCCGCAAGCGCCGTCCACCGCGCGACGTCATTCGGCCCTGCCTCAACCGCGACCCGGACCCCTGACGCCTGCCAGGACGCCCTGGCGGCGTCCAGCACTGCGGCCTGCTCGACCAGCCGATCCTGACCAGGGGTTCCGCAGAGGACCGAGACCGGAACGGGCTGGCAGACCAGGTGCCGCACGGCTTGCCTCGCCCCGGCAGACAGGCCGGGGCGCCGGTCGAGCATCTCGTCGACGATGGCCGCCGGGACGACGGGTAGCCCGCCGATCGGGACCGTCGCCGCGCGGGCCACGGATTCGTCAAGCCGGCGAGCGGCGACGGTGGACCAGCGTCCGGGTCCGGCCGGCAGAGCACGGCGGCACAACTCGGCGACCATTGTCATCGTCGAGGCGGGTGGTGCTCCGCGCTCGATGGTCGTCGCCAGCGCCTGGATCGCATCCGAGGGCGACCAAGTTGCCCCCCGGTTCGTGAGCCACCCCTCGGCGGCCTCCGTCGGTTCACCCAGCCCGGATCCAGTGGCTCTTCGACTCCCGGGCAGCGCCGGCGCAAGCAACGCGGCGGCGTCGGCGGGGCGGAACCCCGTCCGCGCCAGACGGGTGCGCCAATCGTCGTTCGAAGGCTCGACGCGGGTGCGGGCGGAGGCGTAACGGGTCAAGCGCGGGGACGCTGCGCCTCCCGCCTTCGTGTTCCCGAGGTCGCGCAACACCTCGCGCCGCCGAACACTCACCGCCTCGATGGCCTCGCGTGGCACCCCGGCCACGTCCGCCAGACCTCTTTCGTCCAATCGCCAGCGAAGTCTTGACCAGTGTCGGCCGGCCTGGTGGCGCAACGCCAGGTCATAGATGGCGCTGATAGCCCGGCGTTCCAGCCACAAGTTGGACTGGTCGAGCGCGGACCACCGGCCGTCGGGGCCTTCGACCAGGTTGGCCAGCAGCACGTGCGTGTGGAGGTGGGGCTCCCCTCTGGCGTTGTTGCCGTGCTCGAACACTGCGGCCACCACGCCTCTGGCAGCGACGCGGGTTCGCGGCCTTCTTGCCCAGGCGACCTCGGCCTCGATCCACCCCATCGTCTCGGCCACCGCCTGCCGGTGAGCCATGATCATCGTCCGCGCGTCGCCGGTCGGCGCCAGCGCGGCCAGCAGGGAGACGGACTTCGGGGCCGCAAAGATCAGATCCCACCCGGCGCGCCGGTGGGAGTGGGTGTGGCCCAGGCGTTCGCCGCTGTCGGGATGGCGGCCCGCCAGGACACGGGTAAGCGTCTCCGGGTTCGGCACCCCTCCGAGCCCGAGGGCCAGCGCACCCCGTCCCGACCAGTAGCCGGGATCCGGGCCCCGCCAGTAGTAGTCCACCGCCCCGATCCCGATCGGCCGCAGCATCAGCACGTTCGCCCACGGGCCGGGCCCCCGCCTTTGCGGTCCAGTGATGTCACATAGCAATGACTATCAGATCATGAAAGACAATGTAAGATGATGGCTCACCGGCTGTCAGTCGATGCCGGGCTCGGTCGCTGCGGCCGTCTCCGGAACCCTCTTTCAATCTCATCTCGGGTCACCACTCGGCCCGGGATGTCGATCGGGCCGCCCCAGGCGAGGCCCCTGTTTGTCTGGTCAAGCCGGCAAAGTAGTAGCAATACATGAGAGATCATGTAAGCTAGCTAAACATCGATGGTGTCTACGGGCGCCAGCCACCTCGAACCCCTCGGCCGGAGCGGGATCCCCTAACGAAGCGACCGATCAAGGAGGATCCCATGAGCACCGTCGTGCCCTTGTTCGCCACGGTGGCGGCCCGATACGCGGGAGCGGCAGCCACCGGTGGCGGGAGCGCCGTCGTGTCGTTCCAACCGGGCGACACCACGGTCGTGCCCGGGGCGAGCACGCTCAGCCATCTCGCCAACGGCATCGGCACCTTTGCCCTCTTCGCCGCGATGATCGGGGTGATCGTGGGCGCCGTGATGTGGGCCTTCGGCCACTACTCACAGAACTACCAGCAGGCGCTGAACGGACGGCGCGGCGTCCTGGTCTCGGGCCTCGCCGCCGTCCTTATCGGCGCCGCGCCGATACTGATCAACTTCTTTCTCGGCGTCGGCGAGAAGGTGCGGGGATGATCGGCGTGACGCCCACCGCGGCGGGCTTCTGCCCGCCGATCGCGGTCTGCGCAGCGATTCCGAGCATCGGGGGCTCGCTGACCGGCGCCGCCGCGCGCACCGTGTTTTCGGCGCTGAGCACGTGGCTCGCGTCCGGTGGCGTCGCCCTCGTCGACCATGTCCTGGGACTCCTCAAGACGACCACGGCGATCCTCCCCGCAGGATCAGGCAGCAAGGGATCGTCGTGGTTCGCCGGGGAGGAGGAGGTCATGCTCGGCCTGATGGCGTTCGTGATCCTGCCCATGCTCCTCGTGGCCACCGTCGCAGCCGTCGCGCGCCAGGACCTGGCACGTCTGGGTCGTACCTGGCTGGTAGCGCTGCCGGTCTCGATCGTTTCCGCATTCGTGGGCGTCGGGGTCACCCGCGGTGCCCTCAAGCTCACCGACTCGCTCAGCGCTGCGATTCTCGCCAGGGTGGACGTGTCGAAGCTGATCGGGCACGCCGTCGGGGCCGTCGTCACCCACGACGCCGGCAACATCGCGGGCGGGTCAGTGGCGATCCTGTTCATTGCCAGCCTGGCGATCGTGGCCGGCATCCTGCTCTGGCTCGAGCTCGTGGTCCGGAGCGCGGCCATCTACGTGGCGCTCCTCTTCCTGCCCCTCGCCCTGAGCGGCCTCGTGTGGCCATCGACCAGCCATATGGCGAGGCGCCTCGTTCAGATGCTGGTTGCGCTGATCCTCTCCAAGTTCGTGGTCGCCGCCGTTCTGGCGCTCGGTGCACAGGCGGTCTCGGGCGGCGGAGGGGAGGGCGCGCTGGCGGGCGTCGCCGTCCTGCTGTTGGCCGGGTTCGCACCGTTCACCCTGTTGAGGATGGCGCCGGTCGTGGAAGCCGCGGCAATGGCGCACCTCGAAGGCCTCTCCCGGCGACCGTTCTACGGTGCCCGCCGCTCGATGTCCCTGGCCACGAACGGAGCGAGCGTCGTTCCCGAACCGATCCGCGCTGCCGTCGGATTGGGAGCCGGGGGAGGTGACTCGCCGGTGGCGGCGTCCGCCGTGGGCACCGGGGTCGTCCTTCCCCATGACGGTGAGTACCAGGACGCCGAGGATGGCAGAGGGGATCACGATCCCCCCTGGCCACCCGGCGGCCCCGACGCTTGGGGGGCACCTGCCGCCAACGGGACGAACCCCGGCGGGGCCTCGGGGACCCCGGATGGGGGATCGCCGACGGGCGGGGACGGATCCACCCGATGACGGGCGCGACCCGCCGGTACCTGTTCGGGCCGCTCGAGCGGCGGGGACTGCTCCTGGGCCTCTTCCCCTCGCAGCTGTTGTCGCTGGCCGGCGGCCTCCTTCTCGCCCTCGTCGTCGTCCACGCCAGCCCCGACGCCTTCGGCATCCTGGCCGCGCTCGCCATCATGGTGGGCGGGGCGGCGGGGGCCTGCCTGCCCCTGGCCGGACGCCCACCGGCAGCCTGGCTTCCCGTGGCCATCTCCTGGCTGGCGAGGAGGGCGAAGGGGCCGGCGCTCTCCACCGTCCCGCTCCTCGGGCAGGCGCAGCCCTTCGGGCAGGCGCAGCGGCGGTCGCATGTGTCCGGCCGTCGCCTCGACCGCACCGGTGAGCGGACGACTCAGTCACCCCCGTCGAAGGTCACGTCCGGCCCGGGCGCACTGGCGGGGGGCGTGGAGATTCTGGCCGTTCCCGCTCTGCCGGGCCAGGGCGCGCTCGGGGTGTTGCGCGACCGAAGGGCCGGCACCTGGGCGGCGGTGTTACCCGTTCGCTCCGGCGCCTTCGCGCTCCTCGACCCGGTCGACAAGGAGCGCCGACTGGCGGCCTGGGGTTCGGTGCTGGCCGCCCTCGGTCGGGCCGGTAGCCCCGTGCACCGGATGCAGTGGGTGGAGCGAACCTTCGCCGGCGACGCCGAAGCCCTGGCCGGCCACGCGGCTGACACGTCACCCGCGCCCCTCGGCGGGAGCAGCACGACGTCGCCCAACTCGAATGGGGCGGCTCGAGAAGCCTACGCGGAGCTGATAGCGACCGCCGGCCCGGCCACGATCGAGCACGAGTGCCTCATCGTGCTCGCCGTCAACGGGCGCCGGCGGCCACGCTCGTTCGACCGGGGCGAGGCCGGGGTGGTCGACCTGTTGCGCCGGGAGCTCCGGCTGCTCCAAGGGCAGCTCCGCGGGGTGGAGCTCGCCGCCGGCGACCCCCTCGACGCGTCCGGCCTGACCCGCGTCTTGCGCGCTGGCTTCGAGCCGGGCGTCCGCCGGCGGAGGTCTCGGATGCAGCCCGCTGCGGCCTGGCCGATGGCGACCGATGAGGCGTGGTCGTCGGTTCGGGTGGAGGGCGCGTGGTACGCCACGTTCTGGATCGCGGAGTGGCCCCGGGTGGAGGTGGGGCCCGACTTCCTTGCTCCACTGCTGCTCGGCGGGGCGGAGCGCACGGTCTCGCTGACCATGGCACCGGTCGGGCCGGAACGGGCACGCCGCCAGGTCGAGGCCGCGCGGACGGCCGAGGCCGCCGACGAGGAACTCCGCCGGCGGGCGGGGTTCCTGCCTACCGCCCGCCGGCGAAGGGAGGCGGAGGGCGTGGCACAGCGGGAGGCCGAGCTCGCCGACGGACACGCCGAGTTCCGCTTCTCCGGCTACGTCACCGTCTCGGGCCGCGATCGGGTCGCCCTCGAGGCGGCCTGCGCCGAGATCGAGCAACAGGGCCAGCAGGCGCGCCTCGACCTTCGCCGCCTCTTCGGACAGCAGGGGGCAGCCTTCACCTGGACCCTGCCCCTCGCTCGGGGGCTGGCGGCCGGCGGGCTGGGGGGCCCGGCGTGAGGCCGCCGCCGGCGCACCGGGCGACCACCGCGCACCTCCAGGCCATCTACCCTTTCGTCGCCGGAGCCGGCCTCGGCACGAGGGGGATCTACGTCGGGCGCGACTGCCTCGGCGGATCGTTCTGCTTCGACCCGTGGGAGCTCTACCGCGCCGGTCAGCTCACCAACCCGAACCTGATCATCCTCGGTCAGATCGGTCGCGGAAAGTCCACGTTCGTCAAGACGTTCCTGTGGCGCCAGCAGGTCTTCGGACGCCGTGCGTGGGTCGTCGACCCGAAGGGGGAGTACCGGCCGCTGGCGGAGGCAGCCGGGGGCACCACCCTGCGGCTCGCACCGGGAGGGGCGATCCGTCTGAACCCGCTCGATGGCCCCGGCGGCCCCGGTATCCCCGTGGGGATCGGCTCCGCCGATCGATCCGGGGTCCACCGCCGTGCCGAGTTGCTCTGTTCGCTTGCCGCGACGTCGCTTCGCCGGGATCTCGGTCCGGCGGAGCGCACGGCGGTGACCCTGGCGGTGGACGTCGCTGTTCACGGACATCCGGAGCCGACCGTGGGGCACGTCATTGCCGCGTTGCTCGACCCCGAGCCGGAGACGGCTGCCGAGGTCCGCACCGACGTGGCCGGGCTGGCTGCCGACGGGCGGCAGGTGGCGCTCGAGCTTCGCCGTCTGGTCGAAGGGGACCTCGCAGGAATGTTCGACGCACCCACCTCGCCCGGCATCGATCTCGACCGGCCCATAGTCGTCGTCGATCTCTCGGCGCTCCACGGCTCGCCGGCGCTCGGCATCCTCATGGCGTGCGCCACCGCCTGGCTCCAAGCCAGGCTCGCCCGACACGACGGCGTCGGGCGTCTGGTGGTCGTCGACGAAGCCTGGGCCATCATCCACGACCTGGCGATGGCCCGGTGGCTGCAGGCAGGTTTCAAGCTCTCCCGCGCGTTCGGCGTGGCGAACATGGCCGTCGTCCACCGTCTCTCGGACCTGCGTGCTGCGGGATCGGAAGGATCGGAGCAGCAGCGCCTGGCGGAGGGTCTGCTGTCCGATTCCGAGACCCGCGTCATCTTCGGCCAGCCACCCTCAGAGTTGGCCGAGGCGAAGGACCTCCTCGGATTGACGGCGACCGAGGCGGAACTACTGCCCCACCTGGCCCGCGGGATGGCGCTGTGGAAGGTCGGGGTGCGGTCGTTCCTGGTCGAGCACCGCCTGGCCGGCGCCGAGGCGAGGCTGGTTGACACGGACTCGGCGATGCGGACATGAGCCCGGTCGTGGTTCTCGCCGCTATCGGCTTTGCCTTTGCCCTTGCCGGCATGCTGATCCTCGGCCGGTGCCCGGGGCCTCCGAGCACGGCCGGCCGGCGGTCGGTCTCCGGTTCGGGGCCGGCAGCGAGGCCGGGACGCGGGATCCGAGCGGCCGGGATCGGAGGACGGCCCGCGGGGTTCCGCTCTCCGGCCCGGACCCCGCCGCCCGGGCGCAACCGTGCCCGCTGGGCCGGGCGGCGGGACCTGCGGAGCCTGTCGGTGCGACGCGCCGGCGGCGGGCGCCTCGTCATCGGCCGGAGCGGACGAACGATGGTCGCTACCGAGGCTCGCCACTCGGTGCTGGTCGTCGGGCCGACGCAGTCAGGAAAGACCACGGGTCTGGCGATCCCGGCGATCCTCGAATGGGAGGGTCCGGTCGTCGCCACCTCGGTCAAAGACGACCTCGGCGCCAGCACGCTGTCGTGGCGGGCGGGTCGCGGCGAGACCTGGGTCTTCGACCCGACCGCTTCCTCGGGGTTGCGACCGGCCGCGACCTGGTCCCCGCTGGCGGAGTCCGCCACGTGGAGCGGGGCGCAGCGAATGGCCTCCTGGTTGGTGGAGGCCACGCCGGCGAGAGGAGGGCTCTCCGACGGGGCCTTCTGGTACGCGGCGGCGGCCAAGTTGCTGGCGCCGCTGCTGCTGGCGGCCGCCTGTTCGGGCGGGACGATGGGCGACGTGGTGCGCTGGACCGATCTCGACGACTGCGAGGAACCGGCCCGACTCCTCTACGAGGAGGGCGAGGATGCGGCAGGCGTGGCGTTGGCCGCCTGCGCAGCGCGGGACGGCCGGGTTCGCAGCTCGGTGACGACCACGCTCGAGACCGTGCTCGGCCCGTTCGAGGACCCGGTGGTGGCGGCGGCCACGAACGGCTCCGTGATCGACCCCCACCGTCTGCTCGGCGGAGAGAACACGCTGTACCTCTGCGGGCCGAGCCACGAGCAGGCGAGAGTCCAGGGACTCTTCGCCGGCCTGGTGTCGGCGGTGGTGGCAGCCGCGATCGAGCGGGCCAACCGAAGTGGCGGGCCGCTCGACCCGCCCCTGCTCCTTGTCCTGGATGAGGCCGCCAACATTGCGCCGCTGCGGGATCTCGACACCCTGGCCTCCACGGGCGCCGGACTCGGCATCCAACTGCTTACCGTCTGCCAGGACCTCGCCCAGCTTGGGTACCGCTACGGGCCCGACCGCTCCCGAACCATCGCCAACAACCACCGGGCCAAGCTGATCCTCTCCGGAATCTCGGATCTGACGACACTCGACTTGATCTCCGGGCTGGCGGGAGAGGCAGCCGTACGGGAGGAGACGGTCTCGACCGACCTGCGCGACGGGCGGCGGACCCGGACGTTCTCCACCGCATTCCGCAGGTTGGTGACCCCGGACGAGCTCCGGCGGATCACGCCCGGCGACGGGGTGCTCGTCTACGGGCACCTACCGGCGGCTCGCGTTCGGCTCCGGCCCTGGTATCAGGACCGTTCACTCGCCTCCCGAGCTGGTCGTCGGACGAGCGTCACGCAAGGCGCGTAGCTCCGGAAGCGCCTCTTCGTCTTTTGTCCGCCCCGCCCGTTCCTTGGCGGCAATGATGTCGTCCAATGCGGCAGCGCGGATCTCGAATCCGTCGCCCGGCAGCGCGGTGGCGCGCTCGACGAGTTCCTCATAAGGCACCAGGCGCCCATCTCGATCCTCGAGCCCCGCGAGGACGTCGAACGGGCCGGCGTCGGTCATCCATGTGGTCATGCCCGCCATTTCCAAAGAGACCGCGTCAACCTGAACCGGCAGCTGGCGGGCCTCCTCGTCGCTCAACCCGGCGACTCGTAGACGAGCGCGAAGGTCCTGGAGCGCGGCGGCCAGCCGATCGAGATTGGCTCGCTCGCGCTGCACCACGCAGTCGGCGTCCTCCGTGGGGCGTTGTGCGCCGTAGCCGATGGCTGCCACGCCGCCCACCATCAGGTACTTGACGCCATGGCTGTCGAGGACCTCGATCAGGCGGCGGAGGTCGTAGGGCGCGTCAGGCGCCGACGTCGGCCGCTTGCTCCTGGGCTCGCCTCGCATCGAC